>Ga0209935_1003971_pt1 | contig 14287 bp, 12 predicted proteins | sample ThiBio_1000_plan_2_FD_183958 | JGI IMG/M metagenome (GOLD analysis project Ga0209935, IMG submission 183958) | Wastewater bioreactor microbial communities from Cape Town, South Africa - Thiocy_cont_1000_plan (SPAdes) | ecosystem: Engineered > Bioreactor > Thiocyanate-remediating >... | reverse complement strand
GAGGAGAAAGAGAGATTTTCAATGACATCTATCGAAATCGAGTCGAACGAGCACGATGAATAATCGTGATTCCAATGTTTACCAATGCTCTTGTTTTGATTGTTTATAAAGTTTTCGCTGATGCAAGACTAGTTCTATTTTCAGATTTAAACGAAACAATGAGTCTAATATCGAATTGTTCATTTCTTCGACAAGTGTTTACTCGTACTGGTGTTAATACATCATCGAAATTTTTGAATGCATCACGTTTATCGACTGTATTCAGGTTGAATTTTAGAGAAAAAAAATGAAAAAAAATGACCTTTTGAAATTGATTTAGATATTCATCAACAAATTCGTCGCCTCAAGAAGAAAAACAACAACAGCAGCAGCAGCAACCGGAAGCAAATCAATCTCAAACTGAAGTCAAGTCTGATGTTGATGTCAAACAATTGACCGAACAAAACACGAAATTAACCGAAGAAATCAATGAATTCAAAGATCGATATAAACGAGCGTTAGCCGAAACTGAAAATACTCGAATTCGTTTTAATAAAATGGTTAATGACGCGAAAGTCTTCGGCATTCAAGGTTTCTGTAAAGATCTTCTCGAAGTCGCCGATATTCTTCAATTAGCTCTCGCCAACACTCCCAAACAGCCATCAACTGATCTTCAAACACTCACGCGAGATTTCAATAGTCTCTATCAAGGTCTTGTTCTAACCGAAGAACGGATGCAAAAGATATTTTCCAAGAATGGACTCGTGCAAATTCAGCCGAAAGACGGTGATAAATTCGATCCCAACTTTCACGATGCTCTTTTCCAAGCGAAAATACCCGATAAACAAAGTGGAACAGTCATGCAAGTCATGAAGAACGGCTATCGCCTTCATGATCGTGTTATTCGAGCTGCACAAGTCGGTGTTGCTCAGTAATAACAAAACACACACACATAGCTAAATCATTCGAGAAAAAAATAAAAAAACAATATTTTCTGTTTTCGTTTTTGTTTTTCTTTGATTGTTAACTAGAGACTGAAAACAAACTACGATTGTATTTGTTTTTTCTAGATAAATTTCGTCATTCTTATCTCTCGATAAACACGTGATTCATTTCGTTTATTATCACTTTTCTTTGCACTCTCATTCAGTCGTTCGTGATTTTCTCTTATTTGATCATGAGTTACATTTAACCTGTACTCTCAACGCTCGTGATCCGGTATGTACAAAAACAAACAGACTTCGATATATTCGTTTTGTCGTTTAGTCTCCTCTATCCCGGTGTGTTTGCTTGTGTATGGCAGTATGTTTTCGTATTAAAAAATCGAAAGAAATCAATCCTCTCGCCATGCCACATGATCTTTCTCGTTCGACAGCTAATTCAGCATCATCATCGGCTTTAACTTATACCGACAGTTCACCATCAACATACGCTCAAAAGAACGTTGCCGATTTTCATGATGACGACGACGATGACAATGAACAACAAACGACAAATACAAAGAAATTAAAATCATCCATCGTCCATGCCGATATGATTTTCTACTGTTTCGAAATTCTTGGCAATTATCTATTCAATGGTCGACATCATCATTTGCATAAACATGTGCCCAATGATCATCTACAAGCATTACCAAGCGTATCATCAGCGATTTCAACAATAATTCCATCGGAACCCTATCCATTATTCGTTAGTTGGTTCATCGGCAGTGATAAACAATTACGTGGTTGTATTGGCACATTTTCGCCCATGAATCTTGTTCATGGTCTTCGTGAATACGCGATTACATCGGCTATCAATGACAGTCGTTTTTCGCCGATATCACGTGATGAATATCCATCGTTGCATTGTGCTGTTTCGATTCTCACGAATTTCGAACCGTGTTCATCGTACACCGATTGGCATGTTGGCATTCACGGCATACGTATTGAATTTTTCAATGAACGTGGTGCACGACGTTCAGCAACGTATTTGCCTGAAGTTGCTTTCGAACAAGGTTGGAATCATGTTCAAACATTAGACTCATTATTACGTAAAGGTGGCTATCGAGCACCAATCACATCGGATATGAGAAAAAGTGTTCAAGTTACACGATATCAAAGTGAAAAATTAACATTACATTTCAATGACTACGTACAATCAAAATTGGCCAACCGTCCAATATAGACTTCATTTCTGTTTCTTTTTTTTCTGCTCTCTTCTTTATTCATATATGTTAACGTATGTGTTTCCAAACTGTACTCAGGTCTCTCTATATACATAAACATTGAACATTAAAAAAGACATTTTCGTATATTCAAATTCAACTTGAGTCTTGATTTTAGAATGTCAATCGATGATGAATCAAGTCGATTAAAACAGTTTCTATGGGAAGAATTAGAGGACAAAGTTTTCATTGCTGTTCTATTTCGGTGTGTGTGCATGTGTCTATTGAGGATAAAATCGAGTCAATTCCTATTTATGTTTTCAGTTCGAATCGTCGTTATGTTGTTCAACGATATTTCGAACAGGAATTAGCACGTATAAGATCATCAAAAGCTCAAGCTAAATGGCGGCAATGTTTGTTCGATCTGATTCAACAAACCAATTCTCGTCATTCACTCACACAAATCGAAATCAATCTCATGCATGAAATTTGTTCTTGGCATTTAAATCTTCGAAAATCTCTTCATTTCAATCAAAAATACGATTATCTCATTGATTTCGATGAGCTTCTTGAACAATATCAAAATAGTAAAATGATTATCAATTGCACTAGTCAAATCGATTGGATACAAATCGATTCGAAACTCATTCCATACATTCAAAAATATCGTGATTATCTACTTCCAATTGAATATCTTCTCAATGAAAATCTTCTCAATTCATTCGAAGATAATCTTCTCCAACCATTCTATATTCCAATGTCAATCGATGATTTCAATCGATTCGGAAATCATCTTACTCATCAATCTCATTTCATTACACTCGAACATTTTGTTTTTCGTTTAAAACGTTTAACATTCATTCGAATTCATCAGCAAACAACAACAACGACACTCGATCACAAACAAATCATGCGATTCAAAGGTGGCTTATTAACACTCAATCGTTTTTCTAAACAACGCATTCCATATATTTATATTAATCATCAAAAATATGTTCCTCAAATTGATCCTTCACTATCAACAACAACAACATTTTGTCTAGCTAATCAATATGAATTCGAATATTTACGTTTAATTATGTTCTATGATTTATTAGCAACTGACGAACAAAATCCTTATTCGAAAATATTTGTCAAACAAACGAATTTAACATTGATACCAATCGATTGTTTTTGTGACGAGAAATCTTGTACAAGTATTTCGTTGAAAGATTTTCATTTTCATGAATATCAACGTCGATTACACCAAGACAAAAATCTTTCCAATGGTTGCTGGCAAACACCTCGATCATCGTCATCGAATTTTCACTATCAACAACCGATCTTATTTTAAAAGACAAGGTTTTTTTAAAATTTATTATTCACAAGAAAAGCAAGAAATGAACAGAAAGTGTTTTTGTCTATTTGTTTGTTTGTTTTTACAATCGGCGTAAATCTAATTTTAATATTCGTGTAAAAGTTTTCTTAAATTGTTGATTAGCTAGTGCATAACAAAACGGATTAATTGGAGAATTTAAATAGCATAAAAAATAAAAACAATGAAACATCGGATTTGTAAATATCCAATTGTGTTTACACGATTCGCACAGTGAATGAACTGCTGAATAGATATGCCTACAACGGAGAGAATGTCGAACGAGAAAAAGCAAATGATGATTTACCATGGGGTCCAGCAGACAACGAATGCGCCGAGAATGAATGTGATCGTTCGCAGAGCTTTTCGAGCTCGATTTTGTGATTTGGATTTTCTTCGATTATTTGACTTTTGGCTATGCAATAATTCTCGAAGACTTGACTTCGCGGAATTCGTTCCAACGGGTATTATACCGGTTGTACTATCGGTTTGTACGGAGACACGTCCATTTTTTATTTCGTTTGGTATAACTATTGTATCAGGAACAGCTGTTGTGGTTGTTGTTTCAGTCGATTTTTTGACATCGATTTGTACCATAATACTTTGATCTTTGGTTTTTGGCGATGATGACATCGAATTTTGCGTAACAAAACTTTCGAATGTTACTTTCGACGCAACACGATTGTTTAATGATGAAAGATCAGTTTCATTGAGACACGTATCTGAATGATGTTTTTTTATTATCGAATAAATATCGGATTTTCTTGATTCATCATTAAGTTTTCGTTTGTCTCCACTGAAATACAAACAAAATAAACAAGAGATGTTAATCAAATTTCGTTTGCCTACCCATCGAAAAGTGTGCTTGTCGTTAGAGTTGTTGTTGTCGTCGTAATTGCATCTGAATCCGATGATGTATTTCGTTTTTTTTCAATAGCTGCTAATAAATGTTGCGGTATAAGACCGTGATTTTGTGAAATTGTCGAGGAGGATGACGATGATGATGATGAGGAGGATAATGTTTGAGTTGCCGATGAAAAATTGGCTTGAAAAATTCGATCTAACGAATGATCTTGACTGTATGTATTTAAACTAATACTATTCGTTATTGTTTGTTCATCACTTGTTGTTTCGAGATTGTTTTTGTTTAGAATCATTAATTTTAAAAGATTCGTATTATTACATGGATAAGTTGTTTGATCATCGTCGATAAATGCCGATGAAAACCGTTCATTTAGATGTAATAATGATGAAGTTTCTTGATTTAATTCTTTGTAATTCGAAAGAATTTCACTGTCACTTGTCGTGGCATTATCATTCTCGAGATCAGTGATAGGCGTACATTGATAGAAATCAATCAGTGCACGTTCGACATCAGTCGATAATGTTTGTGTACGTGGACATGTTTCAGTGTGAATTCTTGGGACAACAGATCGAGGTGATGATTTGTAGATGATTGTTTCTTGATAAACCGGTTGATTCGACTCGATCGATGGAACACATCGACGATGTAAAACATATCCTGAAAAAGAAAAGTCGATTTTGAAGTGTTTTTTTTTATTCTTCTAACGAACCTAAATCTTCGAAATCTGTTTCATCGATGTAAGGTATATCGAGACTATTGTTACTATTTAATAATCGCCAACTTTCATCGGATGATTCATCCTGTTGTTGAGTCGATTGATTGCCAATCTCATCGATCAGACTCGGTTCCGGTTGAATATCCCCTTCGATCGATGATTGATCGAAGTTTGTGCAATCGGACAGACGTTGTTCGCATTTATCAACTATCAATGGTAGTGGTTCTAGTACGGCCTTGACAGGTGTCAATCGTGCTTTGAATTTCTCGAGAAAAACTGCATCGGACATGATGGCCAATGATTCCGGTCGTGGTTGTGGTCGTGAATGAATACGTGTTGTTGACAATTCGGGTTCGGATGGAATCGGAGTGAGTGTACTCGATGGTTGTGTTGCACTGATCGCATGTTTGAGTTTGCTTGGTGCTGCTAAACCACCGATACGTATCGAACTTCGATAGAACGATTGAGCAAATGTTTTCATATTTTTTTGATTGAAATTCGTCGATTTTGTCGATGTTAAATTGATAGCTGTCGTCGAATTACTACCCCAATTAACGCTCATACCACGACGATTTGCCGATGAGAGTGTCGAAAATTTCTTTTCATTTTTATTATTTAAATCCGCATCCGAATGGGATTCATATGAATTCGAATTTTCATCATCACCACCGTCGTTTGTTGCACGTCGATCCGATGAATTATTGCTGAATTGTTTATTTAAAACACGTTTTTGACAATTATCCGAATCATGTGCAAGTTTTCTTGCTAGATTTTGTTTATCTAATGGCAATTTAATCGGTGACTTATTTACTCCTATGCCCACACCAATCTGTGTCATTGCACTACCTAATTAAATACAATTCAAAATCATTTCACATCCATCTCATAAAAAGTCAATGTTTTTTTTTACCAGCCATCCCAACCAATGAGGACATTTTACGAGCATTTTCTCGTGATTTCTTTTCTAAATTACTTGCAACACCTAAAAAACAACGAATAAAGTGGTCCGTTAGTCTATTTTTTTTGCTTTCTTTCAAATATTTACCATAGATAAATATATACAAAATAACCATCACTAATAAAGTTGTCCAAAAATAGCCAATAGTTAAACATAAATTAAATATTGGATTCTTATTCCACTGTACGTCACCTAAAACACATGATAAGAGCAAAGTCATTCATCGGGTACATTTGGCACCTGGAAGAACAAAAATATACGTACAAACGCCATCCTGAAGATTTTTAATTTTATTCAAACGTGGATAGAGCATTGTCGATGTGAAAAAAATAAGAAACGGAACTAGAAGAGGAGGAAAAACGTTGATAGAATCAATCAAGAAATATATTTGCTCTCTACCAGCCCATGTTATTGCAATCATAATATTGATTTTTCTTTTCGTTCGCCATTTTCGATATTTAGCTGGCATTTTAACTGAACAAAATCGATCGATGGTTATGAACAGCACCGTATAGATTGAAGTCAAACAAACAGTATAATCAAGCGATAACCATATGTCACATATCGTTGCATTTAATGGCCAATCTTTTGCATAGATATATATTGTCAATAATGGCATCGATAAAAGTCCAATGAGAAAATCGCTTACAGATAATGAAAGTATAAAATAATTCGTTGGCTGACGAATTTGTCGGTCGAGAAAAAATGCAAGTATAACAAGAATATTTCCTAGGACGGTTAAAACCGATGTTGTACTACCAAATATTGCGATTATGACTAATAACCAAAATGGATAGGATGTATCATTTGCTGGTTGACTGATCGTTGTTGTTGTTGTTGTTGTGGTGGTGGTAGTGGTTGTGATATGAGTTATAGGTAAATATGAAATATTATAAATTGTACGATATGCTGTTGGAAAAGTTGAATTCAATGATAACGCCTGTACAATGTCGGCGTTATTACGATTAACGCCTAGATAAACAAAGGACGGCATGAAAATGAGTAGATTATTTTGTAAATCATATTAAAAGCATTTTCGTCGTTTTTTCTACGTATGTGCGTTGTTATTCTTGATTTAAATGGACATTTATCTAGAAAAGAAAAATAAATTGATACATAAGAAATCCTACGATACTCTTTTAATCTTCATGAAACTATTGAAAAGCTATCTTTAAAATGTCATATCATTTTTGCATTTCTCGTTCTCTCTCACTCTCTGTTCCTTTGGTTCTCATTATTCACAAAAGTTTTATTGACATGAATTATTCTACTTAGAAAGAAGAAATTGTCTTAGATTAGACGAACAACTGATTCGATATCGTCTCGCTTTATTATTTATTTCCGATAAAAAAAAGAAATATTTTTAATTGAAATAACCTTATGTCAAAAAAACAACATCATGAGAGAACGAAGAGAAGAAGAGAAAAAAAAACAAACGACTCCCATTTATTGAATAATAAAAAAATGACTTTTTCTTTGCATTTACTCTCGTTTCTTATTTTTTTTTGCTTAACTAATTTGATCGTGCACTACTGCTTCATCTACCTCGTTAAGAAGATTTGTTATTTTGTTAGATTTCTTTCTTCTTTTGGTTGTTTATTTCTACTAGTACTACTACCACCAAGATTGTCAAGGAAGGGAAGGAAAAAATATTGCTCAGACTTTCTAAACTCACAATAAACAACTTGTGTGTACATACGCGTTGAGATTTCATCTAGAAAATAGAAAATTAATTGTGATGTTCTTTTGTCCTCAACAAATAAAAATGACGCCTGTCAACAAGTGATATATCCAACGATCATATGGACTGCATTACATGCCATTTAGTTAACTAGTTAATCGTTGTGTTTTTCTTCTTGTTTGATTATTTTAAAGCGATGTTGAAATGAGTATTAATTGCAAATGGAGTTCGAACGTATCTTTTTTTTTTCTTCTTTCTTCTTGTTGTTTTCGACATGTAATGTATGTGTCAACCCGAATTATGTCTTGTATTTGATCTCGACTAAAGAAAAGCCTAAGTAGTATTGTTGAAGAAGGGTTACTCCGAAACTTAATTTCGTCCAAATGTGTATTATAATCGAACGATTAACAAGTGGAAGAATAAAAGAAAAACGAGAAAGAGAGAAAGAGAGGGAGAGAAAGACGAGAGAAGGAAGAGAATTCTCAACAACGATCGTAATCAATTTGTCGAACAAATCAAATGAGCGCGACATAGAAGAACAGATTTTCTTGTATTCAAAGAAAATAATAGACCAGACGATTGGAATCAAATCTATTCTTTTGCTTGCTATTTATTTATTTCATCAGAATATATATAAATATATAAAAGTTTAGACTAGAAATTCTTCGTAGATTTTCGAAGGTCGATTCGTGAAAAACAAAACTTGCAACAAGAATAACTCTGTATGAATTCACTTGTAGTTTTTATTGTTTCTCAATCTTTGATTAATCTAAAGAGAAGAAAACATTTCCTGTCATTGCCTTGTTCTTAGTTTTAAGTATATTGTTTTAACATCAAATGTCATGAGATTTCTCGTTCAATAATACACGTCAACGCACGACGAAGAAAAGACAATCAAATGGATAAAACCACATAAAAAAAACAAATCTAATTGACGAACATATCGAACACAGAATTCGCTCTCGTCTAGTTACTTTTTATTCGAGGAAAAACAAAACAAAAGCAAACGAGAAAAGATTAGAAATCGTTGTTATTACTTTGCCTAAACGAATAGATGAGATCGACTCTCTCGGGCCAATGGTTTCGAGACGAGCATGAATACATGCACCAGTGAATTTATCTAAATCGAATTAGTTTAACCAACATCATTTCGAAAGTATCATCGAAGACCAATCGATTTCATTTTGTTTCTCTTTGATCCAGAACTTTTCTTCTTCTTCTTTTTTTGTTGTTGTTGTGTTACCATTGAAGGAGAAAAAAAGGAACAAGCAAGCAAGTAGAGAGAAAGATCTTCTTTGATCATTATCGTCATCGCGTTTTTTTTTCGTTCTTTTTTTGGCTTGAACAGGTTTTAAATCTCACGCATTAAGATCAAAAAAAGAACGGACGATCTAGTTTTCTTTTTCTTCTTCTTTTTTTCGAGACAGATAAGAGGAAAAGATTTTGATCTGTATGTTTGGAGAGATTTTCTCACCCTTTAAACTATAGAGATGGATGAGCGAATGTCACACGATTTGTTCATTAGATGCGAGCGAGCGAGCGTGTTTCCTTTTTTCACTGATCCATCGATGATAGAAACGAAGAAAAAGCTCTTAACTAACTCGTAATTTCATTTCGTGAATCACATAATTCCGCTTCACATCTTCTTTTTGCCTATCCCAGACCACATCGAAAAAAAAAAGAGAAGAAGAAGAAAATCAATTCTTCTTTTTCTACTCATTCAAGTGATTGTCGTCGGCTGATACGCGAGATATGTTCGATGTACTCAAGCGCATCATTCTATGATTATTCAAGTGATAATTCAAAAAAAAACTATATAGTCATATGAAAAAGAAAGATTACTCGACTCGTCACGTTCGTCTGGGCGACATCTTTTTAAAGACTTGTCTTTCATCATTAGATCCTAATTGAATTAAATTGATGGAAGAGAACTGCAAAAACCTTTGATATACATCAAAATTCTATTATAAAAACAAAACGATAGAATAGAAAACTCGTTTAACAATTGAAAATTTTCTTCATCCAACGAGCCGCGAAAAGGAGAAAACAGATCTGATAACGATTTATTTTGCTCGTTGTTGTTATTATTATTTATCGACATATGTGAACAATCAATTATCGATGAATCTCAATCACGTTGTTGATAAGTACTGCATGTTTGATCGTATTTCGGTTTGAGATTATCGAGATGTAATTTTTCGTAATTTCGAATAAATAACCAAAGGTTTTCAGCAGCTTGTTTTTCGTTTCGATTGTTCAGTTCGATTAATTGATGAATAACGGGTAACCATGTAAGATCATATCGATCCCAGGCAAAACCAAATGTGATCGTATTCATAAGATCATTCATGGTGAATATTCGAAATGATTCATCAAGGTGTTCTAAATGTGAATGAAATAGATTTGGCAATGAAAGTACAGATGTATTGAGAAGAAATTCAACAAGATAACCGACATAACCATCATCGGATTTGCCAAGTTTTCGACAACCTAATGGAAAGATTGTTTTATTGACATGTGGTTGAAGTTGATCGAGTAATTGACGGGAAAAACAAACACCGGCACCGTACGTTGCAAATTGATAGGTTTGCTTCCGACGAGGTATACGAGAGGGTTTTGATGAGCTAATTCGACCGATATAATGTGATTGTTGTGAATCGAATCGTGAAAGAAATTTATAGAGATTATTTAGATTAACGTATTGATCATCATCGAAACGACACATCCATTGCAAATGAGAATTGGTTTTTAAGAGTTCGTAGAAGAATTCGAATTCAGAAGCGGTTTTACAACATAGATCAAGTTGATTATGTGTTTCAGGACAATGAGATTCAATGAAATTAGGAAAATATTGAATGAATTCTTGATTTTTATATTTCGAAAGTCGATCGGTAAGAATGAAAATGTTCGTTTGTTCGGATGAATTGAATGGAATCCAACTTTGAAAAAGATAATCTAAACGTGATTGACAATAATGTGATGTTCGAACGAAGATTACTGTTCGATCACGAATTGAATTGAATTGTGAAGAATTTCGTTTTACTCTTGATAATGTTAAGAAAATAACGAAATTCATCAGAAAACAAAATAACAGAAGCCAACGACGATGCAAAGCAAAACGACATAAACGACGAAACATTAATCAATAAAATCTGATGACTTATGATTGTGAATAGTTTATGCTGAAGTTATATATAAGTATATGAATGAAAAGACGGCATGAGGTTTTTTTTCTTTCTTCTCACAGGTAAATTTTAAAGAACAAAATTTGTTAATAGTCAACCTTTATGTACATGTCGTTCTCAATCAGGCTGATTTGCTGATTTAAGAGTAATTTAATATTGCAACTTTCTTTTTTTTACCTCGTCTTGAAACGAGAGAATACGAAAAATTAATCCAATCGTTTTCAAAAAAAACACATGAGATGAGAATAATAGATGGTATATCTCAATCTGATTTATTCGTGAAAATGAACGAACTATATATACGATCAGAGGGGATGTCTCGATAGGGAAATCCCAGTGACCTGGGGACGAATCCCCTTGTCATTCAACACATAAGAAATGAAAGAAAAAACGAAAAAAAATATCGTGCTGACGACGTCATGGTAAAGAAACACGTGGTCATAGAAAATATTCGCTTTTCTTTTACATTTCTATTTCAATTATGTCGCAACAACAATGTGCTATAAAAGATTGCAAACGGTCATCTCGAACAATTTGCCAATGCTGTAATCAAAATCTTTGCCGAGACCATTTTAATCAGCATGATGATATGCTCAATTCACAATTGAATCCATTAACTGATGAAATCAATGCATTATCTGATAGATTGTCTGCTATAAAAATCGAACGATTAACTAGTGAATCGAGAAAAAAACTCGATAAATGGCGTTCGGATTGTTATAAAATAATTGATCAATATTATGAAATGAAGTGTATTGAATTGGAACAATTTATCGGACGACATATTAATGAACAACGAGAAGCAGTCATAAAAATACGCTCTAAAATGAATGAACTCATCGAAAAACAAGAGACAACAAAACATGATATTCAGATGTTGACAACGGCTATTGGACAACTGCAAAACCAAATGAATCAAATTGAAAATATTTCTTGTGAGATCGAAGTACATGCATTAGTTATTGATCGTAATTTAATTGAAGTAAAACAACCGTATCAAACACAAATTACGTTTACTTTATCAAATCTGTCATCACCATATCAAATAAAAAACTTACCAGATTGTTCCTACAGCATATTATGCAGTAATGAACGATTTTTAATGGTTTATATTGAGCCCTGCTTATACTTAATCAATCATCAGTTGGAAATAATCAAAGATCAAAGATTTAATTCAGATTTCGTTAAAGATATATGTTGGTCTCTCGCATTAAACCGATTTATACTAGTATGTGAAGACAACATATTTTTGATTGATGAAAATACGATGTCAATCGAACCTGTGAGAGACATTAAAAATAATAATTGGTGGACTGGGACATGCTCAAACACATCTCTATATCTTTCTAAACTAGCATATGATTCATCAATTTGTGAATTTGATCTTTTGCCGTCTATTCGATTCAAAACAGTTCATAAAACCAATAATTTGACAAATTACCGAGAAAGAATCGATTGTATTGTATATAACAATGAAACATTGGCTCTTACTACGAATAATGAATCAAATCGAACTAAATGTTTAGAGTTAAGATCATCAAAAACATTCTCTCTGCTTTGGTCACTTGAATTCACCATTGCATATAATAACAGTGCCCTCCGCTGCTGTTTACTTCCGTGTAATGAATGGCTCGTAGCTGACTGGTATACATCAAGCCTTTTTCACATAACAAATGAAGGGAAAATGAAGGAAAAGCATCAATACAAATCTGAACCGCTCAATATAAACTTATTTCATTCAAATATGTTACTTATAGGTACACGAAATAGTGTTCATTTTCATAAACTATAGTTTAAAGTAAAAAAACTTTTTTTTTATTCAAAATTTAAAGTCAAATAAAAACCAGGAGAAAATCTAATTTGTTGCAGCAGCATTATTGTTTTCAACTTCCATTGGAAGAACATTTTCATCTTGTTTATTCAACAATGTCGATATGACCGATTCAACTGACTTTTGTTGAAATTCATTTTGCAGTTGTCCTAATCGATCTTCAAACGATTGCGACGATCCAGTCGATAATAAACCTAATAAATTATCGATTTTTGTCAGATCTGGTCGATGTCCACTGAATTTAAACTAAACAAAAAAAAACAAAAATTAATTTCAAAATTCGCTCAAAAGAATTCATTTTTCAATTTACTTGAATAACATCAGGCACATTATTACGTTGAAATTCACGGTACATTTGTCCTTGCGCATGTTGATGCGAGAGAAACGAGATGAAGACTAATTTCGCCGGATAGATTTCTGTTCGATATCTCATAAATAAATCATAGAATCGATGTGTTGTACCATCGGCTATTCGACCATCGGCATTTTCTTCTTCATCTGTTACCATAATAAATGTTTTAATGATTTCTTTGGCATCATAATATGGAACAAGGCCAGCAGCATTGGCTGTACCACCACTAGCACGTGTTGTTAAAGCTAATTCAAGAACATCTTCAATTGTTTTCGGTGTAAATGCTGGCAAAAACACTGCAGTATTGAAGAAATTCAATTTAGCCGAACAAATTGCTGTCATTAGTGACGAAAGAATCGTTGCTGTTCGAATGGCAACTTCCATCGAACCAGAAGCGTCACCAATGACTGCTACTGGCGATTCTAATGGTAGTTTTATTTTTCCCAATTGTGTTTCAGCGATGGCTAATAAATCTGAGTAGAACACAATGGGCTTTTGTGGAGCTGATTGTTGTTCAGTTGTATTACGTCTGGTTCTTCGTTGGAATCCATTCGGATCTTGTAGTGCTCGAAGGACTAATAAACGTTCCATTAATTTACCATATGGTAACGTTATTTGTTCGCCATTTTTCAATCGTTCAGCAATGATCTCATCGACTTCTGAGCATGCAAGATCTTCGTAATACCATAAGATCGTATCTAATTTCTCTTCGTACGAGGCAACTCGTGCTTTGGAATCGTTATTCAAATGTTCTTTGAATTGTTTCAAATGCGAATACGGAATTTGAAATTCTTTGATCAATGCATTGACATTTTCAGCTGTTAGATCTCGACAACGAGCAACCATAGTTTCCGATGGTGCTGCTGTACCGAAACAAAATGGTAAAAACCATGGTAATGCCGGAAAATCCTTCGTTGGATTGAAATGTACAATATCGGCTAGTTTTTTCCATGGTTCTGTTGGCATATGTAACGCGAAATATTCGAGTTCGGATCGAGTTAATGTTCGAGTCCAACGTTGAATATGTCGAGCAACAGCTCCACTGGCCGAACCTGAGGTTGGCTTGAGTTTGCTTAGATTGTCGATATTATTTTTGATTTTGCCTAATTTTGTTGCTTTCGGCTTGGTTTTACTTAATTCTAAACGTTTGAGACGTTTTTCATGAACACGAATTTGTCGTGCTGCATCTAAGATATTCACTGCTTTCAACACTTCAGTGAG
>Ga0209935_1003970_pt1 | contig 14287 bp, 7 predicted proteins | sample ThiBio_1000_plan_2_FD_183958 | JGI IMG/M metagenome (GOLD analysis project Ga0209935, IMG submission 183958) | Wastewater bioreactor microbial communities from Cape Town, South Africa - Thiocy_cont_1000_plan (SPAdes) | ecosystem: Engineered > Bioreactor > Thiocyanate-remediating >... | reverse complement strand
AAAACATATCTTCGTAAAAAGATTTGCATTCTCGTCACTCATCAAATTCAATTTTTACAAGATGCTACTCGAATCATTGTTCTTAATAATGTATTTTAAAATAATCTTTGTGATTTCTTATTTGAACGTCTTTGTTTTTGAAAGGGTGAAATGGTTGAGATGGGAACGTATGAAGAATTACTATCATCATCGGCTGCATTCGCTCGTTTACTCGAAGATATAAATCAACATGAACAAGAACAACAAGCAGAAGAACAAAAAGCTACATTAGTTAAACGAATGTCACGAGTTGATTCAGTTCAGTCGGATGCTGAGAAAGAAGAAGATATGAAATCAGCAGCAACAAATACCGAAATGAAACAAGAAGGAACAGTCAAATGGAATGTTTATTTATCATACATTCGAGCAGGCATTGGTGCCATCTCAGGTCTATTAATAATTTTTGTGACATTCTCACTTCAACAAACAATATCACTCTATGGCAATTATTGGTTAGCACAATGGAGTAACGATGAAAGTCATCGTCATCAAATTTATAAGAATTGTACAAGTAAATTGGACGAGAAAACCGCACGAATACAAGCAATGACAAATACTGAATGGAATCTATTTCGAAATCATCGTTTTTATACATACTGCTGTCAGTTAAACTAGAAGATTTTTGTATTCGTTCTTCAGAATGATATGTTTTCATTGAGATAGATATTTGTGGTATTCTTGTTATTATTACACTTGTACGAGCAGTTCTTATTGGATCGATGTGTTTAAATGCTAGTCGAATTTTACATAATAAGTAAAAATGATATTTATTGGATTAGTTTTTTTTTTCAAACATATTTTCTGTATGTTGTTTTAAGGATGTTTCGTCGATTGATTCGAAGTCCAATTGAATTTTTCGATTTAAATCCAGTTGGTATGTAGACGAAATAAGTTTCTTTTTTTTTTAATCAACGAAATACTATCTGCGCATTCAGGTCGAATTCTTAATCGTTTTACAAAAGATGTATCGAACATGGACGAGCAATTACCATTAAATTTCTTTGATTTTCTTCAAGTAAAATAAAAACTTTGAAAAATGAAAATTTTGCAAATTGAATTTATTTGAATAACTAGTGTTTATTTCAAGTTCTTGGTGCGATAGTTTTAGTTGGAGCACTTAATCCATGGGCATTTATACCAGCGATAATCACTGCTGGTAGTATGCTGTTTGTTAGATATCGATTTGCACGATGTTTACGTGATTTAAAACGAATTGAAGGTATAACACGAAGTCCAATTTATTCACAATTATCATCGACTATCTATGGTCTAAAAGTTATTCGATCGTATCATGCAGAAGATATTTCATGCAAAGAATTTTTCCATAGTCTCGATGATAATACACGTGCTAACTTTCTAATTTTGGTAACGAATCGATGGGCTGCGATTCGTTTTGATTGGATTGCCTGTGCATTTATTCTTGTTGTTACCATTTTGGCAATGGTGGTCCGAATTGTACATCAACAATTTACAGCTGCAGATATTGCACTTACACTTGCTTATAGTCTTAATCTCATGGGTCTTGTACAATGGACTATCCGACAATCAGTCGAAGTTGAATCACAAATGACATCCGTGGAACGTGTGCTTGAATATTGTCAACTCGATCAAGAACCACCAGCAGAAGTTCCATCGAAACAACAACCACCGTCACACTGGCCATCGCATGGTCAAATTATTTATGACAATGTTTGTATGTCTCATTCAAAAGATCTTCATGCACCACTTGCACTCAAACATATCAGTCTTTCTATTCGATCTGCCGAGAAAGTTGGTATCGTTGGAAGAACAGGTGCAGGAAAAAGTTCATTCATTCAAACACTCTTTCGAATGGGCACTCTCACCGATGGATATATCAAAATCGATGGTATCGATATAGCAACTGTCGGACTCGATGATGTCCGTCGTCGAATCTCTATTATTCCACAAGATCCAGTTCTTTTCACCGGTACAATGAGAAGTAATCTTGATCAATTCGGAGATTATTCGGATGCTGAAATTTGGCATGCACTTGAACAAGTTTGTAACTTACTGTATAAAGATGATTTCATGTAAAGAAATAATTATAGGTACAATTGAAAAAATTGGTTAGTAGTGTACTACCAAATGGTCTTCAATCGTTAGTGAGCGAAAGTGGATCGAATTTGAGTGTTGGTCAAAAACAATTAGTATGTTTGGCAAGAGCTATTCTCAAGAAGAGTAAGATTCTGGTGATCGATGAAGCAACTGCAAATGTTGATAATGAAACTGATGAATTAATTCAAAGATCAATTCGTGAACAGTTTCGTGAATGTACGGTGTTAACAGTCGCTCATCGACTTCGAACAGTAATTGATAGTGATCGAATTCTTGTATGTTGCTATTCTTTTTTTCTCTTCGCAGTCGATATGAAATATTGTTGATTGATTAATTTAGGTTCTTGGTAATGGTGAATTATTAGAGTTTGATTCACCTCATATATTATTATCGGATCCTGAATCACAGTTTAGTTCACTTGTGGAACAAACAGGTGCGAATGAAGCTGAATATCTTCGAGTATTAGCAAATGTTGCTGCGAAAAAAGAAAAATCAACTGACCAAATAATGAATAACAATCAAGAGAGTGAGGAGCAAACAGATAATGCCGAACATGATCCACTTCTCTCAAAAACTGAATGATTTTTTTCATTGCTATTATGCAAATTAAGATTAAAAAAATACAAGAAGAATTAATGATTTTTCAATTTATTTGCTTGATTAGATTTTTAACATTGACAAAAAAAATAGACATCGACATACATGCAAAGTGGTTCTATTGAACTAATAGATTAGTCTTTGATTTATTTTTTCTTCTCGATGATCGAAAATTGCTCTTAAAGTGTATATTCGAATATATTTGATCGTGATGAAAAAAGTTTATTGAAATAATTTGAACTCATACATATTTTGTTTTGGAATAGAAATAATCATTGCTTTATGTAAATATTTACTTCACTGGAAAACGAAACATTTAATGTATTAATACTAACTGATATAATATAGCATACGATCAATTCAAACCAATGAATTATTCAACTATCTGTGAACTTTCTCGAAAATTTATCCGTTATGTTTTATCAGCAAAAGTCAAATGAAAACTGAATAAAATTCACCAGGTTCTGTACTATATCATACAACAATTATTCGAACTCGAAATCAAGTATTTAGATATGAATAGAATAGGAAATAAATCGAATCTTGTTTGAACAAAATAAAGTGTCTCGAATAGAATCATATACTATAATTTTGCTTAATTCAATACAAAGAAAAATCTCTATCAATTGTATTCAACATCATGTCAACAATGAAATCATTTTGTGCAATCTTTCTGTTCAAATATTTTCATCCTCTTCGAACGAGATAAATATTTTCAATGAAAATCAAAATGATAAAATTAATGAACAACTAAAATTATGTGACTATTCAAGTATTTTAAATCATATCAAAAGAAAAACTTCAATGTTATAAAAAGATCCAAGATGACTTAACTAAAGAAAAAGTTAAAGAGATACTTTACAGTCAATTATAATGATTGGTAGAGAAGAATACTTTGTTTCTAGTCTAATGATAACAAATCATATTGAAAATAAACATGGTCAAATAATTCTCTATTCAAATATGATATCATCGATATGAATATGATGATCTTTTACTAACATAGTTGGTGACTTCATCTTATATGGTAAACACTAACTAAAATCTTATTCAAATATAAAGTTGAAATAAAAATCAAGAAAAATGAAAATGATTATATTATTATGATTGACATTAGAAATAACTGAAACAAAATAAAATTCAATTCAATAATGTTGCTGATTGAAATGAAAAGAATGATGATAGTCAACACAAAAATAATGAATACAAATAGTAAATAAAATAAACCAACTAATCATAATTCAACTATGTCGATATCTATTCTTTGGAGCTTTGAAATTTTATTTAGAATATGCAAATGACATCGGTCATGAATGCTAAGATGAAAACTACTCTTCCAATACTATGTTCGAATGGAAAAAAAATATATCTATTGTTTATCATTAAAAATATTTAATAATAAAATGAACAATTAAGACCAGTACCGTCTATATTGAAGTCAATTATTATGGCAACCAGGCGTTCAAAATTCCCAACTGAATAAATAATACAAAATGATGACTGAATTGAATATTATTCGTTATAGATTGATATTCAAGTATATTTTAGTAGTGATATAGATTCGACTTTTATTTTCAAATCAATTTAATATAAAATCGAAAACGAATTGTACAGAAAAAGATTAAATTCATCTCTATGCTTCGACCATTAGTAATGCATCGAATACGAAATAGAATGATGATCAACATAATAAATGAATAGCAAATATCACATATCAATTCAATTCTATCGTTTATCAAAAAAAACATATGAACATCAAATCACAATCTAAAATATCTTATACGAAACATGAACACCTCAAACCAGGAGATGTCAGTTCAATTATGTTGTTGTTCATAATATAAATAGATAAAATTCATTTTATATAAATAAATTCAATGTTAAATCAATAATCTTGAACGAATAAATATTCAATAATTGAATTGATTCGAAATACTAACATTATTACTCATAAACATGAATGAACATAATACAATCATCGAATAATATTATCACCGATGTGAATTCTTTTATGTATCTTATTTTTAAAGGAATATTATTGATTGAGAACACTCTTTTGTATCATCAAGAATGTGTACAGTTCAAGCAGTCAGTATATTTACTTACTGTTGATCTATTGAATCAATAACTTGAGATGTAAAGCTTGTATTCTTATAGGTGATAAGTGTATACTTTAACAGAACATCCTATCATTTATGTTACTCAAATTTGAATCAAAGGCCCACATAAAAAACACTATCAATCAATACATAAATACCGAACATTTATTCAGTGACTCAATTCTTGTATTTTGAAATCATTAATATTCAAATTTGAATCGATGATCAAAATTAGATCATCATGAAAAATATATAAATCTATTACAAACATGTTGATCAAAAATTGATTGAATTAAAATTCAAACTACATATTGTAGATCTAGAAAATAACAACATGATAATAGAATAAATTATCAAAAGTATTATTCAGTATGAGCATTACTTTAAGAATGAGTATTATCACAAGCAGTATTCTATATAGTTTAGCATGAAATACGAACAAAATCTACCAGATATATGTTCAATTATTTGATGATTGCAAATACATATAATTGCATGTATCGAAATAATTAAAATTGTCGTGAAAGATATATTAATCATAGTATCATTGTGATCATTTTCTACATTGCTATTGCGTACTATGTTAAAAACATATGACTACAGAAAGATCACATAGTAACTGTTCATTGATTATAAAAGATCGGTACACATATACAATCATTATAAATAATTATAGTAGCTTTTATCAAACTACTGATTAGACATTTAATAAATAAATGCTACTGATTGGTTTAGTTTATACAATTATCTCAACATTCAAAATGACTGATCGATGAAAACAAGATTTATTGTACGTATCTATTATTGTTGAACATTTTCAATTAGATGCTATTCACTTGATCGAAACTTTGAAAAGATATCTATTTTGTTTCGAGAAATTACCGACAACTCAATAATATACGAATCGTTCTTGACAATCTCCATTCAACAATGTTGCTCTCTTCTCAAACAGATTTGTAAAAAATTATCACAAAAACATTTTGTATAGGAAAAGAATTTTTTCAAAAATATTACCATTCATCTATTTCGCTACTACGAGTTTATATTACTATTTTTATTGTAATCAACAATATTTTACAGACAATGTATGAAACTACTGTTATAATTTTGTTCACATATACATATAACAACCGTGAGAAGTACGTTTCGAAGCAATCAAAATGATAATTATACTACTATATTGAATCGATTCATAGTATATTTCCATTATTTCATTACTTCTCTAATGACATGCATAATCTATTACATGGTATAAAGTTCTCATTTCAAGCGAACGGTCACTACAAAGATTTCATTCGTTTATTCTTTTCATTTATTATCAATTTGTCTCTCCGAATGTTGTATATAATTGCGCTCACAATAAATAAATGATACAAACTATATGCTTATTCAGCTATTCTGGAGATTTCTACTGATTCTCTTCTGTCTTCACAGCTTTCATGATTATACACAATAAATCAATTATATCTAGAGCCAATATCTTGCTCAATTACTACATACTTCGACCAAATTATTTTCGCCCTCATCTTTCTTCTATATGCGTCATTTATAAATGAATAATTATTACTAGTTTTCCGTTTGGATATGCTGGTAACATCAACTTACTTTCTTCTATCTCTACGTTTCTCGCTATTTAAAATAAAAAAGGTATAGATCTTAGCATGATTTCTTTCAAATATTACACCGATTTCTACTACGGTTAACACATTCTTACATTTTCAGTCATAATATGCAACAATTGAATATGAATTAGGAACATTCTATTCAACTACTGTTATCAATTGGACTAAAATTCTATATTTTTTACTATAATATGAGATAATAAATGTCAAATGAATCATTAGCAGTATAGTTCTATTCAATTAATTCAGTTATCTCAAATAAACTTATCTGATTTCAAATTCGTTTTTATAATAAATACTAAAAATGAATGATTATCACCAACATTGCATTCGATTATTATATCCTATCGTTGGAAGGCTATTTCTGTTTTAACATTTGTCAATGTAAAAAATGATAAATAAATAATTGATAGCAAAATCTTGTTCAATTGTTTTTAGTTATTTGAACTAAATGTATTCATGTGTTATATTTATCATCATTCAAAATCATAGATGAATAATCGATATTATAAATATTCAATTCAACTATTTCAACTAGCTTACTTAAATCTTTGCATGTTCACTATACTATAAATGTAAGAAAAACGTAAAAAATGAATGATTATCAGCAAAATTGTATTCTACTATTCAATTTATTCTGACTAAATAATTCAAATTTTAATAGTTAGTTTTTAGATGAAATACGAAGTGAACGATTATCAGCAAAACTTTATTCAATTATTGCGATCGCTTTGCAGAAAATCTTATTATATCAATGTTTGTAAGTTTTAGGAACGATACATGAATATTTTATATAAAAATTTCATTCGATTATTACAATCTTTGAGATATAATTCTCTTATTTTTGTATTTGTCAACGGTAGAAATGAGAAATGAACAATTTGTACCAGAATTCTGTTCGATTTTCCGAAGTTTACTTTTACTAGATCTTCATATTTTCCATTTTGTTAATAGTCGAAGTGAAAAATGAATAACTTATATCAAAAATTTGTTTTACTATTACAATTCTTTCGAGACAATCTTTTCCATTTTAATGTTTATTAGTATTAGAAATAAGAAACGAATACACTAGAGCAAGACTCTGTTCTATATTCATATCCATTGCGATTAATTCTTCGTATTTTCCGCTTTGTCAATAGTAGAAGTGACAAATGAATAGCTTATATCAAAAATTTGTTTTACTATTACAATCTTTTCGAGACAATCTTTTTCAGTTTAATGTTTATTAGTATTAGAAATAAGAAACGAATAAACTATAACAAGACTTTGTTCTATATTCATATCCATTTTATGATTAATTCTTCATATTTTTACATTTATAAAGACTAGATATGAAAACTAAACAACTCATATAAACATTCCGTTCGTTTATTCTAATATCTTTAACTATATGCATTCATATTCACATTTGTTCTGGTTAAAAATATCACATGAATGAATATTATAAACATCTCATTCAACTATTGCAGTATAACCGTTCAATAAGCCTATGAATTTTGATGTATTTTATCATTCAAAATACAAAATGAATAAAAATTAAATGCAAAATTTGATTCAATTATTATACTACTACTCAAACTAGATGCTTTTATTATCGATTTATTTTTTACAACAAATATCACGTAGACAATGATAACCATTGAGCTTCTGTCCAATTATTACAGTTACTCAAACAAAATGTTTGTATGTTTAGATTTATATCTATGTGAACGAAGAACTGAATATTATGATTTCGAATAGACTATTCAGATATTTTAATCACTTTTATTCTATCTTCTCAATTCTTAATGTTTTTCTCAATATGTGTAACAGATGAATTATTGTTATAAAAACGCTATTCAATTATCTAATAGATCTATCAATGATGTTCGTTGACAGCTCATACTGTTCAAATCATACGTATTAAGTATGATAGCCACAAAAACAATGTTCACATATAAACACTTGTTATTAAACATCGTCAAATATACACTAGTCATTTACATTCACTAATAACAAATGAATAAATCGAAAAAGGATTCTGATAAATTATTTCAGTGACTTGCACTCTGCTATTTATTTTCTAATTACTTATTTATATATATATGGTAAATGAATAAGTATCAGCAACATTCTATACAACTATTTTCGTTAATAGGATTCAATTTCGTGTATGTCTATACATGACATTACATTTTTAATAGCTATCGAATTAGTTTTAAGAATATTTTGTTCATGTATATCTTAGTTATTTTTATTCGCTTCGTTCATTTTTATATTTGTTCTCTTGACCACAAACAATCGAATTAGTTTTAAAGAGCACGTCGGAATTCAGTTCAAATATCTGTGCCATATCATTCAACTTCCTCTATTTTCATATTTACTTTCCAATCTAGTTATGAACGAATAGTTTATTTGGTAGAGTTTAGTTCAAATATTTCTCAGTTGTATTTATGCAAATCTTCCATATTCACATTTGTCTTTCATGTTATTAGCACAATCGAATAATTTCTATCATAGTTCGATTCAAATAGATGAGTGACTTTCACTCAACTTTCTTCAACTTCGTGTTTGATTTGCATGGAAATAATAGAAGAATTATTTTTAGCAGAGTTCAGTTCAAATATTTGAATCCTCTTCATTGAACTTCTTGAATTTTCATACGTGCTCTCACCTTACCATGAATAATCGAACTATTTTCAACACGACTCTATACAAATATTCGAATCATATCGCTCAATTCGTCTAGTTTTCATATTGACTTTTCCTGCCAATAACACAGTTGAATTATTTTTAATAAGATTCTGTTCACGTATTCTACTTAGTTTGATTCAATTTCATCTATTTTCATATTTTACAATATGAAAAATAAAAAATAAATAATTTACAGCAGATTTCTATTCAAATATTGTACTCATTTCTAATAATTTTTGTTCACTGTCACGTTTGATCACGACAGAACTAAAAAATGAATACTTTATAAAATGTTCCTTTTCCTCTATTGCATTTGATCGATTTAAATGTCTTCAATTTTCACTCATATTTTCATCAGAAGTAAGAATTGAACGAATCTTACTAAAATTCTATCCAATTATCGTAATCAATCCATTCGTATCTTTTCACTTTTGTAGATTTTATATTCAGAAATCAGAAATGAAGTTTTGTGAGGAAGATCGTATTCATATATCTCAATCAGTCAGAACGATATTTTCTGACTTTGCTAATTTCTTTAATTATTTGAGGGTGAACTGAATAAACACCATAAGATTTCTATTCAACTATTTCAATAACTCATCCTAAATCTCCTGTACTTTCTCATGCCTCCTCTGAAGAAATAAAAAATGCACAATGGTCATAACAATTCAATTCAACTATTTCAATCATTTCGACTTAGTTTCTGTTACTGCAACATATTTCTTAGTAAGGAGTGCTCAATGGATGATTATTAGCAAAATTTTGTTCATCAATGCTCTTCATTTTCATTCAATTGCTTCAATTTTCATATTTAACTTCCATTCAAAAATAATAAATGAATAAATCTCATCAAAATCCTAGTCAACTATTCTCATCATTTCGATTTAAACTCCTCCATTTTCATATATCTAATCTCTAGCAAATATCAATCGAATTATTTCTAGTAGAATTATGTTCTAGTACTCTATTCATTTCCTTTTAGTTATGTTCATTTTTCGAGTTCTGTACCATTATAAATTGAAATTAAACAAATTTTAATAGAATAATATTCAAATATCTTCACTAATTTTGTTTAATTTTCTCCAATTTCATGTGTCATCGTTCGCAGATAATAAACGAATTCTTTTCACCAGAATTCATTTCAAATATAAGAGTCATTTCGACATCATTTCATTGATTTTCACTTTTTTCATCATTCTAAATATTAGATGAATAACTCTGATTATAGTAATGTTCAAATATCATAGTCGCTTCGATAGAAATTCCTTCCTTATTGAAAATATCCAACTTATAGATGATAAGTAAATCATTTATAGAAAATTTCAGTTCATATATTGCAACAACTAGAATAGAATCTCTACTAATTTACCATAATCTTGTTCGTTAGTCATAATCGAATTGTTTTAAACGTTTCGACTCTATATAACTATTATGATAGTTTACATACTATTTTGTCCATATTCATATTTTCTTAGTCGCACATAACATATGAAACATCTTAGTACAAATGAATTCGCATATTCCGTTCATTACCGATTTAATTATTTCTTTTCTTCTATTTGTTTTTGCAGTACACAAGAAAGAAACTATTGTAACCAGATTCTTGTTCACATACTAGAGGCATTGTAAATCAATTACTTGCATTCGCTTGAGAAGGTGTTTTCAACTAGACAAACGAATTAATTTCACCAATATACTTTTCAAATATATTAGTCTCTTTGCTCGTTATCTCTTCCATTTGTAAATTAGTTCCTGCAATATATAGCAAACGAATGATTGTTAGTACAATGTGATTCACATATTTGATTTACTTTGAATGAATTTCTTCTATATTCATATTTTATCCTATCTATCAATAAGAAAAGAATCATTTTCATAAGAGTTCAGTTCATATATTTTAGTTACTTTGATACAATCTTTTTTAATTTTATGATACTCTTCGTTTCAAATAGTAGATACATAATTTTCATCAAATCCATGTTCAAATATCGTCATATCATCTTCTATTAATATATTTCACTTTCATATCTATTTTTTATGCAAACAACAAATGAACCAATTCCAAAATCATGTATTCGTCCCACTATCATCTCTATCTTGACTCAATTTCTTTCGTTTTGTCTATTTATTTTATTTCGAAATAATAAAAGAATTGTTGCTATTAAACGATCATTCAAGTAACTATATCGTGGATAGTTAGTTACGTCCAATTTAGAAATATATCGTCTCTCAGATAACAGACGAACGATTCTCAGAAAAGTTCTCTTCGAATATTTCACTGCATGTTATTTATTTTTTTACATTCTTATGTGTTACTGCAATGAAAATAATAAATGAATCATTTATATTAGAGTAAAGTTCTAATATCATAAACGTTTCGATATAATTTGTCTCCTTTCAACAATGATCTGTCTTTTCAATCACAAATAAATCATCTCTATAAGAGTTTTGTTGAGGTATTCTATTCACTTTGATTCTCTTTTGACTACTTTCACAAATGAATTTTAACACATGAGAATTGAATCATTTGCAGTAGATGTATGTTCAATTTTTTCGATCACTTCAATTCAACGTCTTCTATTTTTGCATATATCTACCTCAGAAAATAAAAAATAAATTATTTCTAAAAATGTTTTGCCCATGTATTTTAATTAGTTCAATTGAAAAGCTTCCAGTTTCTGAGATTGTGTCTTTGCACACAACATGTGAATTGTTTTCAGTAGAATTGTATTCGAATATTGAGCTCATAATAATCTGATTTACTCTACGTTTGTACATTTCCTCGTTACAAATAACAATAAAATAATTTTCAACATAGTTTTGTTCAAATATCTCATTCATTTCGATTTAATTCTTTTTCATTTCGACTTACATCTTTGTTGCAAACAATAAACAAATCATTTTCACCAGATTGAAGTTCAAATAACTAAATTACTATCGTTTAATATATTCTATTTTCATATTTATCGATATAATAAATATTAAATGAATTATTTTCATTAAAGATCTGTTCATATCTCCCTATAAGTTCGAGTCAATTGTAGAAGAATTTCACTTATGTATTGATTTGAAATAGCAAACGAATAATGTGTACTAAAGTTGAATTCAAATATTTGTTTCATTTAGTTATCATATTGCACATATTCATATAGTTGCTAGTAGTAAGTAATAGAAAAATGCTATCTATAAGAATTCTGTTTGTATATCTTAGAGACTTTGAATCATTTCAATGAACCACCATAATTGTCCTCATTAGAAATAAAATGCGAATCATTTTCACCATAATTCTATTCAAAAATCTTATTCACTTTAACTAAATTTTGTTGTATTTTTGCATATGCCTTGGTTATTAATAGCAAAAGAATTACATTGATCAATGTTCTATACAAATATCTAACTTATTTTAACTAAATTACTTGCGCATTTGTCTTCGCGTTGGTTTGTCATGTAATAAATGAACTGTTTGGAGCATAATTTCGTTCAACTATCTTAGTGATTCATATTGAATTTTATTCATTTTATTATTCATGCATCTTACAAATAATGGGCGAATTGTTGAAAGAACAGACCTAGACAATTATGTTCTATCAATTCGATTCAATGTCTGTTATTTTCATTTGTGTTTCTTGTATGAATAATAAGCGAATCATTAATAAGAAAATTTCGTTCAAATATATTGATTACTTTTGATTTATTTTCTTCTATTTTAATATAGGTCTCGTGTATCAATAGAAAACGAATCATTATCAAGAAAATTCCGTTCAAATATGTTGGTTTTTCTTATTGATTTTCTTCGATTTTTGACATAGACCTCGTTTATAAATAGAAAACGAATTAGTTTCATAAGAGTTCAGTTGAAATATTTTATTCATTTTTATGCAATTTCCTTCGTTGTTACATTTGTTTTCGTTCGAGATAGCAAATGGCTCAGTTCTAATAGAATACTATTCAGCTATGCTAGTTGTTTTAATCTGAATCCTTGATTTCTCATATTTCTCTTGATTGCTGATAGAAACTGAATAATTGCGAGTAGAATCTCATTCAAGTATATTATTTACTTGAACTCGATTTATTTTCTTATTACTTTTATTATTATTACAGAATAACCATTGAATGATTTTCATCATGATCATATTCCGATATGTTAGTCATTTTGACTCAAACTGTTGCATCTATGGATTTGACTTTCTTACTTAAAATAAACGAATATCTTTCATTAGAGTTCTGTTCGAGTATTCGTCTTGCATTGAAAATTAATTTATTCTATTTTCCTTTTATATTAGTTTTAGATAGGATGTATATGATTACTAGTAGAATTCTGTTCAACTATATTAGTAATTAATCGTAAATTGCTTTCAGTGTCATAGTGCGTTTGGGAATAGGTGTAAAATTAATGCTATGTAAAAGAATTTCGTTCGTCTATTTCGAAGAGGATAACTCAATGAGTTTCATTGAAATAGCTCTTAAGCATGAAATAACTTTATGAATCATTACGATAAATGTTCGATTCAAGTATTAGAATATATTTCGTTGTATATCCTCGATTTCAATAGTTATTCTTAGTATAAATAATTTGTAAATCTTTGATAGGAAAGTTGTATTCATCTATTTCATCTATTCTGTCTCGAACTTATTTCAATTGTAAAATATCACTTGTCAAAAGTAATAATTGTATGATATTTAGAAAAACTGTGTTCTACTATTTAAATGACTTCAAGTAAATCTTTGATTAGTAAACTATTTTTTAATTAACTATTTGACTTGAATAATTTTCAGCGAAGTTTTGTTTTAGTATTACTCTATGATCATTGATTATGTGTTTGATGTATCAAATATTCCACAATATGAGTGAAACAGAATGTTTTCTCAAGAATATTTATGGTCAAATATATGCTAGACTGTGAATATCAGTATTGTAGTTTGCTTTGTAGGAACTCATGTTATAAAATGAGGATAATTTAGACAATGAATTAGTTTCACAATCATATGGCCATTTAAACTATTGCTAGAAGTTATATCATTATTATATAATTTTATCGAAAATGAATTGTAGTACGTGGTTCTACTTCCTTTGGTACCATTCCTATGATTAACATAATAACATAGACCGAATTGAGAATATTTCTTCCCATTTTAGTAAGTAATCAATAGCCTAGCAAACCTTTAGACGATTGAAGAAAT
>Ga0209935_1003968_pt1 | contig 14288 bp, 17 predicted proteins | sample ThiBio_1000_plan_2_FD_183958 | JGI IMG/M metagenome (GOLD analysis project Ga0209935, IMG submission 183958) | Wastewater bioreactor microbial communities from Cape Town, South Africa - Thiocy_cont_1000_plan (SPAdes) | ecosystem: Engineered > Bioreactor > Thiocyanate-remediating >... | reverse complement strand
GAATACGAACTGTACGTTCGTGCTTCAAGCGAGTACGACCTATTGGGTGTGGATCGGCAAGAACAGCTCTCCGCAAGAGCAAGAGTTTGCGCTCAACAACAATATACTCAAGCAGGTATATCTTGTACTCGCTGATGGTTATCATTGATTGGTTGTAACGAATGATTTGCCGGTGAGGAAACAGACTGGCATCGAGGTGACGCAAGTGCTCGAGGGCAAGGAGACGACAGCGTTCTGGCAGGCGATTGGTGGACAGCAGAACTATCCACTCAAGTTGCTACCGAGTCGTCAAACGGCTCGATTGTTCCAGTGCTCTGTCGGCACCGGAGCGTTCGAGATCAAAGAGGTTCTCGATTACTCACAGGTTCGTAAGGCGTTACTGGCAGCTCGCTCGTGATTGCTGTTGTTGCTGTCGCTGCTGTTATGTTATTGTTACTACTGCTTTGAGAGGGAGAGAATCTTTCAAACTAATTGAACGCTCTGTGCAATGTCGCTGTGCAGGATGATTTGTATCGCAACGACGTGTTTATTCTCGATGCATTCTCGGTGGTGTATGTGTGGAAGGGCAAGAGCAGCCGCGATCGCGAGAACCGATGGGCGATGGAGGCAGCGGTCGAGTATGTGGCATGTGCTCCAGACGGTCGATCGCCGACGACTCCGATCCTGCGAGTACTCGAGGGCGAGGAGCCGATCGTCTTTACGTGCCACTTCCACGCATGGTGGAATAAGGGCGCGACGCCAGTCGTGAACTACGATACTGGCCTGGAGGATGTTCGTGCACTACTCGAGGCCTTCTCACGCTCGTACACTTATCTGGAGCTGTCGACTGGCCAATTCCCCAAGGCACTCGATACTGCAAATCTCGAGGTACGTTACACGGCATCCTCCTCGCGGTGCAATAGAAGAAAAGAAGAGAGGAGAGAGAGAGAGAGAGAGAGAGAGAGAGAGAGAGAGAGAGAGACTCACGCTGCTTCGTTGTATCTATGGGGAGTGCAGAACTTCCTCTCGGACGAAGAGTTTGTTCAAGTATTCAAAATGGACCGCGAGCAGTTCAGCAAGCAACCTGCATGGAAGCGCGAGAACCTCAAGCGAGAGCTCAAGCTCTTTTGAGCGCCTTGGAGGTGTTGTAGTTGCTGTTGTTGTGTAGCTACATCTATTCGCCAAAGCTGCGGAGCGGCAGTGCTCTTCTCTCTTTAGCAGCTGGCGATTGTTCCTCCGATGACTCACTACCCAAATACAAGTCTAACTAACAGCGTGCTGGTGTAAAGAAGATGAACGACGAGAGTATTTTGGTGGTGTAGTGGGGTTTTTACTGTATTAGCACCAGAGGGACAGGAAAGGAGGGAATGCTTCGAGCTCAGAGACGGGACGGAAGAGAGGAAGAGAGTTTGGTCGAGGCAGTCGAGGCAGTCGTAGTCGCTGATTGCCCTACAACACCTAACATACATTGCCTACTGTAGATTGGGGTGGTGGTAGTGGTAGTGGTAGTGAAGGAGGGAGGGGATTAGTTCGTGTGGCGAGCGAGAGAAGGGGAGCGTAGAACCAAGAGGACGTACGAGCATATGTATCATTAGATGAATGAGTTGTTGGCTTACGCCTTGGAGGAAAGAGCGCTCGAGAGCCAGTCGAGACCCTCGTAGAGGCCGTCACCGGTGGTGGCGCAGGTGGCCTGGATGTACCACTTGCGCGAGCCGAGCGAGTGCAGGCCCAGCTTGTCGGTGATCTCGGACACCGACATGGCGTTCGGGAGATCCTGCTTGTTGGCGAACACGAGCAGCGTCGCGTCGCGGAGCTCATCCTCGCGCAGCATCTTTTGGAGCTCCTCGTTGGCCTCGCCGATACGGTCGCGATCGTTCGAGTCGACGACGAAGATCAGACCCTGCGTGTTCTGGAAGTAGTGGCGCCACAGCGGACGGATCTTGTCCTGACCTCCGACATCCCACACCGTGAAGTTGATGTTCTTGTACTCGACCGTTTCGACGTTGAAGCCGATTGTGGGGATGGTTGTAACTGTAGGAGGTAGTAGCAGTAGTGGTGGTGGTAGACGATGAGTTAGCGCCGTGTGTTGTTGGTGGTGCTCGAGCGGAGGAGTTACGCTACTACGTACCGATCTCACCGAGCTTCAACTTGTACAAGATCTATTGACCGGCCGGACACCCACACCACGTACCGACGCACACCCAACAAGCAACGAGTCAGAAGAAGAATAACACGGCCCAAGAAGAAGCCAGGCGAGTTGGCCAACAAGGTGCGCGTGTCGCAGCGTCGCTCTCTCTGCGCCGTGCGACACGCGAGCCAGCAAGAGCGCGACGCGCTGTACGTACCGTGGTCTTACCAGCAGCGTCAAGACCCACCATCAAGATTCGCATCTCCTTCTTGCCAATGAGGCCCTTGAACAACTTGGCGAATACCGAACCCATGATGAAAGAAAGCGAGCGACGACACGGCACACGAGCGCGAGAGAGGGAGGCGAGTGTGAGAGGGAGAAGGGCAGCCAACGACTGAGGGAGCAGCAGAGAGAAAGAAAGAGAGAAAGCGCCTATCCTTTCTCTGAGGCTTTCCTCTTGCTCTGCGGAGCGCCCTATGCTTCTCTCTCTCTGTGACGACGTCGCCTGATAAGGAAGTCGATGAGCTCGTGATTGAATGTATCAGGTCACCTTGTAATAAGGTTGCTTCGGAGCTTATTATTGAATGATTCTAGTGCGTTTGGGTTTTTCGGTTGGGTTGGGTGGGGTTTGGACGCGCATAAACGAATGCGATAATGAAACGGAATGTACAACGACGACAACAACACGCTGGTTGCGATGATAATAACAGCGTACAACAACAAATCACAGCGAGAGTAGACAAAATGGAAGAGACAAGGAGCAAAAGCGAACACGAAAATCACTACAACTACTACTAAAAGTACACAACACAAACAAATGGGCTGCTCGGCTCGAGTGCCGCGTCTCAGCAAAAAGAGATGGGAGACGCGCGGTGTACACGTGTCGTGCAGATTCGAGTGTGGCTCGGTAGTATCTACTTGGGAGGTTGGCCTCCGTCTTGCTTGTTGGCAGACGCATAGCTCTTCTTGCTTGTTGGTGCTGTTGATACAACCTCGGCCTTGCTCTTGAAGACCGAGAGGAGCTCCTGCACGTGGCCGCGGGCGTGTGATTGCGTATCGTGCAAGGCAGCAGCTCGCGCGGCACTCGGTGGCGAGAGTGACTTGCTGGCACCGCGTGATCGTTGGCTCGGTGGCGGGAACGACGTGGCCACACGTGCAATGTCGTCTGCCGCGGCTTGCGACGAGATCGCCATTGGTGCCGAGGTCTCTCTGCTGTACCGATCTTGCAGCTCGGTGCCTGTACCACTGGCCGACGGCGCATGAGCTTGTCGTGGCGACGACGGCTGGTGCGGCGGCGAGGCAGCGGGCGAGGCGTGCACGGAGGAATACGGCGACGACGAGCTGGGCGACACCATGCCATTCGCAGTCAGTGCATCCAGATGGTCGAGGGCCTGCGCCGCCTCTCCGTCGACATTGTCGTCGTCGTCGGGCACCGGCATTGCTGGCGCGGTCGAGAAGGGGAAAGCGGCGCCAGGGACACGAAGGCCACCTCCGTTGCGGAGTGTACTCGACAACTCGGGTTGCGAGTATTGCTTGTAGTTCGCCGTGTGATCGGCGGTTCGCTTCAACGTGGCACCATCGCTAAGCGCACGAGTTTCAGCATCCAATGCTGGCGTTGGAATCGATGGTGGTATGGCACGCTGCCGCAGTCTCGGCGAGGTTGCGGTTTCTCCTGCGTTTGGAGAGATGATGTCTGACGACGATGACGCCGCCATCAAGGGCACTGGATCGAGCACCGATAGGCCAGAGGCCACTGCCGATGCCAGCGGGTCGAACTCGCTGAGGTCGTTGGAGTGCGAGCTCGGGCAAGGTCGCGAGCTGCCGATGATCGAGTTCCTCCACCGCTGATGAGGCTCACGTAACAGATCGAGCACTTCGTGATACGCGATATCAAAGAGCTTCGGATCTGGCAGCGGCGGCGGAGTGCTCGGCGAGGCGCCGTCGGTGGCGTTCTGGCTACGACGAAGCGAGTCCTCCAATGCTCGAATGGCGTTCGACGTGGCCTCTCGTGCATGATGGCTGAGCGACAAGGACGAGTCGGCAAAGTGCTTGACGTACAGCTGCACGGCTCGTGTGCGCGGATCGTCTGGCACTTGCGGTTGCTCGTTGGTACCGCCGCCGTTGCCATATCTCGTCCCTCCGGATGTCGCTGATCGAGCGGGTTGTTGCGACGATGGCTGCTGCTGCTGCGAGGCGGCCGAGGCGTTCGGTCGAACGGGGACCGGGATAGCGGCTGTGGATGGTTGCGGCGCAGCAGTGAACGGAGACGGACGAAAATCGAAGGTCCTGTTGGAGGTGGGATAGTAGTCCTCGGTCTGCGTCGAGTCAAAGTCGGTGATCTCGTCGGGTTCGTCGCAATCGGGATCGAGAATCAACGCGAGCAGTTGCGTTGTTTCGTTCGATACTCGAGCAGCAGTGTTGGTGGCAGCGGCAGTGGCATTGTTATTGACGTTGTTGGCGTCAGCGGCACTGGCACCGCTTGCGGCAGCGGCAGCGGCAGCGGCATCCTCGGCAGCAGCCAACTCCGCCATGGCGGCTGGATAGTCGCGAACCAGAGCACGGTATTGAATGACGTCCTCGACGAACAAGATGTTCTCGGCGCTATGTTCCTTGATCAAGAAATCTCGAAACAAGGCGCGTAGTTCGACGTCATCGAGTGTTTGTAACAGCGTCGCGGCGGTCGTGACGCGTGCAACGAGCATGGAGGCCGCCGAGGAACGGGGAGGAGATGACGAGGGCGAGAGGTTGGGCGAGAGGTTGGGCGACACCTGCTCGGCATGGATCGGGCCTCCTGATTGCTTGCGTCGAATGTGCTTGCCGGCGGTCGTGACCGACGTGAAGAGGTCGGTGATGCCAGCGATGCCGTGCATTCGCCATCGCTTCGAATCCGAGTTGTCTTTGTCTCGTTTCGACGACGAGGACGACGACGAGGACGAGGACGAGGAGGACGAGACAGGCAGCAAGGCACTCGAGTGTGAGGTCGAGGCCGAGAGCCGCTTGTGGTTCACCTTGCGATGTCCGCGTCGTGAGCCCGATGACGATGGCGGCGGCGACGTGCTGCCGACCGCCACTTCGTCTTGTCGACGCTCGGGCGAAGGCGAGCGAGCCGGAGAGGTCGAGCCCTCGGGCGGTGAGTTCGAGCCATCGCCCGCGAACGTCGTGCCGGTGGCACTCGTGACAGCGACCGAGGCGGCGGTGGTGAAGGGAATGGCGGAGGCGGAGGAGGTGGGCGAGGTCGATGAGGCAGAGCCGACGGCGCTCGAGAGTTGGAGATGCTGCTGCTGCAGCTGCAGGTGATTGGCGTGCTCGTGCGCCACGAACGTGTCGGCGAGCTCGTTGATGGCCGTGCGTGCGAAGCGAGCGTGTGGCTCGACCAGCATGGTGATGCACTCCTGTGCAGCCGGATCAAAGATGCTACGATCGGGTTCACTCGATCCATCGGCGATCGCCACCACGGCCGCGTGCAATCGCTTGCTCTCGTGATGCGAGATGTTCAATCGATTGCACGAGAAGAAGAGCCGATAGATGTCGGCAATCTGCTCGACGATGCGTGTGCTATCGGCCTGATCGATCGCGTGCAACTGCTCGACGGCCTTGATGAAATCGAGGTTCTCGTCCGAGTACTGTGCCTTGAGGAAGTCCATGAAGAGGCCGCACAGCGTGCTGTCGTGCAGCGTGTCGCGCAGCGTCGGGTACGAGAGCTCCTTGAGACGCGAGAGCAACGCACGCTCGGCTGCCGCCGCATCACCGAGCACCAATTGACGCCATATGCCGACCAGCGCGAGTATCTCGTGCGTACGTTGGTCCTTCTTGGACCCCAACATGTCGTTCGTAGCAGGTGCACGAGCAAGTAAGAGAGAGAGTTTGGGAGGATAGCGACAGTGCCTGAGGGAAGTCGTGGAGAGAAGTCGATGGACTAACAAACGGATGACGCAATAGATGCCGTGGCTGCGGTCTTAGGCGACGAGAGCTCACCGGCGCACACTTGCAAGACTAATGTATAACGTCTGGTGAAGGCGTTACAAGAGCGTCGAGCGCTCGTTCTCTCACACGCAGGTAGGCACGCACGCACAAACAACGCCAAGAGCCAACCACACACGCGCGACGGCTCGTCAGCGCGTTGGTTTGGGGAGGATCGTAAAGAACTCACCCACGCACACACAAGCGCACGCCGTGGAGAGAGTGAGTGTGAGGAAGTCGCAACACAAGGAGCGTAGAAGATAGCCGAGGGAGGGCGGGAAGGGGAGATTATGCAGCGCGGCAGGCTAGTGGCAGCTGCGGCGGCGGGAGGAGAGAGAAAGAAGGAGAGAGAGGGAGAAAGTCGGCAGCTCGCGCGAGAGTGACCTGTGTCGTCCTGGGCGCTGCTATCGCAACCTACTCAAACCGCGAATCGAATCTGTTTTCGCGGCCCGCGACAACCTCACGCAAGCGATCGGATGTAAGTGATGCCGCGGAGTAGTGCGCGAGAAGCGGCTGAGCCCCGGTGGCCTTGGCCGGAGCGAGTGTGATGTGGTTAATGCGGTAAGCACAGAGTGCACACCAGGTGAGCGAGCCGAACCCCAGGAGAACAGGCGCTCGACAGGTCGAGCAAGACGTGAGGCCACTGCCAGTACTCCGTCTTGGTCTCCTACTCGATCACCAGCTCAGGCGTTTACGTTGGTTGGATAGTCTGCAGGCGAGGCAAAAATGAACGAAGCCGCAGTACGCAGCAGCAACAGGAACGAGAGGGGAGCAAAAAAAAAACGAAGCTCCCCGACCGGGAATCGAACCCGGGGTGCAAGCGTGAGAGGCTTAAGTGTTACCAACTACACCATCGAGGATTTCTACACGTTCCAATTCTGACCTCAGTCACCTAGTTGTATGTTACTGGTCTTGGCGCACAGGAACAGCAACCTCACTTGCGTTCGCTGGTCTGCAGGCGAGGTAAAAAAGAACGAGGCCACTGCCAGTACTCCTCCTGGTCTCCTACTCGATCACCAACTCACGCGTTTACGTTGGTTGGATAGCCTGCAGGCGAGGCAAAAATGAACGGAGCCGCAGTACGCAGCAGGAACGGGAGGAGCGAGAGGGGAGCAAAAAAAAACAACGAAGCTCCCCGACCGGGAATCGAACCCGGGGTGCAAGCGTGAGAGGCTTAAGTGTTACCAACTACACCATCGAGGATTTCTACACGTTCCAATTCTGACCTCAGTTACCTAGTTCTCGATTGCGTCCCCCGTTCGCCTTCGTTTGTTGTGGTTTGATGCGACTCGCTTGCCTTGGTGCGTAGGTATCTCTGCTGATATCCTTTAGTCAACAATCAACAATCACAATCTCTCTCACGCACACACAAGCACACACTCTCTCAACACAAATACAATGCCAGCTTTGCTAGCGCCTTGTAGAGCCAATCAATCTATCTCACTTGTTCGAGGCGACCTTGCTTGGTGAGTCTTGAAAAGTACGCCGCCGTCTTGGCACGAGCTTCCTCGACGCCCACCACTGGGTGGTAGCTATTCACACATGCACGAGCATGATTAATCGATGGCGTCGTAGTGGCGCACCTCTCGCGCTCTCGCCTTTGCACAACGCGACGTACCCAATCTCCTTCTTGGCACGCTCGCACGAATGATACTGGTGCGTGACGACGCTCATGGCCGAGTAATAGTTCACCGGCGGCTGCCATTCGTAGAAGCGATTCACCACGTTGCCGATGAGCTCGCACAAGTATGCAAACAACAGCAACAACAGCGGCGGCACGGTCCACTTGGGCATCGGCATGCCGCACGCTGATAGCATCACCTCGGTGCGTTCGTTCATGTTCGTCGGTCCGCAGTCGTCGGTGATAAAGTACGCGCGACCTCGTGGCGGTCTCTTGCCACTCGCGCCTGCTTGATGTTGTTGTTGCTGCTGCTGCTGGTGTTGTTCAGCATCGGCGTCGGTCGAGTCGGTCGCGATCGAGGCCTCGGATCGTTGCTGCTCGACGGCATTCCAGGCGCGCATCAGTCCTTGGAAGGCGCAAATGTGTGCGAACGCAGCGTTCTCGACGTAGGTCGCTTCGGACTTGACCGAATCGTGGCATGATCGAACGCGCGCGAGTGCCGGCAGGTACCGCAGCGATAGCAGATCGCCCGGTCCGTAGATTTGGCCACACGGCCGTATGGCGCACGTCAGCAGCTCGTCGGGCAGCGAGGCACGGAGCAACTCCTCGCTGCTCGAGAGCGCCAGCGGCTCGTCGGTACGACACGGCTGTGCCAATCGACGTCCATCATACGACAACACGAGCTGCTCGGCAATGGTCTTGGTCTCAATGTACGGGCACATGTAACTCGTCGGATACGTGAGTTCGTCCTCGCTCGCACCATGGTGCTCTTGTCCATCGAACGTCACGACCGACGTCGAGGTATAAATCAAGTACGGTACTCCATTCTCGATACACGCCTGTATTTGTTGTGGTTGTGATTGTGATTGTATCAAGTGTCAGTAACATGATAGATTCGTTTAGTACCGCTACTTCACCACAACCCACTCGCATACAGGCCCTTCAACGTACATCGAGCATATTACGCGTGCCTTCGACGTTGACCTCATGCGTAAGGCGTCGACGACCATACAACGAGATGATCGACACCAGATGAAAGCAGCATGTAATGTCTCGCGTGGCCTTGAGCACCGATTCCTTATCTCGAACATCGGCCACAAGGAACTCGACTCGATCCGATGCTGCAAGTTCATTCGTTGTCATCGTCATTTGTGTTGTTTGTTCGTTTGCAGGGAGGCGTCCAATAGAGAGATACGAAGCAGCGTCACCAATAAATATCCACCGATCCACGATAATATCCCAGTGCCACCACGAGCAACATCCATAGAATTAGCCATTGAATATATCGTCCATTCTCATTGTCATCATCATCATCGTCTTTGTGCTCGAGTATAAAGAACAACGACGACGAAGCATACCCCATGGATTCTCTGAGTCAAGCTCTGGCACTGGCTCGGGTCTCACGATATCCATCACGCGTATGATTGCATTCGGATAGTGCTTCAGCAATTGAACCACTGCATCCAATAACCCAACACGAATAAATATCAATATTGATAAATTCGTAGCACGCGTATCTATGCTCTCCCTATCTCTCTCGAGTCGATGAATTGTTTGTGTGGTGTCGAGGTGTACTAGCGCGCGTGGTTCGAGGTCGATTGCGCGCTCTACGCACCAAGGGCCGCACCAAGGAGACCGCATCCTCCGGTTACGAGTAGTCGGTGTCGAGCACTGACGGGGCTTCGTGAACGCTCGAGACCTATGCTACCACTACTGCTATTGCTGATGCTTCCACTACTTCCAAGCATTTGTTGATGATCAAGTGCAGAGGCACGAAACTAACCAGGCTCTGGAACGAGTGTGGGTGTGAGTGTGCGGTCTGGTGCGTTGGCTGACTGCGCACAGAACCGACACAAGACCGAGGGTGTTGTGTAAGGAATGGAAGATAATAAAACAGAGATTACACGTGTAAGAGAGAAGGGGAGACTAGGATAGAGCGAGAGCAAGAGGGAGAGAGAGAGTGGGTGGGTTGTTCAAAGAGCTCGTCAGAGAGGGTGAGAGTGTGTGTGTGGTTACGCGTGCGCGTGTGTGAGCGTGCGCGGGAGAACGAGAGACTGACGAGCGAGTGCGTAGCGTGCAGCTGTTGTTGCTTACACACCCACTTACACACACGCGTTTACACGCTTACGCACACTCGATCGATCGATCCAATCACTACATTGATTCGCCCCTATCTCTCTGTCTTACTCCCGCGCTTACCAGTTCATTTGTGGATTTACATTGCATTTGAGCGAGATCAAACCGATAGAAAGCAGGAGAGATTGATAGATATCTCTCTCTGTGTCTCTCTGCGTCTCTGCGGGATTGTTTGCTCGATACCGATGAGATGCGATGCACGCAGCGCAAGCAGAGTTCCAAGTCAAGTTCCTACTCGATGGAGAGCGAGTCATCGATTGTACGCCAACATCGCTGGACAGAGCATTCGATAGATATTTCGATAGATATTTACATCACTCTACAAACCTACTGACATATATCCGCTCAACCAACCAACCAACCAATCTCTTTGATCGAATTAATATCTTTGTGTCGATAGGTTACTCGTGTAGCTTGGTGACCTCGCGATTCTTGCCAGGCAAGCTCTACGTCACCGAGCGCTACGTGTGCTTCCATTCGATCGCCGTGTCGCCCGTCATCAGCCATTCGATTCGACTCGCTGACGTCAGTGCATTGAAGCGAGGTCGATCCATGTTCATGACATCGCTCATCGTTTGTGTGCCGGCCTCGACTGCCTCATCGACGAGTGGAACCAATGTACGCTTTTTGAGTAGATGATGCGTGTACTTGAGCGGATACGTAGCTGACATCACATTGCGACTCAATGATCTATCAATGCAATGATCTATCAACTCAATGATCTATCAACTCAATGATCAACTCAATGATCTATCAACTCAATGATCAACTCAATGATCTATCAACTCAATGATCTATCAACTCAATGATCTATCAACTCAATGATCTATCAACTCAATGATCTATCAACTCAATGATCTATCAACTCAATGATCGACCAATGCAATCGACAATCTTGTGATGATCATCCCCAACGATCGACTCACCAGTTCGAGTTCTCGACCTTCTTTCGATTCGACGATGCCTTCGCAGTGATCGACAAGCTATGGAAAGAAGCAATGGAGAAGACCTACAAGACCGCAGAGCAATTCCTCAAGACCGCAGAGAAGTCGGCCGTCGAGGCCGTGCGAGCTGACAAGACCCTCACGCCCGATGAACTCGTTCGTGCACTGCTACAACCATCGCCTCGTCGTGTCGATGGCACTGGTGCCGTCTCATCGCCTCGAACGCCATCCTCTCTATCAGCCACATGGCCCAACGAAGCGTCCACTGCCTCAAGTGCAACGAGATCGACATCGAAATCGATATCATCACCGACACCGTCTGCCATCTCGAGTCCCAATCACACACCGACCGCGTCACCACGCACCATCGATTCATCATCGCTACCAGTCGATTCTCCACGATACGGAGCATATCGATCGCTCTCGAGCGGCAAGAAGGTCTTCAACGCTCGCAAGAACCAACTCCATCAGAAGCGCTTTCGACTACCTGCTACCGAAATGCTGTTCGAGAGCTCGCCCTTCTCGGCTCGGCTATGGCGTCGCGATCAGTACTTTGAGGTCCGTTCCATCAATCTGTACCGATCAATCAATCAATCAATGTGGCACCTACCATCGGCCAATCTCCTTCATTCATTCACCCATTCACACCGACGTGATTCGCTCAATGTCAACAGGGTCAATTCTATCTGTCTCAGAACTTCTGTTGCTTCCATACACAAGGAGACGAGCCACCATTAGCTATCGTACGATATCGATCACTCTGAGCCAATCTCACAAACGCACTCGTTAACTCATCAACATCTCTCTCATACGGACGCCTTGCTTTATAGTGCGTGCCCTGGGTCGCCGTATCCGACATTGCCAAACGATCTACCATGATGGGAGTCATGGAGAATGCACTAGAGCTGTGCTTAATCGATAAGTCGACCTTGTATGATGGGCAATACCCAGCCTCCTTGATACGCTCACTACTGAAGCCATCTCTGTGCGGACACGTGATCTTACTCTTGCTATCTCGTGACGTAGATTCTTTTGTTTCCAAGATCGAAACAAGCGATACGACGAGATGCGCGTACTATGGACCAATCACATTCGTCGTCGCGGTCATCGGAATCTCGATCTTCTCAAGAACTTTTGGGCGGCGCCCATCGAATCAAACACGGTCTCGATCAGCAACGATGGAACGCGATCATCGTCAGCCAAGTCCGAGCTCATCTGGGGCGATAGCTTGCTGAATGCCGCCAACTTCTCGCCCAACTACTCGAGCCAGATACAACTACGATTGGAGCATCACTGGCAACGATACATTGCGCTCAACGGCTGGGGCATCTCGATGGCAAAGACGCCTGACTTTTACGCACTCGTCAAGCGCGGCATCCCCGATCGGCTACGAGGCACCTTCTGGATGTATGCCAGTGGTGCTCTCAACAAGCTGCTCGGCGAAGAGAGCGACGAGAATCACTTTCGAACGCTGCTAGAACGAAATGCCGGTCGTGCCACACAAGCTGTTCATGTACGAAACCAGCCGCCATGATCGAATAGTGCCATGTCGTACTCACGCTCACTCGTCAATCAATCAATCAATCAATCAATCAACCAGGAGATCGAAAAAGACGTTCGTCGCAGTATGCCCGAGCATCCCAAGTATCAAACGGAAGAGGTATGTGAGCCACTCACCATGTCGAGATCCATCTGATCGGTTCCTTGCGATCGTCTCACGTTTCAGTACAATTGCTGCAATCGCACAGGGAATCAACGCTCTACGTAACGTTCTTCTTGCATACTCTTTCCGAAATCCTTCGGTCGGTTATTGTCAATCGATGAACATCGTCACGGCGGTGCTGTTGTTATACGTGTCCGAGGAGGAAGCCTTTTGGTTGCTGGCTGCCATCTGTGAGGACCTCATGCCCAAGTACTACTCGCCGTATGTCAATCGCTCCTCCTACTTCTTAGTGGAATCGCAGGATGCCCCATGTACTAATACCTCATAACCAACACGTCCACAGTGCCATGGTGGGATCCAAAGTCGATCAGGATGTCTTTGAGTTTCTCGTGTCGAATCAAATGCCTGCCGTGTACAAGCACTTGGCCGAGCTCATGTTCCCGTTGGCCATTGTATCACAACCGTGGTTCTTGTGTCTATTTATTGGTTTCCTTCCAATGGAACATACGTTGCGGTTCTTGGATTGTTTCTTTGCACAAGGCCATGTGATGTTATACAAGGTCTCTCTCTCTCCCCCTCTTGGTCTTGACCGAGTTGGTTTCTACCAAGTTGTTTCTCACCAGTTGTTTGTTTCGAGAACAGGCTGGATTGGCCATGTTCAAGTTGGTTGAGGACAAGATCTTACGAGCTGAGCGAATGGAGGAGGTATTCGAACTCTGGAAGGATAAGGAATATCAACCCGAGCTATTGCGCATCATGTTGACACAATATGAAGAGTACGAACGACGCCTACACGGTATTGTTTGTACCTTCTCTATGTATTTATCGATACTCGTGCCTTCAAGGTTACCAATCGCGCAAATTGAGGAGAAGAAGAGTGTCGCTCTGGACGATGCGATCAAGAGCGTCGAGGACCGTACCAAGCGCACGATTCTCAAGCACCTCAAGGATGTATCACTCTTTTCGAAGGAGGAGTTGTCTGATTTCTATGGTACCTATCGTGCTGTATCTGAATCCTCTCACCGATATTGTAGCTGACCACAGGCATAAACGACGCATGCATAATGTGTGTAGAGGCGTTTCGGGAGTGTGGAGGAGACGTGAGCAACTCGATCAACCGAGCACAATTCGATCAGTTCTTCAATCAAAGCTGTCCATGCTGGCGAGGCGAGACACGGTTGATCGACCTGCTGTTTCGCGTACTCGACAAGAGTGGCGCACAAGCAGTTGATTTGGTCGACGTCACGGGCGGACTCTCGGTCATCGTCAAAGGCTCCTTAGCACAGCGATTGCATTGTACGTGACGCGTCTACATCGCTAGTACGAGTCGAATGCCTACAGTACTCATTCGGGGCGTGTATCTTGTAGTTTGCTTGCGAATGGTCGATACAGATGATGACGAACACATCGACGCTCTTGAGTTGTTTGTAGCTATCGATGCACTCACTCGGTATAGGCGTCTCTCTCGCTTGTTTGGCTTGCTCTCATACTGATGACAACTCGAAAACGACAGATTGTTTCAAACCTATTCGGGTGGAAGAGGTGTTGTCTTTCAACGTGAAGACCGTTCAGTCAAGGTCCAGTCGTTTGTCGACATGGTCGTGCTGCGGATGCGAGGCCGCTCTGAGACCGATGATGCGTCGGCAGTTCCGAACGGCGTCGCTGCGCTCAGTAGCTCGGATGATCTGGGCTTGTTTGGAACGCCACCAACTCCCAGCATACTGCGAGCCGCAGTGTCTCCTCTTGCGGCCTCGACCGACCCGTCGTCTTCGACGTCAAGTAACAACAGCCGGTGGCCGATCTCGCAGTTGGAGCATGAGATCCTGAGCGAGTCCAAGATCGAGACCTTCTTCGACC
>Ga0209935_1003967_pt1 | contig 14292 bp, 12 predicted proteins | sample ThiBio_1000_plan_2_FD_183958 | JGI IMG/M metagenome (GOLD analysis project Ga0209935, IMG submission 183958) | Wastewater bioreactor microbial communities from Cape Town, South Africa - Thiocy_cont_1000_plan (SPAdes) | ecosystem: Engineered > Bioreactor > Thiocyanate-remediating >... | reverse complement strand
CGTGCGGTGTCGACCTCTCGCCGCAGGATGGCAGCGGCTGCAACGGCGGCCCGCCGAACGTCACCGTGTGTGGCGCGTGTGGCTTGCTGTACGATGTCGTGTACCCGATCGTGTTGCCGTCGGCCGCTGCCTCCAAGTACTGAGTGACGCACACATGCTCGCTTGCTCGCTTGTTTGTTCTTACAACGAATGAAGCAATAGCAATATATTAGATAGAAGAGGAAGAGGAAGATGAAGAGGAGGCTACTGACGGGGCGCGCGAGCGCACACGAGATTGAGGTGGCGGTGGTGCACTAGTGTGCTGGAGCGTGGTGGTGATGATGCTGCTGGTGCTGGTGCATGAACGAAGACGACGACGACGCCAACAACAACAACAACCACCACAACAGCACCGAGGCAGCCACAATAAAATAAAGTCTAGTCGAACGAAGGTGAAGAATACACGTGCTGAAAGTGTGCGCTGTCGCTCGACTGCTGTCGACGCAACGGCGCGGTAGTCCGATTCGACCCGAGGCGAATCGAGTCGAGCCGAGACGGACTGCTCCTGATATCAAAATAACGCAAACGAAAGGCGGCGGCCACGACGACGACGACGGCCGCACTGTACTCACTCACTCACACACACTCTCCCACTCGCTCACTCACTCTTGAGCGCTTGAATCTCACGCCACAGAGCCTTGCGTGTGCCTAGCTTCTTGACGTCCAGATCCTCCTTGATCTCGTCCATGGTGAGGTCCAACAGCTCGGATCCCGATATCTCGTTCTCGGTAAAGGACTCTCGTAGTTGTTCGAGGCCAATGTCTTGTAGCCAGGCGGCGACATCGTCGATGCTCCAAGTGGCAGGATCTGTGTGGATCGAGTGAGTTAGAGGGCGGTACAACAAATGAGGCGGGAGACACACACACACACCCTTTGATTTGTAGGGTGCATCGGAAGCACCGTTCTGTGCAACGGACTCAGGCTCGGGCTCAGGCTCGGGCTCTGGAATCGCTGCAGGCTTGACAGCCTTCGGTGCAACGACTGGCTTCGGCGCAGGTGCTGGCTCAGGCTCAGGCGTACGGACGGGTGCAGGTTTGGCAGGCTTCGGTGCAACGACTGGTTTCGGTGCAGGTGCCGGCTCAGGTTCGGGATCAGGCGTACGGACGGGTGCAGGTTTGGCAGGCTTCGGCGCAACGACTGGTTTCGGCGCAGGTGCCGGCTCAGGTTCGGGATCAGGCGTACGGACGGGTGCAGGTTTGGCAGGCTTCGGCACCAAGGCTGGCGGCGGGTTCCTGCGCACTGGCTCTGGTTCAGGCTCGGGCTCGGGCTCCGGCGCCGTCTGTAGCGCAGGCGACGAGGTGGCGGCCGGCACACCACGGCCGCGACCTCGGCCAGGGTTCGGTGATGTACCGCCAGCAGCGGCGCCTCGGCCGCGACCACGAGCTGGCGCCTCGGCCAAGCCCGAATCGTCGGCCTCCTTGCCCGAGCCACCCGAGGCCGAGAGCGCGCTGGTGGGCGGCGCCTGCTCGGGCTGCAACAGCGTCGGCGACGAGGCCACTCGTGACGGCGAGCTGGGCGGCGGCGCCACGCGACGCAGCATGCCGGGGCCCATGGATAGGCGCGAGCTAACGGGCGGCGGAGCCACGCCGGCCGAGTTGGGCGAGCCGATGCCAGGTGCGGCCGTGGCGACCGGCGTGACGGGCGCGGCCGTGGCGTTGTTGCTGCTGTTGTTGAGGCCTCCGCTGCTGTTGCCAAGCAGCGAGCCCGATTGTGTGATGGAGATCTTGGACTTGGGGAAGGCGGGTACGGGTGCCGGGCTGCTGGGCTGTCCTCCTGCTGCGGCGCCGCCGGTGGCTCCGCCTGCCGGCGCCATCGTTCCGTCCTCCGTGAAGACCAGAGGACCCTTGAAGGCGGCCGACTGCACGCGACGCGTCATGTCTGGCCGGCCGCGACCGAAGGGACTCGGTACACCACCGACTGGCGGCGTATGTCCAGCGCCAGCGCCAGCGCCAGCACCGGCTGGAGGTGACGCGGTTGCCGCTGCCGTTGGTGCCGGGCGTGCGGGGAACTGACGCGTTGGCGTCGAGGTGGCGGCCGCCACCGGCGTGGGCGTCGCAGTCGCTGGGGGCTCGGGCATCGTGTTGGGGTCGAATGGCTCCATGCAGGCCGACACGATGCGACGCGCTGGCGACGGCACCGGACGCCTCTTGCCTCCGCCGTTGTTGTTGTTCTCGGGCGTCGTCGGCTCGGGCATCGTGGGTGTGGCCGGCGGCGATGGCGATGGCGATGGCGACGGCGCTGCTAGCTTGGGTTTGGGTGGGATCATGGGCGGAGGCGGTAGCGACGCAGCGGGCGGAAGCGTGGCGGCCGCGAGAGGCGGTGGTGTGGCGGCGGTCGGAGCAGGAATGGGCGACGGCGAGAAGACCGGCAGTACAAGCGGCGATGGAGCGCGCTTCTTGGGAATCTCGAGGCCCGGCGCTGCCTTCTTGAATACAAACTTGAACTGTTGGTTGTTGTTCCATGCCTGCATAACGTCGGAAATTTCGGCCTCCGGTGGTAGGATGCGAACATCTACACTCGCGCCACATCATCCATTAGGAACGAGAGAGACGAGAGAACGAGAGAGATGGGAGCGAGCCATTCGTTGCACAACGCACCCTTTGTCTCCTTGACCTCGTGGATCCAATACTCGCTCGTGTCTTCACCACGCATCTTCTTTCGCATCTGGTCGGCGAGTGATTCTATCGTACATGGCAGCGTGATGGGTAGCGTCTTTGACGTGGTTCCGGCGTTGTCGTTAAAGACACGAATCACTTGCTGCAAGTTCGCGACGGCCGCGGTGATGCACATCGTATCGATCGTGTCGTATCGTATCGTATCGCATCGACGAAAGGCATACGTCAGAATGGCGCTCGCCCACCGATGCGTCGCACAGCGGCGCGACGGCGTACCTTGGTGCCAACAGTTTGTACATTGCTTGCAGGAGCGGGAGCGGGAGCCGCGGCGGCGGCGATCGGAGGCGGTATGGCGGCGATCGGAGGCGGAATGGCGGCCGGCGGTGGAGCGGCAACGATGGGTTTGGGCTTGGGCGGCATCGGTGGGCGCGCCTTGACCAGTGGCTGGATCTGTGCTTGCTCCTCGGCACGCTGGAGCGCGGGGCCAGGTGGACGCTACGCCAGTCAAGCGCAAAGGTGCAAGTCAGCGCGGAGAGTCGAGCGGCAGGCAGGCAGGCAGGCAGGCAGGCAGGCAGGCAGTCAGTTAGTCACACGTACAGGCTTGCGAGTCGGCGGTCTTCTTCCCGGCTGTACAGCTGCGCGAGTGGCAGTGATCTGCGCGGGTTCCAAGCGAGAGGAGCGAGTGAGTGCAAGCGCCTTGCCGAGTGCGAGAGCGAGAGCGAACCGCTGCCGTTGCGTACGTGCTCGAGCTTCGGCGCCGGACCCTCCTCGGACCTCGTCTCGGCGGCAGAAGAGACAGCGAGCTCCAAGACCGACGGCTCGGTCTGGGCACGAGTGATGCCGGCCGAGGCGGCGCGCGTCACGCCAGCGTGCACGGACATTGGTCGCGGCTTGGGGCCGCCCTCCTTGCGCAGCTGCGACACCTTGCCGATCGAGGCGCGCTTCGAGAGCTTGGCCTTCCAGGACTTTTTGTCATCGTCGTCAGCCTGTTGTTGCCCGGGTAAGCGAGTGAGTCAGTGAGTGAGCGATTGCATCGTCGCATCATGCGCGTGGCTTGATGCGACTTGCGCAGGTCGAAGCAAAGTGCAGCGAGATAGTGCGCGTGTGCGTGATGGCGCAGCGAAGACGCACCATGCTGCTTGAGTCAGGCGCGCGAGAAACGACCGCTTGGAGTGCTACTACAACTACAACGACACCAACGCGAACTCACTCACTCACTCACTGCTACAACGAGACGCTGCTGCGGCCCCACCAGCACCAGCAGCAGCTCGAGCAAAGACGTGCACACACTGCGCTAACCACCGCCGCCGCGACAATGGCGCCAACGACACGCGCTCTCTTCGCTTACTCCCGTGCAACCACGCAGCAATGATCACGACCACGGCGTCGTTGTCGTTGTGATGGTGGGAGCGATGACGACGATGATGAGGGAGCGCGGGCCCGATCGAAAGAGAGCCAGCACGAGAAGAGTACGCGAGGCCGGGGCGGTTATCGGCGGCTGTGCGTGGGCTGCTGGTGTGCGTGGGTGTGTAGTGGCGCGCGAGTGTACGCGAAAGCGAGCGAGAGAGCAACAGCACCAGCGCCACTGTAAAGCCTTCCGAGCTCACGCGGCCGCCTTACAAGGGCGGAACGAAAACGCGAAAGTCCCGCCGCTATTTTTCGCTGCACGGGGTACTCTCTATCGAGTGTACCCCGGTGCGATATTTTCGCGATATTTGTGGCTGTCAGGAATCTCGCTCAAATGAACGCGAGAGAATGAACGCGAATGAGCTGACTTACAAGTAGTGTACACACTGTATAGTACTCGACGGAGTTGGATCCCGGTATGCGACAAGAGAGCGACAGAGCGTGACGGACGTCACAGGAATGGCAGCCACGAGCGCGGCGAACGTGGCGCGATGCGCATCAGCGAGTACATGCTCATGAAGCTCATCATCACCACCAGCATCAGCACCCAGATGACCATGTTGCGGCGTGCGGCGCTCTTGGCCTGTGCCGCCACTCGGGCGCGCTCGGCCACGACGCGCGAGATGTTGTCCTCGGTGGCGCTCTCGACGCGCTCGATCTTGGCCACGTCCTGGCGAATGAGCTCGAACGCCAGCCGGCTGGTCTCCTTGAGCCGCTGCGTCGCACGCAGGATCTCGGCCGCCAGCTCCTCTTGTCGCACACGGTGGTACTGGATGCGCTCCTCGAGCGAACGCTCCTCGAGCTGCCGCGCTGCGGCGTCGCCCGGCAGCTGAAGCACCGATGCCAGCAGCTTGGCGCGCTCCGAGTGCCATCGATCGACATGCTGCTCGTGATTCGGTTGCTGCTGCTGTTGTCGCTGCTGGTGCTCGTGCTCAAGGTGCCTCGATGGGGTCGTGTCATCGCCGCTCGCCAACAGCGTGCTGCTGCTGCTGCTGCTGCTCTCGACAAGCTTGTCGTGCTCGCGCAACTCGACCGCTCTGCTATCGATCTCGTCCTGCAACCGCTGCTGCTGTCGCTCGTGGGCGCGTGCGGCCTCGGCGGCCATGAGCTGTCGACGGTGCACGGCCTTGAGGTTGCCATCGAGCGCCACCAACCGAGCGCGGTACTCGAGCAGCGTCTCCTTGCTCAGCGCGCCGAGCTCGTCGGTCTTCTCGCCCAGCGCCTTGGCGGCCGCGAAGCTCCGCTCGAGCTTCTGCAGTTGCAGCCACAGCGACGCAGTGTACTGATGCAGCTCGTGGAGCGTCGTGGTGAGCTTGGCGGCATCGGCATCGCAATCGCCATGGTCTACGGGCTGCTCGCTGCTACTGAGGTTGTGGTTGAGTTCCACGACGCGGTGCTCGCATCGCGCAAGCAACCGCACAAAGTCGATCTCGGCCTTGGAGTGCTTGGGCACGAGTGCGCTGACTGTCGAGAGCGAGTGCGGTGGCTGTGATCGAGACTGTTGTGGTGCCGCCATCATCGACATTGCAGCAGCAACGCGGTGCGTGAGCGAGCAGGCGAGCAAACAACAATGACGTCATAACGCGCGAAGGCTACATTACCAACACCAACCAACCAGCCAGCCAGCCAGCCAGCCAACAGGTCATATTCATACATTCCATGTACACAATCACAAGTCTCTCTCGGTCTCTCTCTCGATTTCACTCACTCATCGCGCATCATGTGTGACTGATCCATAATCGAACACAAGTCATTCATGCGATTACGCTCGTGTTCCTTGGCTGCCGGTCGATCGCGTGGCACCAGGTACACGATAGCGAACGCCAGGTCTCGCTCGGGCTGTTGCGCCAGAAAGGCCGGCAGCAACTTGCGCTCGTGCAGCCACTGCTCGGCGCCCGAGATCAGCGTGTCGAACGGCTCCTGCTGCGCGAGATCGGCCGCAATCTCGGCCTGCAGCTGCTCGAGACTCATCGGGCCCGCGGTGCACTCGGCCACCAAATGGCCGCCGTGCGCCACCTTGGCGCATCGCGTGTGTATGATCGACTGCAGCAGTCCGAGGTGCGAGACGCCGGCCTCCGACTGCGCCGCAAAGTGCCAGAACACCGGCGAGCCGACCACCACGTACGCCGGCTGTGCATGCTCAAAGTGCTGCTGGTGCTCAAGCACGCGTTGCTCGAACCGTCCTCCGAGCAGCGGCGTCACGCTCGCCGTGCAGCTCGAGAGCCGCCCGAACCACTCGACCGTCATGCCTGCGCTCGTGCTGTCACTACCGCTGCCACTCGCTCTCGGAGCGGAGGCGGCGTTCGTGGTTGTGACGCTCGCGAGAGCACCGGAGCCGTCGGCGAGAACGAAGCCACCACGGTATCGCGCTGCCAGGCCCGAGAGCTCGCTGGCAGCCGCTCGTTCGGCTGCGTTACTGCCGCCGCCGAGCAACGGCGTCAGCACGCGCAAGGCGCCCGAGACCGACGAGCACCCAACGCACAAGCGCTCGAACAGCACCAACTCCCACTGCTGGCGCTCGTAGAACACGCGTGCCAGCACCTTGGCCACCGTGTCATCGTCGTCGCCGCCGTCATCGCCGCCGTCTCGCCGCATGTCGGCGAGCAGCTCGGCCCACGCCTCGGGCACCAGCTCGAAGCACGCCACGATCGAGACGCCCGACTCGCTCCGCCGGCTCCAGAACCACGTGTGCGGTGGGTGGCGATTGGCCGACGAGCGCGCGAACGGCTCGCTGGCTCGGCCGTTCGTCACGTGCACCGAATGCAAGGCCACCGAGTCGCGCGTGCGGCGGCTCGAGGCCGAGAACACGTAAAAGTCGCGCACCAGCGGTCGGTACTCGCTGACGAGCTTCTTCTCGTCCTGGTGGCCCTGGCGTTGCAGCGCCGAGTACAGCCACAGGTTCGGCGCGTTCGCGACGCCACTGAGATCCGGTGACGGCATCGCAAAGTGGTTCTCCTCCATCACACGACTGCGGCATTCCAAGCGCCACGGTAGCCAAGCTGGAATGTTGCCTGCATATTCCCGAGCATCGAGCTTGTTGTACACCAGGATCTTGAATCTACTCGAGCACCACCATCATACTCATACTCATCAGTACTCGTTCACTCATCATCCGCGGATAAGCACGTACCTCGAAGCAAATTGCTGAGCATAACGCGTGAGCGATTGGAAGATGGCCTGCTTCTCGGGCTTGCAACACAGGTCCCACAGGTAAGCGGCTGACACCACGACCACCATACAGCGATTGTCGGACAGTAGCTCCATGACACTTGGATCGAGTTTGGCCGAAGCAGAGGCAGAGGCAGAGGCAGAGGAAGAAGAAGTGGTGGCTGTGGCGGCAGTCGAGGAAGCGCAGCCACGTGTCAGATACGCCTCGCAGCGATCGAGAATCGCTAGCGCCGTCGCATCGGTCATCGGCTCGAGCGGTACGAGGTCCTGACACAACAACGAGTGCACGAGCTTCGCGATCTTGGCGATCGCCGTCTCCTTGCCGGTGCTCTTGGCGGCGCGGTAGCGCTCGAACAAGCGCATGAGCTCGGCCTCGAGCTCGCTCGTCACCGAGGCCGCGTGGTGGCGCAGCATCGTGGCACGCAGGCGACACAGCCAGTCGGCGGCGTTCGTGCGCGCCTCGACGGCCGAGCGCACCTCGTGTGCGATGGCGGCGTTCGTGCGCTGGCTCAGGTGCGACTGGATGACGCTGATGCGCGCGGACGCGAGCTTCTTGTGCACTTGTGTCGTCTGGAAGGCGAGCGCCCGTGCGCCAAACACCACGAACGCCACGATGCCGACGCTAATGTCGACCGTGCCGATGCCGACGCACTGCACCTCGCCGTGGTGCGTCGTCAAGCACGAGCGCAGCATACGCACGCAGCTGTCGATCGGCACCACGAGCGCCAGGCGCTCTTCGGCCTTGCGTGCCGTGTGTGAGCGCTTGTGCCGCTTCGGCACCTTGGTCGTCGGCTTCACGACCTTGGTCGGTACGAGATCGGCGCTGCCGGTCAGGCGGTGGAACTCTTGCTGGATGGCGTCGATCATCTTGTCGATCTCGAGCAGCCGGTTCTCGCGCATCTTGCTCACGTGTGCCTTGAGAAAGTGATTCGACCGCTGTGCCACGAGGTGTGTGTTCCTCTCGTAGTCGCTAGCGAGCTCGCTGCTGCTCGATCCGAGCACGATCGCTCGTCCGGACGATGGAGATGACGATGATGCGCTGGCGCTCGTGGCATCGAGCTCTTGCTGCAACTGCTGCCGCAGTCGTTTTTGTTCGTCGAGCAGCTGGTTCAAGAGCGACACCAAGCCATCGACCTCTTGGCTGTACGAGCCTTTCATCTCTTGCGCTCGTTGCAATGAAGTGTACACCTACGAAATGGCTCCTTGAGCACACACGCACACACAGGCGAGAGAGAGAGAGAGAGAGATTGCCGAGAGATGGCAGATCGTACTTGCGGTAATCGAGCATCGACTCGTGCATCGGCCAACAGAAACATGTCGGGAAACAGCTCGAGCATCGTCCGACTGCACGCAACGAGACCGTCGTTCGTCAGGTTGCGAAAGCACGTCACGTACACTTGCGAGATAAAGTCTACCGGTGCCACAGCGTGGTCCCAGCTCCAGAGCTACAAGCAACCGAACGAGATGCGCACGTGTTAGTGTTCGTGTTCGTGTGAGAGCGCCGGCTGTCACGGGAGCGATGGCGCGCAGGCAGTCACGCAGGCGTGGTTGTACGGTACCCAAGGCGAAGCGGCATCGACCTTGATACCGAGCTTGCGAATCACTGGCACGGCGACCGTCGAGTAGATGGCTTGGATCGATTGGAGAATGTCAGCGATCGACGGTACGGCCGCGAGCGCCATCGCTGAGGTCGACGAGGACGATGCATGCGAAGACGCCACCGTGGCGTTGAGGCGCATGCGCTCGTCTCGGTTGCGCTTGTTGCACAGAGCCGCAAAGGCATGGATGGCGCCCGAGATATCCCACGTCACCGAGGCGAGTCGTGGATCGTGTTCGCCGTCGGTCTCGCCTGCCAGCGCAAGGTACGCGCCTTCGATATCGTTGAGAGCGTCGTGAATGTCAAGGTGCGAGAAGAACAAGCTCACGACCATCGGCACGCCACCAGATCGAGCGTAGCAACCATCGCTGCCGTCGCTGCCATCATCATCATCGTCGTCGTCGTCATCATCGTCGTCGTCACCGCTTGGCGTCTCGACTTCCTCGGCTTCCTCGTCGTCTCCACCCACTCCCGAGCCCACTTCCTTGTCGCCCTCGTAGCCCTCGTCCTCGGCCTTGCGCATAGCGGCCGTGACTTGCTCGATGACGGCGCTCGAGATTGCAATCGGAGCAGGCACGCCAGTATCGGGCTGCGGAATGACGCCAGCCGGTGCGCTGGCAGTGTCGCTGCCCGAGCCGGAAGACGTGCCCGACGACGACGGCGACGACGACGAGGCGGTGTTGGAACTCGAGGCCTCTGAGTCGTTCGAGGTGGCCATCGAGTGCTCGCGATGTTGATGCTGTTGCTGTTGCTGCTTCTGCTTCTGTTGCTGGCGATGGCGGTGGCGATACAGCTGCGCCGCAGCATTGCTGCCACTGCTGCCGCTGCTGGTGTCGTTGTTGCTGCTGCTGCTCTCGCCACCGTCATCGGCCATGTCATCGCATCGCTCGTCGTTCTGATCGTCGCAATCGATGTCGGCGTCCTCGGTCACTTGGCTCGGAGTACCATCATCGCCGAGCATGAGATGATCGGTGTTGCTCGTGCCGCCGATGCCGCCGCTGTGCCGCTGCTCGGTGTCATGCTGCTCATGTTCACCATCACTTGCGAGTTCAATGTCGTCGTTGTCGTTGTCATTGTCGTTATCGTTGTCGTCGTCTTCATCTTCGTCTTCATCGTCGTCGTCGTCGTCTTCGAGATCGACCTCGTCATCGCGACCTTCACCGAGGTCGTTGATGTGAATCACCTCGTCGTCCTCCTGCCCGTCTCGGGGATCGTCGTCACCATCATCATCGTCATCGTCGTCGTTGTGGCCTCGGTTCGTGCCACTGATTCGACCAATGTGTCGCGTTGCCCGTGCTGACGTGGGCGAGGAGGAGGATGTAGTGGTGGTGGTGGTGGTCGCCGCACCAGCAGCAGCAATGTCCATGTCATTCGATTGCTGCTGCGAAGACGAGGAGCGACGTGGCACGAGAGCCTGATAGGCGACCAGCGTGTGTCGAGCCCAAACGAATCGATAGAAGCACTCGAGCACGAGTGCCGCGACGCCCATGTGCAGGTACTCGTCGTACATGATGTGGAAGGAGTTGACGCGGCGGCGCGCGAACCACTGAGCCGCCTGGCGCACCCACCACACGTCGTGCTGATACTTGGCGTACTCGAGATGCGCCGCGTTCTTCCATTGATCCACCTCCTGCAACGAGAGGATCTTGTCGACGAGGCTGATCTTGAACCAGTTGTTGGCGAGCTCGTTGGCGTTGTTGACGCACACTCGCACCTGCTCCCAATGGAAGTGCGCCTCGTCCTCGAGTGCGAGCTCGCGCAGCTGCTCGAGAGGCAACGGCCGCAGCACCAGCGGCGTGGCAGAGATCTGGAGCTCGTCGTTGATGGCAGCCTCGAGGTAGTCGGTCAGGTGCGTGTAGTTGGATGCGTACACGATCGGTGGACTCGTGATGAGGAATGTGAAGGGTTCGAGGAGAGTCAGGCAGCTTCGCTTGGCTCGTTTGCCCTGCTGCGTGAGTGAGTGGTCGCCCGAGTGGCGACGCTTGCGTGATGCACCGGCACTCATTGGTGAGGGAGGGAGCAAGACAGAGCGAGGGAGAGGAGTGAGGAGGTGCGTGCGAGAGGGAGAAGCGAGGAGATTGACACGTGGTGACGAGCACGACGAGGCGGGATATTTTCGTTCGTTACACAGAACGATTCCAGGTATCCGACGGAACGTGTCAACAAATATTCGCGATCCTATTTATCTATCTCTATTGCACGAGAGAGACGAGAGAGATATTGGTGATTCTAGAGCTCTAGTGAGTGGGTGAGGGAGTGAGGGAGTGGCACTACTTGTTGTTCTGGATCCATTGCACCGAGTTCTCAAAGTTGATGAGAATCGGCTCGGGCAACTCTCGCAGCGACTCGGTCAAGCGGTAGAGGTAATGCACGTAGGCCACGACGCCCGAGAGCTCGAGCGTCTGTGGTGCAGAGAACAACTGGCGTAGGTTGTGCAGCTGCGCAGGCGTGAAGGACTTGGGCGAGGTCGAGATGACGCGCGACATGGCGAGTGCCGCGCGCACTTGGTCGCCGACGCTCGGCGTGCCGCTGGCAGCGGTGGCGGTCGTGGCAGTGGCAGTGGCAGCACTCGCGGGCTGATTGTGCAACAAGGTCATGACCGGGATGCCGTAGTCGGAGGCGATCTTGCAGAACATGAGGTCGAGGTAGCGGCTCTTGAGTGCACGTGCCGTGGCCACCGAGACCATGAGCTTGAGCGGCAGCGGCAGCGTGTGGCTGCGCAGGAACAGCGCGTCGTGCATGGCGATGTTGGCGTTCAGCAGCGTCGGTATCCGCAACATGCGCTGCATGTAGCCCGGCGCATAGCCGAAGCGAGCTCGGATGCTCTGGAGCATCTCCATGGCGTTCTGTGTCGCGGCCGCCGTGGCCTTGGCGCTCGAGGCGAGCGACTCACCAGCGGACGATACGGCATCGGTGGTCGATACGGTGGTGTGCGGCTCGACGAAGAAGCTCTTGGTGTCGCTCGCTGGCTTGGGTGGTGGTGGTGGCGATGCTGATGGCGATGATGGCGATGATGGCGGCGGGGTCCAGTGCTGGCGAGGCGTCCACTGCTTGGTGGGTAACGAGGAGGCCCACGCCCACGCTTCGTGCTCGAGCTCCGGCTGCAGGATGGCGGCCCACGCGGCCACCATGCCGCACAGTCCCGTGAGATGCGAGACTTCGAGCGCACCCGTGTTCTCCATCATGTCGCACAGCGCCGCGAACTGGCGCGGCGTCGTGGCCGGTGGAGCGCGCAACGACTCGCGCACCAATCGGCCGGCAGCGCGCTCGGACGCCAAGGCGTCGGAGGAGGCGTTGTCGAGCTCGAGCGACGCGCCTAGGCTCTCGACCAGCTGCGAGCCGCCGAGCACGCCTGCCATCGAGGCGGCATGCGCTTGCGAGTAGGCGCAGTGCAGCGTTGCGCCGCCAATGTAGTGCAACTTGCTACGCAGCGTCGGCGATAGCTGCTCTGGCGCACAGAGGTACAGGCGATGGAAGCCGTGTGCGAGCGGTTGGTGGTTGGCCACGATGCGGTGGAGGTTGGGCACGAAGCCCAGCAGCGACTTGATGCTCGCGACCGCCTCGTCGCCCGTGCGGCTCTGGTACTCGCCGAGTGGCAACGGCGTGAGATCCGAGTCAGCGGTTGCAGTGGCGGTCGAGGTAGCGGCAGGCGATGATGACGACGACGACGACGAGTAGTATCTCGTCGACGACGACGACGACGGTACCGAGACCCCAGCGAGCGAGCGAACGCGCAGCACGAGTTGCGTTCGACGCACGAGAGCTCGCAACATTTCTACAGAGAGATAACGAGAGATCACACGCTGGAGTGAGTGAGGGAGTGAGCGAGTGAGCGAATGAGGTCAACGGTGTCGGTTGTAGTCTACAACAGCTGTTGTTGTGGTTGTTGGTTGTTGGTTGGGTGCGAGATGAAGAGCATTGGCGCGGTTGCTGTTCTTATCTTCGTTTGCTCGCATCGGTTGCATCGGTTGCATCGTCGGTTGCAAAGGAAAGAGAATGGCACAGCAGCAGCAACTGGTGAGGGTCGCCTGGTTCATGCCTCGTAAGAAGGCTGATAAGATGGGTTGGCTCGATATCGTGGCTGGCCTCGAGTACGATCAATCGCGAGAGAGAGAGAGAGAGATCACCTGAAGTCTGACTCACTCACTCCCGCGATGCACAGGACCGACGGATTCCATGTGACCGAACTCGATCCCATGAGGCCGATACAGGAGCAGGGCACGTTCGATCTCGTGCTGTACAAGCTCACGGACTTCTTGGTCAAGCACAGTGATGCCGAAGCCCAGCGTATCATTGCCAACTTCGAGGTTCGTTCGTTCGTGGGCTGCGCTGGCTCTCGTGTGGGTAACGCTAACTCTTGGCGTAGGAGTTTGAGCGGCATGTGCGCGACTCGGGATTGGCGACGGTGCTCGTCGACAGTCTGACGGCACAGCGGCAGGTGATCGACCGTGAGCCAATGTACTCGCTCTTTGCCGAGATCGACCGAGTGGTGGAGCAAGTACAGTGCCCGCGATACGTGACGCTGACCGAGAAGGCCGCCGAGTACTCGCAGCACCTGAGCTCGATCCAATTCCCTGCAAGTACGGTGCTCGTTGATGGCTGATTGACGACGGCTGATGCTGATGATGGAGGATGACGGGGATGATGACCTCTCGATAGTGTGCAAGCAGGTGGTCGCGTGTGGCTCGCACGACTCGCATCACATGGGCATCGTGTTCAACGAGCAGGACGTGCGCGAGCACTTTGAGCCGCCGGTGATCGTGCAGGAGTTCTTCAATCACAACGCCACCATCTTCAAGATCTTCGTCGTCGGCTCGCAGGTGTCAGTGGTACGACGGCCTTCGATTCGAGACGTTGGCGACTCTGGTATGACGACCGCTCGACATCTCCTGGTGAATGGCACACGCTCACGCTCGCGAGTGCGTGTGGCAGGCGAGGCAATCATCTTCAACAGCCAGCACATGCAAGCGATCATCGACAAGGCGCACTTTGAGAGCGACATTGATCCGCCACACGAGGTCCTCCAAGCCATCGCGCGCGAGATCACTGCTCGCCAGGTGCGACGCTACGCTCTCGCTCGCTCACTCGCTACGGCAAGTGAGCGACGTGTTGATCATCGAATCGAACGATAACCATGTGCTGTGCGTGTCCTGGACCATATGCAGGGTCTGACGATGTTCGGCTTCGACGTGATACGCAACAGCCGCACGGGCAAGTACGGCGTGATCGACCTCAACTTCTGGCCTGGCTACGTCGGCGTTGCCGACCTGACGCAGCAGTTGCAGCGATTCATTCGCGAGCGCGTGAGTGCTGTCAGGCCGACGTGAAGCATTGAGCAATGCTGTGATGCAATTGGCGTTGCTCGATGGTGTGTGAGCGAGAGCTTGCGATAGAGACAGAGATTGGGTCTATATATCATTGATATCGTTACAAGGCACTCATCTTTCGTTGTTGAAGAGTGGCGGC
>Ga0209935_1003966_pt1 | contig 14297 bp, 23 predicted proteins | sample ThiBio_1000_plan_2_FD_183958 | JGI IMG/M metagenome (GOLD analysis project Ga0209935, IMG submission 183958) | Wastewater bioreactor microbial communities from Cape Town, South Africa - Thiocy_cont_1000_plan (SPAdes) | ecosystem: Engineered > Bioreactor > Thiocyanate-remediating >... | reverse complement strand
CACAGACTCCACAGACTCCTGCGCCTCCTGCTGTTGCTCTTGATCCTGTCTCCGAGCCAGTGCAGCCGGAATCCACCGACCAACGGCTCGAGCGCATTCGATCGTTCATCATTGGCTCGTGTCATCTGGATGCCGAGTCATCGCAGTTTCTGGTTGGTGCCACGCTCACTGATTCGACCGTCTCGCTCACACGGGTACGCGATTGAACGCGAGTGAGCAAGTGTCGGCCAACGATCCACACTCACTGGCTCGCCGCTGCAGGCTCTCGAGTTCGCCGTGCACATTCTCAAGGAACGGCAAGATCGCCTCTTTGCTCAGCTGCCGAATCGCGACCGCGGTACGTGTATGCTGGTAGAGCTTGCTCACCAACGTCAACATCTAATGCGCCCGGGCGACTGTGCAGAGCTACTGCGTAAGCTACGCGACAAGCAAGCCGAGTTCCGTTCGCTGCAGAGCGTTCTGCAGCAGCGGGCGCACGACCTCCGCGTCAAGGAATTGAAGCTGCAGGCGCGCGATCATCTCGTCAAGGTAGACGTCAACGACGCAAGCACCTCGCACGCTCGCGGCTCTCTCTCTCTTACCTCTGTCTGGCTCGCGTGCAGTTATCGCAACACAACGAATTCGTTGCTGCTCCACGTCCGACCGAACTCGCCCAACCGCTGCAGCCACCGGCGAGCCACCGAGTGCCAAGCCAAGTGCGGCAGCGTGCGAGACTATCACCGCCTGCCGCGCCGCTGCCACGTTATCGCTTGTTCACTACGCCCAACGTTCGACGCTCGCCGCTGCCGCCACCGCTGAGCCGCAGCAGACGCACGAGCTTGGCGAGCGACGACGAGGACGAGGCGCCGCCTGTGGCATCTCTCGAACGAGTCGACGCGCTCCCTGGGCAGCGACGGAATCGATACAAGCCATACTGAGGTGAGTGCAGCCAGCTGCACAACAGAGAGAGAGAGTTGTTGGTACAGGATAGGATGTACATATACAGTTGGGAGAGCTATTATTCTCGGCGGCAGGTGCCACGAAACGAAGCGGTACAAACGGAAACAACAAGCAACAAGCAGTAAGGAGAGGAAGAGGAGGCTGGTGACACAATACTGGTACATATGACGACGGCCTTGCGAGTTAGCCCCGCCTCGCTTCGTACTGCTGCGAGCGCGAGAGCAACTCGTCCCAGTCGGCCTTGGGCGGGTAGCACAGGTAGGCTTGGATGGCTGGCAGCGGCACGAACAGGTACGGCGCCTCCTTCATGCTCTCGAGCGAAAAGATCACACCCGCAGTCAAGCGCATCTGCCAACAGAGACGCAGATGGCGCCAGTGTGAGCGAGGCGTCGCGCCACCCGCACGCCCACACGCACGCAAGCACGTACCTTCCAAAAGTTGAGGAGATTCGTGTCGGGCAGCAGGTCGGGATTGCCCTCGTCGAGGAACACGAGGTCCGTGAGGTGGATGCCGAGGTAGGGGATGATGGGAGGCACGGCATCGCGCAGCACCTCGCGGTAGCGCTGGTAGTTGCCCTCGGAGGCGATGAACTCCTTGAGAATGTCCCAGATGTTCCAGGTCTTGTCGGGTAGCAACTGCGTACCGCGCGGGAGCAAGCAGCTGCCGTCAGTTGCTCGCTCGCCACTCACCGACATTGGAGACAGAAACGTACGGCCCATGTGTTATGCAAGCGCCACACGGGAGCGCTTTGCAGTCCAGCCATGATGCCCATGAGCGAGTCAAAATTGTTGATGGCGCGACACTCCTGTGGTGACGATGATGTGATGAAGGAAGGCGCTCGATCAGGAGAGGCTCTCTCTCGCTTGATGCTGCCAGTGTCGCCGTACCTCTGCAATGAGAATAAAGCGATTCAGAACCTTGGCTCGTCGTGCCACCTCGGGTTCGGCCATAATCTGTGCAGCCAGCCAGCCAGCCAGCCGGCCAAGTGAGTATGACCGCTGGCAGTTGGAATCGCGTACACGAGCGAGCGAGCGAGCGTACCTCGGTTGCAACCCACGTGCCGAGCGTGTTGAACATGGAGATGAGCTCGACGATGTTGGGTGCCACCTCGAGCTTGTTGGGTTTCAGCCAGCCGAGGTTGAGGAACTCGTTGGGCGAGATCTTCTGGAACTGCTCGGAGGTCAGCAGCGAGAGTTGCCGTGCGACTTCGGTCGGGTGCATCTTGGAGGCAGAGAGCTTCTTGGAAGATAGCTGTGCGTGCGTCGATCCAACAACGAGTTGAGTAATGACTGCCACTGAGAGAGAGAGGCAACAGGGAGACGTACTGTCTTGGGTTGTAGCGGCTTCGGAACGCGCTTGTCTCCAAGGAATACCGACGACCGTCGAACAGTCTCGGGGAACATCTATCGAGGTAAAAGAGAGCGCAGGTGAGATTAGCGGCTGAGCATTGGCTTGCATCGGCTCAGCAGGAAGCGTACGTGGTTGGCGAGTGCACGCTTGACTCGCTTGCGGTTGGCAGTCTCTTCCGTGCTCACCATGCACACCTCGATGAAGTTCAGCATCGTATCCAAAAACACGCTGTGGTACAAGAACGAAGAGATTCCATTCAGGTTATGCTCCCTACGAGAGAGAGAGAGAGAGAGTCGAGAGGCTGCACGTACGGCTCGTTCATATCATGTTTGAACCACTTGTCGATCCATTGCACCAGTACAGAAGCGATGCTACACGCCCGCGCGCATCAGTCAGCAAGAGTACCACAGTCGTCGGGTGATTCGCCCGCCGTACCAGTTGCGGATAGGTTTCAGCGTTAAACTGAACCACTCGCTCAGTGCTTGCGCCGTGACAATCGTCTGCCGGAAGTGAATCAGGAGTGAGCGCCTCGGCAGATGTCGTTCACGCGCACACACACGCCGACGCTGGCGTACCGAAGGAGGTTGTGCATTGTAGCGGAGAATCAACATCTCAAGCAGCTCGAATGGCGTAAAGTATCGGCGATAGGTCAAGAGTACGATCGAAACGAACACTAGCAGCAGCAGTAGCAGCAAGATGAGCAAGCAAGAAAGGAGTCAAAGCAGCTTTCGCACACGTACGTTCGTTGTCGATGCCGTGTTGTGCTGCCAAGCTCTTGCACGACAGCCATTGCACGACCTTGAACTTGGAGAGTCCACGCACTGGATGATCACAAGGATAACCGCATTGTCAATGGCGAGTCGCACACGAGCGACATCAATACACGCTGACAAACAGTACCAATGACTTCGTTGGCAGATTGCTCCTGTGGCAGCAATCGAGAGTTAGCACACGGTTCAAGAGGAGAGACTTAATCGCTGGTTTCCCGCTCGTACCACAAGCAGATTGTCGGGACCATCGGGAGCATCAAAGTAGTCGGCACATCCCATGTTCCACGACTGCTTCGAGACCTGCTCGCGCAGCGCCGAGATCGAGTAGAGATAGCGCATGAACTCGGCCATCGTTCGAAAGTGGTGCTTGCGGCGTGAGTTGGTGCCGTCGCTATCGTCGGTCGACTAAGTGCGTTCATCGTTATCGTCAGTGAGAGCGGCAGTGCGGGAACGAGAGAGAGAGAGAGAGAATGGGCGCCGCGGTACCTTGTTGAGGCTCGCCGAAAAGTCCGAGCTCGACGAGCCACGCGGCGACACCAGCAGCCCTGCGGCGTGGAAGCTGAGGTCGGTTGCATTCGCGGCGGCAGCGGCCGTGGCAGCTGTGCCGATCGGCTGGCTGCTGATGCGCGAGATGGCGACGGTCGCCGAGTGGCGCAGCAGGCCCTTGCGTCGTGGCGACGTGATGCGTCGAACGACCTTCTCCTCGCCGCTGTCATGCGAGACCGTGAGTTGCGACGGAGTCGATTCATCGCCGCTCGAGCCCTTGAGCCCAAGGTGCGGGCTCGAGACCGAGGATTCCTCTGGCGGCTGCGACGACGAGCGGGAGATCTCGCCCGATGACGGCGGGTCGAGCGCCGACACGGCATGGCGTGGCAATGCGACCTTGGCGCGGCGTTGCTGCACTGGTGGGGTCTTGGGCGCCGTGATCTGCTCGCGCTCACAGTCCGAACGCACGGACAGCATGGTGGCGCTCCTTGGCTTGTAAATACCGCCCGGTGATGACGACGACGACGACGGCGATGATGGCGATGGCTCGTTGGCAAGAGCTGTAGCGGCATCGAGTGCAGCGGCATGCAAGCTCGCGCGATGCTCCTCCTGCTCGGCGGCGGCGGCCGCCCGCTCTTGCTCGACCTCGCGCTGGTGGTGGTGCAGAGTGTCGAGCTCGGCGAGCAGCTCGTCGCGGCGGCTCTTGCGCAAGACCTCCTCCGAGTGGCGCAGCACGAGCTCGCGGTGCTTGGTGGTCATGACGGCAATGTCGGCCAGCGCCGTCTCGCGATCGACCGGCTTCTTGGTGTCGGCGATGCTCGTGGCCTGGTCGGGGTCGGCGTCGTGGCGGCGGCGCAGCAGCTTCTCCTCGATGGCGGCCGCCGGCTGGTCGCCCGTGATCTGCGCCTCCTGCATCTCCCAGTCATCGAGCAGCTTGCTGGTCGAGCGCTCGTCCTCGCGAGTCAGGCCCCGCATTCGACGGGACTTCTTGGACGATGACGATGATGACGAGGAGGAACTCTTCCTACGCGAGCTCTTCCTGCTGCTACTGCTGGAGCTCGAGCTGGTGCCGGTGCGCTTCTCGCGCCGCCGGCTCTTGGTGCTGGAGCCCTCGACAGGAGCCGCTGTGTCATCCACGTCGTTCGTGTCGCGAGTTGCTTCGCCGGTCGCCGTGACAGAGCTCTCGACAGCGATGGCGAGCGAGTCAGCGGAGGTAGAGCTCTCTCGTTGGTGGTGGTCGTGGTCGTCGGTGTGGGCGGCTGCGCCGTCGGTTGCGACCGCGGCAGCCGACGAGTCGATGCTGCCGCTGCTGTTACGTGTGGCACTCGATGAGCTCGACATTGACGAGCTCTCAGTCGACGAGCTCTCAGTCGACGCCGATGAGACGGTCGTCGTATCTTCCGCGCTATGGCCGAGGGCTGCAGCGGCGGCGGTAGCGCCGAGACTCGTGGTGCTGCGGGGCGCTGCGGCGTCGGTGTCGCTGTCGTCGCTGCCGCTGCCGTCGTCGTCGTCGAGCTCGTCGTCGTCGTCCTCATCCGGCTCCTCGACAGGTGCATCGGACGATGTGTCTTCGCTGAGAGACGACGGCGACGCGTGCCTCTCGAGACCCGCGAGCGACGCGACGCGAGAGCCCGACGACGGCCTGGCGCTGTCGAGCGTCTCCTGCCAGAACTCGCGCCACTCGGCGGCCGTCGCGTACGTGGCCGTCGGGCTCTCGACCGCTGCCAGTTTCGACGTGCTGCTGCTCGTGGCCTTGCCATGCGTGCCATCGTGTGTCGTCGAGTCGCTGGTGCTCTCGGAGCCGCCGGTCTGCAGCGGACTCCACGGCACGTCGCGTTCCGACATGGAGCGCAGCAACGACGAGCGGCGCGGTATCTTGGGCGACACCCTGAAGCGCGGCGATGGCTGCTTCTTCATAGGGCAGCCACCACGTCGCCTCGGGCGATTGAAGCGAGGCAATCACACGGCGTCACAAAGAGCGAACGCGAGAGAGAGAGAGCAGGCACGAGTGGCGAGGCCGAGAGCGATGATGCGCGAGGGCGAAGGGCAGCGAGCAAGTGGCGACAACGACCACGACCACGACTACGACCACGACGCTGACGATGGGTGCTGCTGGATAACTGCCAACCACTCTCGAGGCTGCCTCGACTCTCTCGGTCGACTTGGCGTGCCTGTGGAGAGAGCACGTTGCCTACGATTGGCCGTGACTACGACCTCGCGACTCAGCGGCGCGGACGGTTGGCGGCGGCTGCTCCTCCAACGGCAACAGGTGCGCGGCACAATGACCACCGAGCTACTGAAGCAGCCAAGCGGCAGCGTAGAGCAGCGATGCATGTATGTATATTGCACGTTGGGAGAGACCGAGCGAGGCGGCACTAGAACGGCAGCGCCGGAACCGAGATGAGCGAGCTGATGAGCTGTTGGCCGGTAATGATGGCCGTCGAGGCGACGATGAACTTGCCGATGCCTGTTGGTTGGTAGATTGGTTGGCCGTGTGTGAGCAGCGGGTGCGGCACGAGAGATACGCTACAATGCACGATGGCGTACCCTTCTTCTTCTGCTTCGAGAGCCAGCGCAACGCTGCGATCTCGGCTCGCGTCACGCCGCCGATGAAGAACACGATGGTCGGTAGGTCGGGCCGAATGAGCGACGCGGCCGTCGTCAGTGGTGGCGGCTGTGTCGGCGAGGCGGTGCTGCTGCTGCTGCCGCTCACCATGCCCACGAGATGCATCGGATTGAGCGGGTTCACGATGCGTTTCAGCGTGTTGACGGTCGAGCTCGCGGCGCGTGATACGACCGGTGCCGAGGCGCTGTGGCTCACGTGAGGCGCTGTGGCACGCCCTGCAGGCGCCGCTCCAGGCGTTTGCGCTCCCGCCGCAGCCACCGCAGCCGCAGCCGCTTGGACCTCCTTCTCGGTTCCGAAGCGCGTCAGGCGATACGTAGGCCCCGGAATGATCTCCATCAGTTGCCGCAGATTCTACTCGGAGGCAAGGTGAGTGAGAGCGCAAGGCTTCGTGGCGCCAGTATTGTGCGTACGTACATCTTCGCCGGTGAACTGCTCGACGATCTTCATCGACAGCGGAATGAAGCCATTGAAGGCGAACGAGGCGTCGGTGGTTGTCGTCTCGTCCGTGTTCTTCGAGACCAAGAACCACAGCATGCGAATCCGCGAGAACCACGCATTGGTCTTGTGGCAGCGCAGCAGCCCGACCGATGTCAGCGCCTCGAGCGTAAACCAGTGCTGCACACCGTACTCCTGCGCAGGCCAAGTACGAGGACTCAGTGAGTAAGCCAGCAAGCCAGTGTGCAGTGAGGCTCGGTGGTCTAGCGAACCTCGAGAATGATGTTCTTCAGCGCGTCCCAGTCCTCGCCCGACATGGGATCCGACGCCAGCTCCTTGAGGCAGACGAGTTTCAACAGATGCTCGATAGGCTCGCGCCTGGCATCGCGCAGCTGAGCGTGAGCAATCTCGCGCTACTCTCTCTCTCTCTCTCTTGCTATCAGTCATGAGTGTCAGCAGTACCGTGTGGCCATCACAATCAAGTCGTCAACGGAACACGTCCCGGTTCCAGACACGACCGCTGCAATTGCAGTGGCGTCAGCGACCTTTCCGCCGCGAGCAACGAGCAAGCAATAGTACCTCGTTCAATGTCCCGCTGTTTCTGAAACTCGGGCTCGTTGAACACTTGCAGGATCTTCTTGGTGAGGTGGATGTGCAGTGTGAGCGATCTACATCAAGCAGCCGAGAGCACAATGTCAGCCCGGGTCGCAATCACACAACTGCGTCGTTCGCGCTCGTACTGCTTCTCGCGTTGAATGTCGTGCATCTTGGCGGTCGATGCCGAGGTGCCCATGGAGGCCTCCTTCTTGGCCTTCTCGAGTTCGCCGGAGCGCTGCTTGAGAATCGGCGGGACGGCCACAAAGTTCTGATCGCGAAGTGTGCAGAAGAGCTGGTCGTCGGTCGTCAGCGGCACCGACACGTATGCCGGCAGACCAACTGGCGCCGTGGCCGCGTGGCCCTCGTCCTCGAGCACCGTTCGATCGACCATCACCGAGCCTGGGCACGAGCCGCAACAGAATCATGAGACTCGAGCGTGCTGGCCGGCTACTGCTGCTCGCTGGTACTCAGCAACGTACGGAATCGGATCGAGACCAATTCATCGAGCAGTCCCTCGTAGGTCGCTTGTGTCAGCAACGGCGAGATCGGGTCCACGGTGCGGTCGAGAAACAGAATGCGTCCGATTGATGGCGTCGTCGACCAGCCAATCTCAGGGTCTTGCTTGGCGGCGTCGGCGGCGGCCTTGGCAGCTGCCATGGCACTCATGCCGGCCTCCTTCTTCTTGGCGACGCGCTTGGCAAACCGCTTGGCGGCCACGGCGTCGTCGCTGGCCTTTCGATTGCGCTTGATGAGCTTGGTCACCGCACGGCCCCACTCTCCTTTGCCGTGGATCAGGGGAATACGGCCGTATCTGCGAAGGACGAGAAGGAGGCTCGAGTCAGTGCTCGAGCACGTTGGAGCGAGCTTGCGCGGCATTGGTACATTTGCTCGAGGATGCTGACGGCCTTGGCCACGTGGTACAGGTTGGCGGTTTGGCCATTCTACGCACACGACACGCCTCGAATCAATCACTTGCTGCTCTTCAAGCGAGGAGGATTCCGCTCGAGGCGCCATACCGCAGCGCACTCAGCGTAGAGATTCGGCATGTCCATGCACAGCACATCCTTCTCGAGCGGGAACAGGAACCACGGCAGCGTCCCGACAGTAAGGTCTGCATGGCCATCCACACAGTTCGATCAATGCCCATCGTCGAGAGCAGCGGTATCGTGCTGTCGACGAGCAGACGATGAGGCTCGATGCATATGGGCGCACCATTGTGCAGGCCTTCCTGCTCGAGCAGTTGCTCGCATTCGATCGAGTGCATCGGCATATACACGATGTGAATCTTGTAGCTCTATACCACGGCACGGCACGGTATGTCGGGCATGATTGGTTCACGTTGGTTGGCCGTTGTCAAGCACCATGATACGATCCATCGAAACGCACCGAGTCTCGACCAGCCATCTGCAACGATCGAATGTGTTGAATGATTGTTCGAGTCGCCGCGACGTTGCCCGATTGTATCTATCACATCGAGAACCACCACGTTACTCTCGTTGAATGGTTTGATACCATCGTGCTCGTTCGATCGTGGTTCGATCGTGGTTCGACTGCACTTACCAGATACACGATCGTGATGTTCTCGGCGTACGCGAACGGGAACTCGGTCTGCAGCGCACATATCAGCCCGCGGCACACGCCACACTCGATGAGATCGCTCTTGCTCGCAATCAACGCCATGGCCGTCGAGATGCCTGCATCGAACATCACAGCCTTGGGACCAGGAAGCTACACGAGCACGTATGAGGCTCACGGTTGTCGGTCGACAACGACGTCGCGCTGGAGATCGGTTGAGCAGCAGCAGCGTACGATCTTGAACAAGGTCGTGAGTTGCGAGTGCATCGAGGCTCGAAGGAGATCGACATCCATTCTGGTGTGGTGATGCAAGCGGATATAGCTTGGTGGGAGTCACGAGAGAGAGAGAGAGAGAGAGTGAGTGATGTTGATGATGGTGATGGAGCTGTGTGCACGAGAGCGAGGCAACAACGAATGAACGCACGAACGACATCGGCAGCGAATGTGTATTGGAACAGCGACATCAATCTATCCATATCATGTGAGAGTACAACTACCGCAGGAGCTCGATGACAGGAGCTAGTTGTCGTTGTAGATGTGGTTCCTTGATCGATAGAGCCATCGCCATCGATCGACACACATCGATCAAGTCGGATTCGTGCGAATGACGTGCGGCAGCGAGTGTACGCGAGATGCTGAGCAGCGCATCGACTCCTCGCGACTCGACGAATGCCTCGGTGCCTTGGCCGGATTCCAACAATGCACTGAACGATGGGAGGAGTATCGCAGTCAAGCCAATGTTGTTGTCGCTGGAGCGATCGCCGATGAGGCAGGCGTTAGTGAGCGAGTGTGTACTCTCGTGCGAACGACGATCTCGAACGTAACGTACCAGTTGTCGGTCGCGATTCGTAGTAGGAACGGCAGTATGGCGTAGAACTCGCTCTTGAGCAGCGTCGACTCTTGTGCGAACCAACAAGCAGCGAGCCGCGATGCCGCCAGTATCAGTGGCCGTGTCGCAGCACCGTCCTCGTCCTGCAGCACCTCGCAGGCGTCAGCTTCAAGACACGTGGCATCGCATCGGTCGCGTGTTACGCCGTACCTTCTCTCGAGCAATGAAGCGCATCGCGATGGCTACCACATCACGCACGATATCCAGCAATCGAGCCAGCGGCTGTGCCTGCAATCGCTCCCACGCGTCGTCCGAATCCAGCGACAAGTACTCGATCGATCGCTCGACGATCTCGAAGCACGACAGCACCGTGTACTGCTGCGTGTCGTCAAGCGCCTTGCGTGGCGCGTTCGGATCCTCGGGTTTGATATCATCCTCGAGCAACATCGTCACCTCGATGCGCACGACCTGCAGCAGCAGCTCGGCGTGCTTGCCCTCGGTGTCGCCGTGCGGCACGGCCCACGTGGGTCCGAACCAGCTCATCATCATGGCTCCGAGCGAGAGGCACTCGCTACACACCTGCGGCCCGATTCGAGTCGACAAGATGCGATGCAGCCCATCGCGCACGTCGGTAGGCCATGTGGCGCGGCTTCGAGTGGCCTTGCTGATGAGTGCGAGCTCGGCATCCGTGTGCCGTATCGACGAGAAGAAGTACACCAACAGCGACAGCGCGCGGAACTTGGACGCCGTCTCATCGACGCTGAGTGCTCGAGCGAGCTCGGGAATGCCTTCGGCGAGTTCAGCCATGTGAGTTTGATGAGAGGGGCCTCGATGGTTGTGGGGTTGTGGGTGTGTGGCGGAGCAGCAGCGAGAGCGGGGCGACAGAGGAACAACGAGCAGCAGCGCCGGTAAGCAACTCGTCGAGTCAGGAACAGCAACCGCCGCCATTCCGTTCGCTCTCGGTTTCGATGGCGCGTTCATTCGTTTGCTCGTGGATTGCGAATGTGGATCGAACCACAAAGCCAAAGCCAAGGCCAAGCACACGCGCGCAGCCTTGTGGCAGTAGTACAAGCGATATCGTGTCTTCTTCCTTCTCCTACTTGCGGCGCTTGAGTCGCTCCAGTGCGCCCATTGGCTTCTCGGCCGCCTTGGCTGCCGTCTCCTCCTTGTCCTCGTCGGCCACCAGCGCTCCGAACACGGCCTGCGGCACCTGGACCTGCTCCACTTGCATGCGTAAGATCGAGACGAGTTAAGGATGCCACTCACATGGACGCAAGCGAGCAGCCTGCTGCGACGTGACGGCGAGCAGCAGCGAGCGGTAGCAAGGATATCTGTCGACACTCCAGACTCGTCCTCATCGGGCTCATCGAGCGACACCTCGTCGGGATTGGCTGACGGCGCAGTGGGGTGTGAAGGACTATCAAGCAGAGAGAGAGAGAGAGAGCGTGTTATGTTAGAGCAGCGACATGCAGCGGCCGCAACCTCACGCAACGTACGCTGTGAACTGCACGGTACGCGGTCCCGTTGAGGTCGTGCTGGTTGTCGGCTCCGGCGCCTCGGCCGTGCGCTCGAGGCTCGCCATGGCGCCCTCCTCGCGCGGACGCTTCTGGCCAGCGAGCGTCGAAGAGCCGTCGATTCGCTTGCCGGTGGCAATCATCTGCGACGTGACGTTGATGCGCATATTGTACGTGGCCTGCACGCTGCGCTTGATGCGCAACATCTCGCGAAACGTGTCCTCGTTTCCGTGCTTAACCTCGAACTGATGCCACGTCTTCCAGAATGGCAGATCGACCTATCATCCCAAACCCCCACCGCACACTAGGTGAGCAACAACGTACGTGCTGACTTGAATTTGTCTGGACAGCGCACGTACGCGAGGATCGCAGTATTGCGAAGTATGCACGTAGATCGCTCGAGCACGATCAATCTCGCCGAGCTTCTGCTCCATGCTGGCGTACTGCTGGCAGATCTTTCGGACATCGCGATCTGGCAGCGCCTCGATCGCCTTCTCGTAAATGTCTCGAGTACGCGTGACGCCAAAGAACTCGGTGGCACGCGAAATGTAGAGGTTGAACATCTGCACCACCACCACCACCACCAGAGCGTCAGCCATGAGCGGCTGCTACCACTGGCGCTGCGAAGCTCAAGAACGTACCAAGAACTTGTCGTCGTCCGGTACGGCGCGAGTGGCGCGATCATAGACAGCCATCGCGCGACGAGCCAAGCCGTAGCGTTCCTCGGTTTGCGCGTACATGATGTAGAGCATCTTGCAGAGGTCCGCCGGTGCCTTCTCGAGTGCCTGTTCGTAGAGGTCGCGGAGACGCTCGATCTTGGAGCCACCCTGCACGCACGCATGCACGTAGAGAGCCTCATTAGGGCCGGAGCGAGCGCGCCTTGCTCGCTCGCTGTTGGACGTACGTAACGCTCAGCAAACTTGGTCAAGTAGCACAACCAAATGTCCAACGAGTACGGATAGTCGAACAACGACACGCCCTTCTCGTAGGCCTTGAACGACTCCTCAAAGAACTTGTGCTCCTCGAGCAGTTGCGCATAGTTGATGACGATCTGCGGCGTCGCGATGCGCAGCTCTAGGATCTTGTCGTAGACGGCGCGCGTGGCGTCGAACGTGCCGATGCTCTCGGTCAGATCGGCCAAGAAGCACCACAGCCGCGTCGACTTGAAGAGCCGCTCCTGCACCGGCTCGTCGCCCTTGAGCTTGCGCACACGAGCTGGCGGCTCCGTGGCGCGTTGCAGCAGCTGCAGCGCCGTCGTGTAGTTGCCGTGCCGAATCTCGAACTCGGCGTACTCGCACCACACGGCCGCGAGATCGTCGACGGCCTTGAAGGTCGCCTGCGTGGCCTTGTCGAAGATCTTACGCGCACTCTCGAGGTCGTTGTGCGTCTCGTAGTACTTGGCAAAATTGACCCACAACACGTGCGGCTTGCCGGTGGCCTTGAGCGGATCGACGGTCTTGAGCGCTCGCGTGTAGGTCTCGACCACCGAGCGCGGGTTGGTGTACAGCTTGGCGCGCTTCTGCCACTCGTAGACGTTGTGCGGGTTCTGGCGCAGCATCACCGAGCTCAACAGCAGCGGTCGTCGATCGATGAGGTACTCGTAGCGAGCGAGTCGCAGCTCAAAGTCCACGTCGTCGTCGCCCTCGGCCGCGGCACCATCGCCGCCTTCTTCTTGGTTCTCGGCGCGAGCATCCATGTACGCACGCATGCAGCCGTCCTCGAACTGCGTGTAGGCGTCCCACACGTGCGCAAAGTCGCGCACCGTGATCACGGCATTCAGCGCCTCCTCGAACACGTCGCGCGCCTGCTCAAAGTTGCCGAGGCGAATGTAGTAGTTGGCGAGCGACGTCCACAAGCGGCCGACTTGGTCCGAGAAGCGCGCGAGGCCCTGGCGAATGATGGCGTTGACCTTGAGGTGTCGTCCAGCCTCGGGGTTGTTCGATATCAAGTCACACAGACGCAGCCACATCTCGTGCTTGCTCTTGCCTTGCTTCGAAACGAAGTGGTCGTCGTTCACGATCTGGGCCAGACGCTCGGCTGCCTCCTCGAGCTTGCCGACATCAATCAAGTAATCGATATACTGAGCATGCACGCACACGCACACGCACACACACACACGCACGTAGAGTCAGCAACGACGCCGCTACTGTGTTGCACGAGATCGCTTGGCGACGTACGTCTTCGACATGCTCGGGATACAGCTTGAGATGGCGACGTTGAACGCGCACCGCCATCTCGGGCACATCCACGCGTCGAACCCACGGGAGATACAAGTCCCAGATGCGATGGTGCTGCGTGATCGGCAGCGAGCGTAACGCACGATCGAACGTATGACGCGTCTTGGTGACCTTGCACTGAACGATCAAGAACTCGAGATACATGATCCAGATGCGAGGCATCTACCCACAGCCACGCGAGTGAGATCAGCGAGGACCTGGTACATCGCATCGCATCGCAGGCGCCCTACCTTGTGCATAAACACCAACGAGCGCTCAAACACGTTGTTGACCGCCTCATAGAACTTGTCGGTGATCGGGCGCGAGCGCACTTGGTCCATGCGCTCCGAGAGGTAGTGCCGCCAGAGCTTGTAGCTGCCGGGAAGCTCCTTGAGCGCGCGCTCGTGCAGTACGTTGCGGTCGCGCGCTCGCGCCGTGCTCTTGAACTCAAGGTAACGCCACCATGCCTTGAGGTTGTAACGGTTGTTCAGCACATCCTCCTCGAACGGAAGATCGACGGTACTCACCGACGAGAGAGCTTCGAATCCAGCGGGCATGTCGCGAGCAAGAGGGCAGCGCGCGGCAGAGGAACAAGAAGCAACTGAGCAACGAAGGAACGAACGATGCCTCTCTCTCGTGTTCTTTGGTGTGTGAGTGGTTGCTTCTCATATCTCTGCTGCCATTCCATTCCATTCCATTCAAGTCATTCATTCGATGGGTTTGAAGACAAGTTCAACATCAAAACCATGTCTCGAGTCCTCATAACACCATCAACAAGAGCCTCAAGAGATTCCACTCAAACAAACAAACAAACAACGAAGAGAGAGAGAGAGAGAGAGAGAGAGAGAATGGATGGTCTCGCTTGAGGTCAGGAAGAGTACTGTGTGTGCCAATCCAACATCATTTCCTTCCAATGTGAAAGAGATCGATTGGTTGAGCATGATGTGGATTGGAGATTGA
>Ga0209935_1003964_pt1 | contig 14301 bp, 24 predicted proteins | sample ThiBio_1000_plan_2_FD_183958 | JGI IMG/M metagenome (GOLD analysis project Ga0209935, IMG submission 183958) | Wastewater bioreactor microbial communities from Cape Town, South Africa - Thiocy_cont_1000_plan (SPAdes) | ecosystem: Engineered > Bioreactor > Thiocyanate-remediating >... | reverse complement strand
GAGTACACTCGCTTGAGTTGGTTGTGCAGCGCCGCAAACTCGCTGTATCGCTTGAAGCACACCCAGCCTGTGCCGGCATCGGTGCCCACTTCGAGCACGTAGCTCTGCGCACGCAAGCTCCGGTAAGTACCTGGCACTGCCGACCAAAGTGCCGTGCCGCCGCCGCCACGCTCTCATACCGTGTACGGGTTCTCGCGTGCATCCAGTTGAGTGATCGAATCAATGATGCGCACGTGCCGAATGTTCGATCCGCTGCCATCGGCCTCTTGAGCGCACGAGCTCGCGAGCGCACTGTCGGCCTTGGGTGACACGGGAGCCGGCGCTGCTGGCAGCTGCGGAATCACTACCAGCTTGCTGATCATGCCCGGCGGCAGGCCGACCCCGAGATCCTCGAGCGCAAAGTGCGACGGCACAAAGTTGTTGGCGAGCACAGACTGCGGCAGGATGCCTATGCGACACACCGAGCGACCCAGACCCAACGTCCGTTTCGTGTCATTGTACGAGTCGATTTGCGTGGGCCTGTGCGTCGTGCACTGGAAACAAGCTCGCCGCTCGCATACGAACCCATCTCCTTGTAGGCCTTGGCAATAAGCTGCGAGCAGAAGAGCGAGTTGGTGTCATCGCTCTGGTTGCTGCCGTACGCCGCTCGAATGAACTCGAGAAGGTTGGTAGTGAACGGCTTGCCGTGCACCGCTACACACATACGTATGCGAGTGAGCCAGCTGTTGTCGTCAGCTCAAACACTCTCATTCGTACATTCAACGTAATCCATCAAGGCTCGTATCATTGCTGGATTGCGGTCCATCTTGAGACGCCGAATGCCAATGGTCGACGACTCGCGGTACACCTGCAATGCCGACGAGAGCGTGTAGGTCGCCACGCCCTCCATCGTGGCCTCCAGCAGGTACAATCCACGCTTGTGCCGAATCTTGGTCACCATCGCAATGTGGTCCCACTGCACTCGAGAGCGCATTCACGCGAGCGGTGAGTCTCATGAGAATGAGGCACAACGAGAACGACGACCCCTGCGGCGTCGGGCGCACCTGACTCCATGTCGTGACCTTGATCGAGTGCGTCAGAAAGTACGAGCTGTTCACGAGGATGATGTCGCCCGCGTCCATGCGCAATGGAACCTCGACCTGCGGCGTGCCATAGAAGCTCCACGGCCCGGCTTTGGGATCGAGCGACTTGTGATACATAAGATGCAGCCGTGCGCACGGTGCACGCGAGTACTTGGCGTCGATGCCGTCGCACAGGCGAGCCAGCTTGGCCTCGTGCATCGCCTCGCTGTCGTTACGAGCCTCCTGTTGTTCGACGCAGCTCGGCGGCGGCGCGAACCACAACCGGTCGTCGAGTGTGTAGTAGTTGATGTTGCACGCCGGCATGGCGATCGAGCGAGCCTGGCCTCCAGGCTCGATCGGCGTCAGCTGACTCGTGCGCCGCACCACGACGCTCACGACCGGAGTCGGAAGGTGCTGCTGCTGCTGCTGTGATGGTGCCGATCCAAGCAGTGGCGTTGATGCCGCTGCCGCTGCCGGTGGCTGATCTCGTTGCGGCGTCCTCTGCGCCTCGGACACGGATGGGATCGAGGAGGCGCGGTGGTCGAGCGGGTGGATGGGCGGCACGGCCGCGAGCTCGACGAACGGGAAGCACTCGACCCACACGTCCTGCATCGCGTCGTACGGAATGTCGCGCAGCGGCAGCGCGACGCGCGTCACCACGCGATCCGAGCCGAACACTCGATCCGTACGGTCGAGCACGTCGATCTCGAGCACCAACTGCGCTTCTGACATCACGTCGGTCGTGCTGCATGCGGTCCCCGGCACATCGTCAATGTCGCTCGTTCGCTCGCTCGCTCGGTCCTGGCGCGAGGCAGCAACAGCAACGTACAAGGTGCAGGTCTCGTTCCAGATCGGCGCCGGCTCCTTCTCGCACACGCTCGTCTTGTACTCCTGATGGGCCACTCGCACCTACACCAACGATGCCATCGAGCACCGGTCAACCGAGAGTCGGCGCCATGAGCGCGTGCGCGCGCAGCCACACGCACGGCGCAGTAGAGGTCGGGCTCGGCGCCGCGCTTGCCGGTCACGAGGCTGCCCATGAACCCGAGCCAGCTCTGCGGCTGCTCCGACTCAACCTGCAGCTTCACGTCCGATGCCTCGACCACTGTGCACCAACGATACGGTCGCCGTCAGACGCACGACCTCGTGAGAGCGTTGGCGCGCAGCCGCGTACCGACGAGGTCGAGGTACAGCTTGCGCCGGTTCTTGACGGCGGCGCGCGGCCGCGACCTATCGGCCTCGGCCACCTGGTCATCGACGACCGTGGCTCGAGGAGGAGCCGTCGAGGCAATGTCTGGTGAGCTCATGGCAGCATCGACCACGCCGCGGTGACGGTGCTGCTGCTGCTGCTGCTGCGATGGCGGCGGCGCGAGGCGAATGACGTCGAGGTCGAGGTCGCAGTCGATGGCGCGCTCGTTGGTCGTTGTCGCTGTGGCTCGCGCAGCTCGTGGATGGACCATGTGGCCGACCTGCTGGCCTCGCTGCAAGTGCAACTCGAGTGGCTAACGACGACCGAAGATGCCTCACGGGCCGTAGCCCAATGCGTGAGGCAGGCACGAGCGGCTGCGGCCGGCGCGCCCGACGTGGCGGTGCGGCTGCACGGCGCCATGGTCGTGGCGCTGGCTGCGTCGCCGCGACGGCTCGACCTCGCGCTCTACGTGGCGCTGGTGCGCGAGCTGTCCATGGTGAGCTACATGCAGCAAGCGCTCATGACCATGCCCGCCGTGCGAGCGCTCGAGCTGGGCCGCGAGCTGCTCGAGGCCGATGCGTCGCTGCTGCCGCCGGTGCGCGAGGTCCTGGCGCCGCTGCTCGAGCGCCGCGCAGGCTCGTCCTCGTCCTCTGCCGCCACCACGACCTATTCGACCGTGGCGTCGGTGCTCGCATCGGATGCCGAGTGGTCGAGCGAGTTGTTGGTGTACGTTGCCGCGAGGCCGGCTCACATCTGCCGTGGCGCTGTTGCTGAGGCGCGCGCGCTGTGCGCTGTGTTGCTGCTGCAGCCTCGTCGCTCGACTGCAGCGCAACGCCGACGAGCTCGAACCCTCGGCGCTCTCCCGAGCGATCGAAGCCTTTCGCGAAGCGCTGGAGGTTGCCAGCCGCTGTACGCAAGAGACAGCAGGCGAGCTTGAGCTCGAGGCCGAGCTCGATGCGATGGTGAGCGAGCGCGCGGCACTGCCGCTCGATGCCGCGACGCACTCGCTGTGGCAGCAGCTGCAACGCGTGCACGACTCATCGACGCTCGAACAGCTGCGAACATGGCCAGCGCAAGAGCTTGCCGATTCTGGTTGCGTGCATCTGCTGTTCGATGCCATACTCTCGCTCGAGGCCCACGTGCTCAGCGAGCGCTCGCAGCAGGCGCAGGCTCTCTTCATGGTGGCGTTCGAGGCCTTGGTGCTGCTGCCACACCGCGAGCAGCTGTGCATCATGAGGCGAGTACTCGAGCGTGCTCCACGCCGAGACGACGCGCTGTTCGGCCGCATGCCGTGGCTGCAGCGCCTGTTGAACTCGCTCTTCAATCGCCTCGTGGTAGGCGAGCCGCGGCCATCGCAGCCGCTGCTCGACTGTGCCATGCAGTGTGCGCTCGCCAGCCCGGCGGCCTTTGTGCGGCGCGTCCTCGATGAAGCTCTCGCCGACCGCGGCAGCGAGCACCATTCGGCCGTGCTGATCGAGCTCCTGAGCTACTGCAATCCAGCTGTCGTCGTGCGAACGGCCGCCGGCTCCGACACGTTGCTCGTGCGCTCGCTGGCGCATCTGCTCGTGCATCGCTCGGCTTCACTCGCGTCGCACAAGGCCAAACAGCAGCTCGCACTGATGGTGCGCTTGCTACTTTCACACGGCCGCAGGAGCCAGCTCGATCGTGGCATGCCACCCCTGCTCGAGCACTACGAGCTCGTGCAGTACGTGCTGCTGCCATCGATCGCGGCACCCTCGTCGCTGGACGCACTCCGAATGGCGCTGCTGTTGCTCGAGCAGCTCTTCCCGATCGACATCGATGCCACCACCGCGAGCGACGACAATCAGCCTTGGCCCTTGCGCTGCTCCTTCTGGGCACTCCTCGAGGCACTGCTGCTACAGTTTGCCAGCCCACTTCGTGATGCGTCGCTCGAGCGCTCGATGAGCATGCAGCTGCCGATTCCCGAGCTCCGAGCCACGAGACTCATGATCGAGCAGCTGCTAGCATTCGGTGTCTCTTACTGCGAGCAACTCGCTGCCTCGCACTCGAGTCCGCGAGCTCTCGAGATCGAGTTGTGCATGAATGCCAACAGCTTCAGCGTCTTCCAACGGCGCGTGAGAAGGCTTGGTACGAGAGATGGAGACTCTCGCGCCCGCTTGCTTGTGCTCGTCTCTCATCAACGAGCTCGTGATATCGTGCAGGCTATGGAGTGCAGCTGATGGTGCGCGATCTTGTACTCGCGTACGAGTGCTTCGTGAATGGTGCGCTAATGGCCCCTTCTCTCCCTCTTGTGACCGCGCCCTATCATTCAATTCCTCATGGCTGTCGTCGTACACTGCATCCAGGTGCCGACGCTCCTCTACCTCTCGAGATTCCGCGGCCAATTACCGCTGCATTATTGTCCAAGCAATCGAATCGATCTGATGGCGACAAAGGCGCATCTCGCGACGAACTGCTGATCGGCTTGCGCCTCATAGTCGAGAGCTGCCGTGCTCGCTCTACGCTGGAAGGCGTGTTTTTGGTACAGTGCCGCTCTACCTACCTGGTATCCTGCTTGTTACGATCAAGATTCTGATGGCGATCTTGATGTCACCAGGAGGAACTCTCTCTATTGAAGCTGAACGACCGTGCAGATTGCGAGTACCACTCGTTACTGCGCGATGCAGTGCTTTGGACTCTGCTTGCCAGTGACGAGCAAGAGTTCCTCGCGCTCGTGCATTCGGTCATTCATGAGCTCATTCGCCAAGGTGGTCTCATCGCCGCGAGCTCCAATGCGCCGCCCCTTTCCGCAGCGGCGCCTCCCCCATCGCTCGTCGGCACAGGCATTGCCGGTTTGTTGGTGCTGTTCGAGATGTTGCGACTCGTGAGCATATCGCCCTCGGCCACCATTGCCGCCGTGCTCGCAGCTCACCCGTGGATGCTACCGCACTTTGTCAAGAACGTGCTTCACTCTGCTCGGCACTGGCTCGAGCTGCACTCTCCGAGCGACCTACAAGGAGAGGCCGACGAGCAGAGACAAGCAGTTGGCATTGCTGCATCGCCGGTTCCCTCGCCGTGCTCGTGCTGCTCTCGTGGCGCCGGATCGCAGCGAGAGTTCTTTGGCGGTGTGGTGGTGCTGTTCCTCGAGGCTGCTCGGTTGCTTCGCGAGACGCAAGCGACGCGCATGCACGAGAACCACTTCCAATCGCCTTCTCTCGTGGAGCTGGCTGACGAGCAAGCCGATGAGGCCGAGCTTGAAGCGCAGCTGGCAATACTGCTGCTGTCATTCGCCAAGCGCTACAACGAGTTGACCAAGAGCAGCACCATCTCGAGTGTGATCGACGTACAACTCACGAGCCGGCTCCTGTCGGAGCAGCTAGCACTGCTCTACGATACGCCCACCAAGCAAGCTCTGGCTGGCGTGCTGCATTCCGGAAGCGAATCTCGTGCCGAGAATTCATGATGCATACACATGTGTATGCAAAGAGTGAGAGCAAGCATAGGCGCTAGAGAACGAGATAAAGACAAGCATGAACGTCTATGATACACGATGCAATGACCGGGTGGTACTGGCGTGAAGGTACTCGGAGCTGCCGCTACACCTGCTTCTTGTCGTGAACGTTGGCAGCGTCTGATGTGGTTGCAGTCAAGCCACTGACGGCATCGCTCGCCTGCTTGACGCGGTACTTGACAAAGAGCGACATGTACTCGGGATGAGACTTCATGAACGCCGAGAAGGTCGCTGTTGCACGGTGAGGCTTCGAGTGTCAGGATGTGCGTACACACACACAGCGCCGAACATACACGGCGTCGAACATACCAAAGTCGATCTGGCCGTTGGTGTCACCAGCAGCACTGGCGTAGAGCTTATCGACGTCCTCAGGTCGCACGTCGAGCGAGATCTTGCGGAGTACGGTCTCGATCTCCTCTCGTTCAATGAGGCCATTCTGTGAGATGCAAAGTGCGTGAGTGTCAGAGCGATCTGGCCGTTGGGGCGACATGCCGATTGTCGCTCGTATTCTGAATACGTGCACCTGACGTGTCAAAGGCATCGAACGCCAGCCGCAGCGTCTGCTCGTTTGAGAGATACTTGCTCGCAAACGCTCGACCGATAATGTACTCGCGAAAGTCCAACTCGCCAGTCGCATCGAGATCCATCAAATCGAAGACCTCGCGCATCAACGGTGAGTCCTTGACCTCTGTGCCGGTCAGCAGCAAGTTAGGCAGCTGTCCTGGTTCCTGCCTGCCCCACAAGGAGAGCGGGCGCCATTGGCAGATGCAATGTGAGACGACGCACTGGTGGCAGCACAAAACTCCTCATACGACAAGGTGCCGCTGTGGTCGGTATCCATTTCGTTGAAACGCTGCAGCTCCTTGGTCAGGGATTTCTGGGTGGCACCATCGACATTGTTCAGTACAGAGCCCGTCGCTCCAAGCGGGAAGGGAAGAGGTTCGGCTGGCGTACGAGATCGAGGGCCTCGGAGAAGTACGATCGCAGGGCATTGGCTTCGATGAGGCCCTTCTCCTGAGGCAAACGGATCTTGGCGGCCTCGTGCAACAACACCACGTCTTCGTACGAGTGCTCGGTGCATCGAACTCGCAAGGCATCCGCCATCACTGTTCCCGAGAGAGAGAGAGAGAGAGAGAGAGAGAGAGAGAGAGAGAGAGAGAGAGAGACGAGTCAGTCACGTGTGTGCGTGTGCATGTGGCAGGTGTTGCGCGATCCTCGTACCTTGGCGCACGTTGTTGGCATAGAGCGATGGATTGCGCTGCTCCTCCTCGGACGGCTTGTAAACTGGAAGGTACTCGACCTCCATAAAGTTGGCGAACTGAGCGGCCGAGAGTGAGCAAGCGCCACACACGCGCGCATCGCGGTGTGCCTCACTCCAGCTCAACGCATCATACCTGGCACAGGGTGCGGACCACGAGGTACAGCATGGAGGCCTCGCCGACCCAGCTGGGGTCAAAGTGCGAATGTGGATACCGTACAACGACCTGTGCAGCTCGGCGACACTCAGGTGCGTGGTGGCTGGTGGCGCTGTACGGAATGCCGCGGCGACGTTGGTGCGTACCGGTTGCACGGGCACGCCGGCAGCAAAGGCGCCGTTGCGGAAGGCGATCAGCGCCGTGCCATTGGTGCAGGTGCCCTCGGGGAAGATGAGGATGTGCGGCCAGGCGCCCGAGCGAGCGCGCGAGACGATGGCCTCGCCGGCCTGGCGCGACTTGGTGCGGTCCTCGCGGTGCACCAGGATCGGCTGCAGGCAGCGCGCGATCGGGCCCGCGATCGGAATGTCGACGACGCCGGCCTTGGCGACGCCGATCGGGCCGCCGAGCGCGTAGAACAGGTACATCGGCTCGAGGAAGCTGCGGTGGTTGCACACGACCAGCGGCGCCTCGCTCGGCGGCGCCGGGCGGCCCTTGACCGGTATCCAGTACAGGCCGCAAGCGAACATGGCCACGCGCAGCAGGTACGGGATCGGCTGCACAAGCAGTCGCCGCCACGCCGACGGCGGCTGCTCGAGCTCCTCGGGCGAGCGGCCGAGCTGCGATGCGCGAGCCACCAGCCACGAGAGCACGCCCACCAGCAGCAGCACCAGCACGCGAGCCGGAAGAAGCACGATGCCGCCGATCAGCAGCTTGAGATTCTCGTACAACGTGTGCGGCTGCGCAGTCGTGTAGTTGACGAACGGATTGTGGCATGAGGCAGTTGACAGATGCTGCCGCAAGCCGCGTGCCTGCGACACCACGGCCGAGGTGTCCATGTTGGAGTGAGAGGAGCGAGGCAGAAACGGCAGCGAGGCAGCGAGGCAGCGAGGGAGCGATGGCAGCGAGATGAGAGAGGAGTGAGAGGAGTGGCGCTCGCGTCGTTGTCGTATTGTCCACCGCCCGCGTCGCGCATCAACCACCGCCGCTGCCGCTACATCGCGCCCACAGCACCGAGCACTCGCTCCTCCCTCACCCTCACTCATCGACCTGCTGCCCACTGCTGCCACTGCTGCTCTTCCGTCCGTCGTCCCACAGCTCCGTCGTTGCCTACGCCAGCTCCACGCCGCCACCACCTCCACACATGACGCTCGCCAACTCTCTCTTCCGAGTCACCACGACAGCGTTGGTTGCAGCATCGGTGTTGTCTGCTTGCAGCGTCGGATACAATGCCTTCCTCGCCGTCCGCGAGACACGCCGTATCAAGGTTCGTTCGGCTGCCGTGGTTGCGGTGGGCTGCTCGCTCGTGCGCTCCTCACTCACTCGCTCTGCCTGAGCGCGTGCAGTCCAAGTATACTGAGGAGCAGGATACCCTAGACGCGCAGCCCGCGGACGACACCGCCAGCACCAGCAAATAAACGCCGTCCGCTACTGTGGAAGCAGTACTTCGCAACGCTGGTGGTCTCGATGGTCTCGATTCGATCGGGTTGTTGCTGCTGTCCGCCGCGCCACCACCGCTCCCTGCCACTGTTCTTGCTGCACGCATCGAAGCCAGATGGCAGTGTCAGCCCTTCTCGCACACGTGGCGCTGGTGCTGTTGGTGGTGCTATCGGCTGCAGATGATGCCGAGAACGATGCTGCTTGCGGCTGCGGCGCGCTGTCGAGAGGCGACGGCGGCACGTGGGCCTCCCTCCACGCGCAGGAGGACAGCTGCGGCACTGGCGGCGCCGAGCTCACTGCTCCTGCGCTGCGCTCGCGGCTGGTGGCGCTCGACGGCGGCGAGTTCTTGATGGGCTGCGAGGATGCCGAGGCGTACGCGGCCGACGGCGAGGGTCCGGTGCGACGCGTGCGCGTGGCGCCGTTCGCCATCGACGACACCGAGGTGCCGAATGCCGACTGGCTGCTGTTCGTCGAGCACACGCACTACGTGTCGGACGCCGAGCGCTTCGGCTGGTCGTTCGTCTATGAGCTGCTGCTCTCCGACGAGGTACGGGCGCGTAGTGTCGAACGAACGACGCGCTGCGTGCAGCTCGTTGACTCAGGCCTGGCTCTCGGCGAGCAGAATGGTGCGCGCGCCACCGAGGCCATGCTCGGCAGCGAGTGGTGGGTCAAGGTGCTCGGCGCCTCGTGGCAGCACCCAGAGGTCCGTCGAACGAGCTGCCCTCACGCACTGATTGTCACTCGCTCACTCACATACAGGGACCGGGCTCATCGATCACTGAACGACTGGACCATCCGGTACGGTGGAGGAGGAGGGTGGTGGCGATGCAGAGTGCACCTCGTTGACTCGGCCGAGCTGGCGCAGGTGACGCACATATCGTGGCACGATGCGAGCGCCTTCTGCGCATGGGCTGGCAAGCGGCTGCCGACTGAGGCTGAGTGGGAGTACGCGGCTCGGGGAGGGTACGCGCAGTGCCTGTGCCTGCTGGCCCTTGTTCCGAGGCACCTCTGACGCACCCGTCTCGACCGACCCGCCGCAGCCTGGAGCAACAGCGATACCCATGGGGCGACTCGCCCGCACCGCCGCACCGCGCCAACGACTTCCAGGGCTCGTTCCCGTCGCACAACTCGGCCGACGATGGCTTCGTCGGCACGGCACCTGTACGGTGGTTCGAGCCCAACGCCTACGGCCTCTACAACATGGTCGGCAACGTGTGGGAGTGGGTCGAGGACTACTTTGTGCAGCAGCAGCACGAGACTGCCGATGTCGGCGAGCCATTCCCACGCGCTATGCGCGGAGGCTCGTACATGTGCCACCGCTCATACTGCAATCGAGCCCGAGTGTCGGCGCGCACGTCCGCAAGCCCTGACAGCAGCGCCGGCAATATGGGCTTCCGCTGCGCAGCGAGCCGTCCACCAAGCACAACCGCCGCCGCCGCAGAGGCTGCGACCTGAGAACCATTGAAATGAACCAAGCGAATACATGAACGAGCGAGCGAATGGCGGGAAGGAAGCGCAGGAACAGTGGCGGCGGCGCCGCTTCGTTGTCGCCTCCTCACCCTCATGGCTGCACCACAGCAGCAACAGCAGCAACAGCAGCCGCTTGCTTCAAACGCCTCAGCAGACGAGCCTGTGCGACAACCAGGAGAGCAGCAGGAGCAACTGGAGGATGCCAGAACGCGCCTCCATCGAGAGTGGTGGGCGCGGTGTGCCGAGTGCCGCCGAACGTTCGTGTCTCGCGCCAGCATCGAGGCTGCGTGGGCCTACAAGCCACGCGCCAAGGTGCGCAGCACTCATCGCATCGGCGACTCCGAGGAACAAGAGGAGGAGGATGAGGATGAGGAGGAGGAGGAGGATCCATCAACCCTACGACATATGGTGCTGGCTGACGGCGACGCGGCAGGACGTATTTGTTGCCACGCCGCCCAAGTGTGGCACCACGTGGATGCAGCAGATATGCTACCAGCTGGCCACCGGTGGCGACATGAGCTTCGAGTGCATATCGGCCGTCTCGCCTTGGCTGGAGGTGGCACTCGACGTGCAGCAGCCACTGAGCGATGAGTTCCCGGCCGAACAGCCGCGTATCATCAAGAGCCATCTGGTTTGTAGCCGCATTCCCATGAGCGAGCAAGCCAAGTACGATTGTGTCTCGACGCTGCTGCATTGTAACGAGCCGCGGATCAACGACTGACACCACGCATTGAATGGTCGCTCACACGCACACACGTACACGTGTACCTATGCGTCAGATACATTGTTGTCGTGCGCAACCCATACGACGCGGCCGTCTCGTACTTTCGCTTCTTGCAGGGCTGGTGGGTCGACTACGACGACGCGTTCTTTGAGCACTTCACCGAGCAGAACCTGCTGCAGCGCTCGTGGTCGAGCTTCGTGCGCTACTTTGGTCATGTCAAGACCTGGATGAGCAAGTTCGACTCGCCCAACGTGCTGTTCGTCGCGTACGAGCAGCTGATGGTATGGTGGCCGCTCTCGTCATCGTTTGAGTTGCTCTGAGCGCTCACGCTCTGTCCTTGCGCGCCGATGCCATCAGTGCGATCTCGAAGGCGTGATGGCACTCGTGGCACGCTTCTGCGACTTTCCTTGCAGAGAGGAGATTGCAGCGCAAGCGCCACGCGGTGACGGCTGCTCGTGGGACGAGCTGGTATTCCGTTGCTCGTTCGAGTACATGAAGACGCACAGCAGGCAGTTCGACGAGCACCTCGTGTTCCGCCACTGCAACCCACGCATGGGCTTGCCAACCACCGCATGCTCCACAAAGATTCGCTCCGCCGGATCGAACGATGCACTGCGTCTACCGGCCGTGGCGCGGCGCCTGCGCTTGCATTGGCGAAACGTCATCGGAACGAGCTTCCCCGACCTGCCGTCCTACCTCCACCTGCTTGATCGTATCCGTGCCACCAACGGCATCGACTACACGCTACCAAAAGACTCGACGACTCTCGCTGCCATGCAATGGCCGCCATCCAGTTGACCACAATAACACGAGATATCTGCTGCGATTGATTGCTTGCGTGATTGATTCAAGCGTTTCCCGCGCTTTTGCGGTTCCCGCGCTTTTGTTCCGTTGCTCCCGCGCGCCAACGATCATCCATCGCGGACCCACATCGCACTGCCAATCGTGTTGCTCGCTCGCTCTCTCTCTCACTCTCACTCGACTCATCCCGCTACCACTCCTCGCTGCTCCCTCACTCCGAGCCACACGATACATCATGAAGCGCGGTGATAAGAAGACCACCGCCCCTGCCACTTCCAGCAGCACTGCCGTGGCATCGGCCTCCACGAGCAGCAGCAGCGATGACACCACGACGGTCGTCGATGACGGAAAGGTCAAGGTGGTGGTGCGCTGCAGGTACCGTATCCACACTGTCGTCATCACCACGCAGCGTGGCACGAAGGTCGGCTCACACATTCGTGAATGGCACCAAGGCCCCTCAACGAGCAGGAGCAAAGGAGCGGCAACCGCGAAGCGGTCCACTGCGAGCCAGCGCGCAAGGAGATCTCGCTCAGCATCGACGACGTACGTTGATGGTGCAATCTCCCAATGTCGAGTGCCCAGCGCTCTCGTTCGTCGCCGCTGACCTCGAGGATCGCAACAGAAACTGCAAGACAAGCTCGCCGCCTTCACGTTCGACGGCGTGTTCGACAAGACCAGCAGCCAGCAGCTCATCTACGAGAACGTTGCGTCGGAGATCGTGCAGGAGGCGCTCAAGGGCTTCAACTGCACCATCTTTGCGTACGGCCAAACTGGCACCGGCAAGACCTACACGATGGAAGGCCTGCGCGACGAACGCAAGGCCGGCTCGCCCTTTTGGTACGGCAGCCGTGCCGGCATCATTCCGCGAGCCGTACAGCACATCTTTCAGTATCTGATGGTACGCCATGATGCTGCGAGCTGACTCTCCTCTCCACCCCTCTCATGGAGAGAGAGAGAGAGAGAGAACGCCAACTAACGACGATGGCAATGTGTGTAAAATCAGGCACACTCGTCCGAGTATTCTGTGACCGTGTCGTATCTCGAGCTCTACAACGAGGATCTGATCGATCTGCTGGCGACCGACGACCGCCAGCTCAAGATGTGCTGGAACGACGATCGCAAGGGCGTCGAGATCCCAGGGCTCGAGGAGATCCGCGTCACGTCGCCCGAGGACATCTTCCACGTGCTCGAGCGCTCGGCCCACAAGCGCCAAACCGCCGCCACGCTGCTCAACAAGCACTCTTCGTACGACCTTCCTTCCCTCCCTCCTCCCTCGGCGCACGCAGCTTCCAATTGCGCCAATAGCTCACATTCAAATATGAATTCACCAATGATGCAAACTGTCCCTGCAGTCGGTCGCACTCGATCTTTACGATCATCATCCAAATGCGCGAGCCGACTACCGATGGAGAGGACCTCATTCGTACGGGCCGCTTGAACCTCGTTGATCTTGCCGGCAGCGAGAACGTGAAGCGCAGCGGAGCGACCGGAGACCGCATGAAGGAGGCTGCCTCGATCAACACCTCGCTGCTCACGCTGGGTCGTGTGATCACTGCCCTCACGAACTCGAACACTTCCTACATTCCCTACCGGTACTAACACAACACGCACATATGAGAGAGAGAGAGAGAGAGCACGTTACTCACTCATTGGAATGGCATCTTCACCCAACGCATGCATATGCGCACATACACAGAGAGAGTAAGCTCACTCGCTTGCTGCAAGAGAGTCTCGGCGGACAGGCCAAGACCTGCATCATTGCCACGATCTCAGCTTCGATCGATTGCTTGGATGAGACGCGCGCGACGCTCTTGTACGCGGCACGAGCCAAGAACATTCGCAACAAGCCGATCGTCAACCAGAACCTCACGAACAAGACGTTGATTCGCGACTACGTGGCTGAGATCGAGAACCTCAAGAACCAGCTCTATGTACGGCTACCACTCTGTCACACGACTTACGCCACAACCAACGCACTCTCTCTCTCTCTCTCTAATCCATGTGATGTGTATAGTCGGCTCGTTCGAAAGATGGCTTCTATGTACCAAACGAGTTGTGGCTCGAGATGCAACAGAGCAAACAAGAACAAGTGCGTGCCTGTCTTTCAGGCCTTGTGAGAGCGTGTGTTAGTGTGATGGTCTTGTGTGTTAATCATCTGTCTCTCTCTCTGCCTATCGAACGCCAGGACCGAAAACTTGAGGACCTCGAGGCACGCCACGAGCAGCAGTCGCAGGAGCTCGCAACAGTGAACCGCATGTACGCGCGCAAATCCGAGGAGGCCGAGGTCGCCACCTCGAGGTTCCAACAGACCAAGGTCGAGCTCGACGAAACGGCTGAGAAGTTGCGCTTGACCACCGAGCAGCTGCAGCAGACGCAGGAGCGACTCCAGGAGCAACAAGGTAACGAAATCACGACGGCGCCTCTCGTGCACCAGCCCTCCCTGTCGACTGCTGCCGGTCGCACTATCGTAACTTGGCTGACGAATCGAGAATTGATTGATTGATTGATTGATGCGATGATGGCGGCACCTATGATGTTCGGAATTATCAGCTCTGGTGGCGGCACACAAGGCCAGCGAATTGCGATTGACCGAACAAGGCAATACCTTGATCAAAACGCTGGAGACTACGACGGGCGACATTGAGCAGCTGCACGGCAAGCTGGGTATGCAACGAACGACCTCTTGCCTTCAATCAATCATCATGGTTGAATTCTTCTTGATGATACTTACG
>Ga0209935_1003960_pt1 | contig 14305 bp, 20 predicted proteins | sample ThiBio_1000_plan_2_FD_183958 | JGI IMG/M metagenome (GOLD analysis project Ga0209935, IMG submission 183958) | Wastewater bioreactor microbial communities from Cape Town, South Africa - Thiocy_cont_1000_plan (SPAdes) | ecosystem: Engineered > Bioreactor > Thiocyanate-remediating >... | reverse complement strand
AGATAGATAGATAGATAGATAGATAGATAGATAGATAGATAGATAGATAGATAGATAGATAGATAGATAGATAGATAGATAGATAGATAGATAGATAGATAGATAGATAGATAGATAGATAGATAGAATTGAAGTGGATTGAAGAGCATTGTAAATCACATTCCAACATCAAAGAGATTCATTCCACAAACATCCTCCAATGCCAATCGAGAAGCTTGTGTGGATGTGAGACGATGGATTGGTGAGGCAGAGAGAGAGAGAGAGAGATGGCCGTGATGCGAGCCATTGATGGAGGAAGGGCAGCAGCAGAAGGAGGCGACATTCGAAGGTGTCGCTCGCTCGATCGATCGATCGTTCGTTGCTTGCTCGCCCTCTCTCGCCCTCTCCTCGTGCTGCTGCTGCTTCTTGTTGGGCCCATCCTCCATCGCAACGATGCAGGCGTGTCCGACGCTGAGCGCCAAGAAGCTGTTCGTCTCACAGCTCGATCAACTGGCTCTCATCGACACCACGGTGTCGCCACAGAAGTTTCGATGGCGCTCCCACGAGCTTGAGCTCGTGTGGCTTCAGGCACGTTCACTTCCACACTGCTGCCATGTCAAGCGTCTGACTAACGAACCTCGTACCGTGGGCCATAGGGAGTCGTGGTATCGGTGTCAGCGACGAACATATTACTCGATGATGGCACGGGGAACGTGTGGGTATCGATTGCAGAAATGTTGCAGGACGTTCATCTGGACTTGGCGCCAGGTACGTAGCTGCTGCCGACCTGTCGCATGATGTGATGCTGATATATCGACTGGATGCCAGGCATGTACGCGATGGCGATTGGATCGCCTATCACTACGCATGCCAAGGTCGAAGTCAGTGCCGTCAAGGCGGCGAACCTGGACAGCGATCCCGACGCCGAGTCGTCGTGGCGCATGGAGGTCATTCACGTGCAACAGCAGCAATATCAGTCTGCATCAAGTTGAGATATTCGCCTATTGGATTGGATTGGATTGGATTATTTGATGCCGCTGTATCTCGAAGAGGCATTGTGGATTCGCGTGAACGATTCGAGAACAGTGATTATGTGAGATAGTTGAGTCGGGCAGCTGCTCGAATGTGTTGATGATGATCGCGTGTTGATCGTGCTTGGGAGTATGGATGCATGCCTCAAACATATCAACAATCATTCGAATCCCGTTCTGCTGGATCGTGGCACGATATCGTGGTTATTCTCACCATGTAATCGATCGTAATATACACACATACGTCTGTGGCAGTACCCCCGAAGGTCCAATCAGATGTTCGTAGTCGTGGTGGATCGTATTGGATGTCGATGAGGACGATGTCGTTGTTTGCTGCCATCCTCCTCTCGCACGCATCAAACCATCCAACCATCTATCAATCCATTCATCCATCCATCAATCTCACTCACTCTAGCTCTCTAGCAACCAAGCACAAGCCCCGCTACATCGCAAGGTCTCCCACGATATGACGCGACGTCGAGTGCCGTCGCTGACTGGGAGTCCAGCGAGCACCACAGCAGCATCCTCCTCCACCAGCAACACATCAGCGACCCCGACGTCATCATCATCGTCGCCTACTGCTTCTCCGAGTCGACCACGTCGTAAGCTATCGTTGCTCCATCGTAACCCGACTCCTCTCACTGTACCACACTATGGTTCAGCAGCAGCATCACCAGGAGCTGCAGGTTCAACGATATCATCATCGTCGAGTCATAGTGGCACACCGACATCGCCTCTCTCGACTCCCGTACGATCACATCGAACGCAATCATCCAATGATCTAGCATCCTTCACGACCACCACAACCACCACTACAACGACTACCACAGCCTCTACTTCTACTTCCAGTGGCGCTGGTACCACCATCCAATCAACGAACTCGTTGCTCGCGAGCTCGAGCTCCACCATCACGATCTCCTCGATCATCTCGCTATGGCTCTCGAACTTTGGTGATTGGCGCACGATGGTCGCCTTCTCGACAGGAGCGCTCGTCGGTGCCATGGCTCCTTCGATCGTGTGGTTCGTCTTGTCCTATCTCTGGCAGTTGATGTTGGTATCGAGCGTGATCTTGGCGGCGGCGACCTTCGTCGTGTTGTCGCTCGATGCCTCGAGCAAGGTCTCGTTGTCGCTGGGAGTCGCTCGAGTTCGCAAGATCATCGCCTTGCTACGTCGATACTCGACCGATCAACTTCGACGACGAGCCGAGTTTAATGCGTATCTACAACGACATGGAGCTAATGCTCAAGCTCAAGCTCATGCTCAATCTAATGCTCAAGATCAAGAGCATGGCCAAGATACCCAAACAATGAATCAAGCACCACCACCGATCGTGCCACCAACACGACCCGACGATCTACTCGCACTCTCGCTCGAACTCTCTCGATCGATGCCTCGATTATTGCCGTACACGACGCAGATCACGAGTCGATATCTCGACGTCTTGCTCGAGGAATCCGATCGTGGATCGTTCAGCACCAACTCGATTCTCGTGATCCTTCGATACTCGGACGTGCTGCTGCCACGAGCCGATCAGCTGCTCGCACATCGACAGGCGCTATTCCCATGCATCGAGCAGCTGTCGCCTCATTTGCCGTCGTTGATGCCGTATCTCGACGAGCTTCTGACGCTCGACGAGCGATTCTTTGCGCAGCTGCCGCGATTGGCGCCGCACGTGTCCGAGTTGCTGCCGTACATGCCCGTGATTCTGCACCACAAGCAAGAGGTGCTCTCGAATCTCGGCCGCATCACGCAGCATCTCGAGCTGCTGCTGCCGCACTTGCCCGTGTTGGTGCACGAGCGACACGCCTTGTTGCCGCACCTCACGGTGCTGCTCGAGCACGCCGATCAATTGGCGCCGTACATGAACGATCTGCTCGAACTGCGTGGTATTCTGCTGCCGTACATTGGCGAGATCGTGCAGTACCTCGACGTGTTGCTGCCTCATCTCGGCACGGTGATCGAATATCGCGAGGAGGTGCTGCCGTACTTGGACGAGATCGTGCCACGACTCGGCATCGTGGCGCCGCATCTCGGTGGCTTGCTCGAACACGCGGCCGTCTTGATGCCTCACATTGACGTGTTGTTGCGACACTTTGATTCGCTGTCGCCGTATCTCGACGAGATTATGAGCGAGCGCGACGAGCTGCTGCCGTACCTCGAGGTGTTGCTCGAGCATCTCGAGCATCTGCTGCCGCATCTGCCGGCGATTCTCTCGATGCGCGAGACCGTAGTGCCGTTGCTGCCGCGTGTCATGCCGTATCTCTCGCAACTCCTCCCTCATCTCGATGCCTTGATGGAGCACCGCCTCGAGCTCGAGCAACATCTGCCGCTCCTGGCGGCGCATCTCGAGTCGATCCTGCCGCACGCCGCAGTCTTGATTCCATGCCTCGACGAGGTGGTGCCGTATCTGCCGCACATCATGGCACACATGGAGCAACTCGAGCCGCACCTCAATGCCATCATGCCGTACTGGCGACAGCTGCAACCGCATCTCGAGGTCGTGCTCTCGAACTTTGACGCCGTGGCGCCGCATCTCGCGAGCTTGGTGCCCGAGCTGCCGGTGCTGGCGCCGCACATCAACGTGCTGATCGCCAACATGCCGGCGTTGCTGCCGCACCTCGGGCTGCTGCTCGCCAACAAGGAGATCTTCCTGCCGCACATCAACACGATCGCCAAGCAACTCTATCGCCTGGTGCCGTTCGCCGACGCGCTGCTCGAGCGCCACGAGCGCCTCTTCCCATACCTCGATCACCTGCTGCCGAACCTGCCGCTGTTGGCGCCGCATCTCGGTGGCCTCATGCCCGAGATCGACGTCATCACCGAGAACATTGACGTGATCGTCAACAACCTGCCGGTGCTGCTGCCACACGTGCGCTCGCTGGTCGAGATGCTGCCGATCCTGGCGCCGCACGCCAACGTGCTCGCGGCCTTGATGCCCGTGCTCTCGATCCATCTCACGCAGCTGATGCAGTACAAGGACGACCTGCTGCCGTTCCTGCCGACGTTCGCGAAGCAGGCGCAGCGCCTCATGATCTCGAACCCGGGCGCCATCACCAACGCGCATCCAATCTCCTTCATCGTCGAGCTCTTCATGACGCACATGACCGACATTGTGCCGCACCTCGGTATTCTGGCGCTCCACTCGGCGCGTCTCGTGCCGTACGTCGACGGCCTCAACGAGCGTCGTGAGCACACGTCAGTCTACTTTGAAGGCTTGCTGCCCAAGCTCGGAGGTATCGTCGGCTCGTTCGACGAGATACTCGACACGCTCGATCGCCAGACGCCCGAGAACCTCCAGCTGCTGCTCGAGCAGTTCGACTCGTTCCCGCCCGAAACCGACGCCGCCATCATTGCCAACTCGGACGCACTGATCGAGAACCTCTCGGTGATTCTGGCGCATCTCGATCAACTGATCCCGTTGCTGCCGCAGATCACGCCGCATCTGCCCAAGCTCATGCCGAACGCACACTACTTCTTGCCGCATCTACCGGCCGTCATTCCATTCATCGACGGCAACATCGATAAGGTCATTCCTTACGTCGATCAACTCGCTCCTCGAACAGCGAAACTCGCACCATTCGTTCCCGAGTTGCTTCCCAACATTGATAAGCTCCTACCGTTCATGGATGTCTTTATTGCTCATATCGTACGTTTCTACTGCTACTCTTTGTTGATCCAGTATGTGTACTGATGATGATGAGGATTGTCGTGTGGTTCTTGTATGAGTAGGACACGTTGTTGCCACAACTCGGAACGACGATTCCTCATGTCGATGCCTTGATCACACATCTCGGTTGGTTGTTGCCACACTGCCATCGATTGCTGGACATCCCGTTGGTCGTGTCGGCACTCCCACACTTGGCCGATATCCTTCCACAGAATCCATCATCCACTGGTGCCGAGGGAATGTTTGCGAGCGACGGCGGAAGCGACCATGACTCTGAGTCGCCGAGCGATTCGGGAAGCGGATCTCTCAGCGCCAGCGTGGATGAGGAGCAGGCCAAGCAAGCGCTGCTGCCGCGTACGCCCAGCAAGCCCAAGGAGGCCGAGTCTCGCTCGGTGACGGTTCTCAAGGAGGCTGGTCGCTCGATGGTCGACGCCGTACTCAAGGCCAAGACCAAGATCGAGCAGCGCAACGCGCAGCAACTCAAGGAACAACAACTCAAGGAGCAGCAGCTCAAGGAGCAACAACGCGAGAAGGAGGCGCGACGTCAATCGACCGACGACGGCGCAGCCATGGCCAAGACCAAGCTCGACGCGTTGCGAGAGGCAGGTCGCTCGGTGGTTGACCGCTTCTCCGAGGTGCCGGCGCTGTCGCTCTTGCGCGCTGGCAGCATGCCCGCGCTCGCCAAGCAACCGCCTGGCAGCGTGCCAGCCACTCCAGCAGCAGCGGCGGGAGCGCTGCCGACTGCGCAGTCGGCAGGAACGCTCTCCGCCACGCGCTCGCCGTCTCCCAAGACAAGCAGCATGTCGCCGCCACCGCCAACATCACCTGTCTCGCCAATGGCCCCGCCTCCATCGTCGAACTCGAATCCGCCATCTCCCGATGCACCACAGCCGCTGGTGCTCTCGCAATCCCAGCCAGACCAACCCACGGAGGCGCACCAAGTCTCCACTGAGCAGGATGATGTCCCGCAGCTGTCCGAACCATCCACAGCGGCTCCAATAGTGGCCGAGGCAGCGCCAGCGGCAGCGGCAGCGCCGGTGCCCGAGGAAGCCACCGCGGTACCAGTTGTCGAGAGCAGCGCTCCCAGCACTGCGGCAGCGGCGGCGGCATCGTCAGCAGCCAAGACCGCCAAAGCTCCTCCCAAGGCTGTGAGCGACCAGATCCAAGACGCCTTCTCGTCGTTTGCACAATCATTCTCAAGCTTCACGACGCAGAAGCAGCCGGCCGCTACGGTCGGCGCCGATGGCAAGGAGCAGCCCCCCAAGAGCGCCGCTGCCACGGCCTTTGCCAATCTCAATCCGTGGAAGTGAGCGCCACACGCACGCACTACCACTCACAAACAGCTGCAGCCAATCGCTTGGCACGTTCACAAGTAAATAAATAGCACCCTCTGCTCCGGAAGTCACTGAACAAGGAGCGAGATTGTTGTAGTTCTCCCTTGGTTGCGTTACGTTGCGGGCACAACTTTGGGTTCGAGATCTTGCTGATCGGTCGCTTTCGCTTTGGAGGAACCAGGTGCTTCCTACCCCCAACTCGAATTGGTCTCTTGTTTGATTCATCTGCTCAAAGAACAATGCGTATCTTGGAGCAGGAGAGGAGCAGCAGAATCAGAGCGGTGACCGGGGGTCTGGAGCCCGGGGCCCATTCAAAATATCGGCCTCGGAGTTTGAGCGGAGAAGCGGACGAGAGGATCATCAGTTGTTTGTTTGCGCGCTGCTGCTCACATCACTATCACCTCCTCCTCTACCAACACCTCTATCTCGTGGCGCTGATTATTATCGCCATCCTGAGCTCTGGCTCTCTCGCTCTCCTGGTTCTCCCTCTTGTTGTTGGTTAGTATCGTGGGAGTGGAGCAGCAGATAGGTAGGGGAGTATTTTGTAGTCTGCTTAGATAGTTAGTTGATAGCACGAGCACACACGCGCGATAGAAATATCTCGCGTCTCTAGAAATATCTCGCGCCATCTCGATACTCGGCTCATTTCATTGATAGCGAGTATACCACACACACAACAACAGCAGCAACAACAACAACCCACTACCTACCTATCTATCATCTATCTATTGGTGTCTTCAGCAGCAACAACCATGAGCGTGAGTTCGACGACAGCAGCAGTTGTAGCGACACCGACGACGTCGCTCTCGTCCTCCGGTGGCAGTATCGGGCGTAGCAGTAGTCCCAATCCGACGGACGATGCGTTCCATGATCGTCTCGCATCGATGCTCGATCCTAAACGTGCCAACAAGGTGCTCGAGAAGCGCGAGGTTCAAGAACGTCGCGAACAACAACGCGAGCAGAAGAAGCACAAGAAGACCAAGCACACGTCGCTCAAGGTCGTGGCGCCGACGCTACTCGCGAGTCTAGCGGCCATACCATCGCCCATCACATCGCCCACCACGAGTCCACCGCCACCGATGAGTCCCGGATCACCGAGCGTCACCAACACCGGAGCCTCACTCGCCAAGGTCTTTCATCAATCGGCTCGTGGAGGCGGCGCCGAGGCGCTCGAGCGCGAGCTCCAAGAGAAGCGCGCCGCTCGATCCAAGGTCTTTGGCGTGCCGCTCGAGCAGCTGCTGCTCAAGGAGAAGACGCACATTGTCAATATCTGTCGTCGTGATGGCGATTCGACCTCCTTGGCATTGAACTCGTCGCCATCATTAATCGAACAACAACAACAAGGTCAAGGAGCCACAACTACTACGAGTGGTGGCAGTCGCGGTGTGTCGTCGGTATCGTCGGCACAACTCGAGTCGAACTCGGGCGAGCTCGAGAACCTCAAGGATCAACGCGAGAAGGAGCAGGGTCTACGTTGTCCGATCCCGTTCATCGTCTTCTTGACCGTCGAGTACATACGCAATCATGGTATATCTATCTCTCGATATCAAACGCCTCGCACTCTCGTGATATCTCGCGATCTCTCTCTCTTGCATCGAGATCGAGACTGAATCCAAACAATGGTACACATAGGATTATGCGAGCCGGGTCTCTTTCGTCTCGCGGGCCATCACGGCAAGCAGACACAGGCCGAGGAGGCTCTCGACTCGGGTGAGACGCTCGGTACCGAGGTGCTCGACGGCCTCGACATCCACACGGTCGCCGCCGTGCTCAAGTCCTTCCTGCGCCAACTGCCAGACCCTGTACGAAGACCAACTCTCTCTCTCTCTCTCTCTCTCTCTCTCTCTCTCTCTTGTTTGCGTTTGTTGTTCGTTTGTATCGAGAGAATTCGCTCATCAGATCGCGAGAGAGAGATTCTAATTCCTCGATCGGATGCAACTCGCACTCATTTCATATGCGTTCAATTCAATTCGATTTCTAATATCGATATGGATGCCTCCTCTTGATGCCCCTCGTTCTTACTCTTGTTGCTGTTGTTGATGACGTCGTCTATGCGGATCGATGATGATGTAGGTCATTCCACGTAAGCCCTACTTTCGCATCTTGAATTGGGCTGCCAAAATACCCGACACCCACCCACAGAAGGTCAATCTCTATGCATCAGTCATTGCCGCTGTACCTGCTCAAAATCGGTACTTATACCCTTGAATATCCTCTCTCCTGCAACCTCACTGACTCACTGACTCACGCTCACTCTCTTGGACAGTGCATTATTACAATATTTATGTGGCTTCTTCCATGAGGTGATTGCAAACACCGAGCACAACCGCATGAACGTCGAGAACCTCGCCATCATCTTTGGTCCGTCGTTCTTGGGCGAGATCGGAGGCGAGAACGATTCGTTGTCGTTCTCGGGCGTCACCAAGACCGCCGTGCTCGAGCAGATGCAGCTGCTCAACAACATTACGGCCTTCTTGATCTGCAACTTTGACGCCATCTTTCGAGTATGTCGTTGCTACCACGCGCGCAAGTTGCTCGCCATTGGTTGTCTCTCTAATCTACTACCGCGCACAGGCGACCGATGTCAAACCAATCCAACTCTACCGCGCTACCGAGTCGTACGTCGGCGACTGGAGCAAGTACGAGGGAACGCTCATCAAGGGCGAGGAGGTGTACGTGTTCCGCGATGGCGCCTTGGACTCGGCCATCATGCCGGTCCTGATGCCTACCACCAAGCTGCCGCCTGGTCCGACGATCGCTGTCGGCGGTCGCTCTGCGGCCGCGCCACCCGGTCGCCACGTGGTGCCCATCACATCGACCTCCTCCACCACTGGCACCGCCACGGGCACTGGGCCATCGCCACCAATCTCGCGTGAGCCATCTGCCACTCCGTCGCCCATGAGCTCGCCTCGTGATGGATCAGCGAGCTCCGACTCGCAACCGGAGCTCGACCCCGAGATTCCCAACTCGTGCAAGCACGCCGTGTGGTGCTTGATTGACGGCAAGATCTGTCTGCTGCCCAAGTCGCAGCTGCCCAACCTGAACCCCGTGCCGTTCGCACCGCCGGCGCGTCTGCGGTCGATCCGCAGCTCGGGAGACATACACCGCCTCGAGGCCGTCGAGACACGCGAATCGACCCAACCGCCCAAGCGCTCGCACAAGCGCATGAAGTCGCTCGACAACTCGCTTCTCGCGAGTATCCACCCGCGCTTGTCGATCTTTGGCGGTGGCTCGAGCTCTGAGGCACTGTCATCGTCCGATGCCTCCCCCGCCGCTGGCGCCAATGGTAACATCTCGCCGTCTACGAACTCGCCCGCACGATCGGTACTGAAGCAATTCAGCTCGCCCAAGCCCGATCGCAAGGACTTTAGCAAGAAGAAGAAGGACTCCAAGGACTCGTGAGCGCCTGCCTGCCAATCTACGATTGCTGCCTCGCTTGTACATAGCTGCTGGCGTCACACGTATCTCGTGCGTGCGCCTGTTCGTCGTCATTTCTTGGTCTTGCTCTCATTGAGTAAGGGATATACGCATCATCCAATCAACCAACCACAACTCTCACTCGTACTCTCTCCATATATCTATTATTTGGCTCTTGCTGGCCTATCTATTGCATCCTCCGCCGAATAACGCATATGCTAATAAACCCTCGACCTGCTTGTATCATCCAACCATTCATTCATTGTATGTGTGCTTTGTGATTACGATCATCACCTGAACCATCGAAACAAATGCCTAGCCACGCGATCCAATCGCAATGTGCTTACGACAATACCAACCATATCGACAACACCAACGACGAAGATCAAGTGCCACACTAACGAATGCCCGTTGTCGACCTTTGGAGAGGCGAGCCCGGCGACGCGGCAGCTTCTTGGTGCTTGACAGCTGCTATCGGACGCACTGGAGTCGACGGCGAAGCCAGCCGCGCTGCTGTCTCGGCCTCGATCGCCACCGACGACAGAGCGTTCACACGCTTGGCAGGCGAGGAGACGTTCGCGTTGTTGGGGCGGAACAGGTTGGCTGGCACGACGGGCTGCTGTGGACGCTCGTCAAACTTGGGTCGCTTGGCCTTGGCCGAGTCGGTGATGGGGCTCATGGTTGCAAAGAGCTTCTCGTGCGCGGCGTCAAAGTTCGGGAGCTTGCGCTTGGAACCAGTGACTCGGCCTGGACGAGCGCCGTCGGCTGCGGAGTCGATCGCGGCCTTGGCAGTGGCAGAACGCGTGGTGCGTATTGAGGTCGATGGTGCGGTAGTAGTGGTGGAAGTTGCAGTGGTAGCTCCGGCACTCGTGGTTCGGGCTACGGAAGGAGCAGCGATGGTCGGTGCTGGTGGAGTGGCGGGTACTGCTGCTACGCTCGAGACAGGCTTCGTGGTGGCAGTGCTGCTGGCAGTCGTGGTCGTGGTCGACGTGGCAGAGGGAGCAGTAGAGCCTTTGGTCTCGCGACGAGCAATGGCAAGGAGCGTGGCACGAGAGATGCTCGGCTTCCGCGATCGAGTCGTTGTACTCTGGCTCGAAGCCTTGGTGACCGACGAGGGAGTCGCCGTCGTGCGGCTACCACTCGAGGACGATGGCACGACAGGAGTCATTGCGGTGGATGTCGGTGCAGTGGCGGCACTCGAGGTCGAGCGCGCTGGTGTGCTCGTTGTCGCAGTGGCCGAGTTCGAGCGAGCTGGTTTGCTTGAAGTTAGAGCACCGGACGAGCTGGCACGGAGGACAGACGACTGACTACGTGGTTCGGTCTCCTTGCGCTGGCTCTTGATTGCCTGCGAGAGCGGAACAAGGGCTGGCGTTGGGGGCGGATGAGACTGCGCCAGCTTGGGCGAGTTGCGTATCTGCTCGACGGCGTGTGGGTGCTTGAGCGTCTGTGCCGTGTGTTGCTTGCGGTGTTGAATCAACCACTCGGAGACTCGCATCAAGCGCATGCTCTGCGGCGGTTGTGGTTGAGCGTCGTGCGTCTGCAGGTTGTCGACCGAGAGTGCCGACGACGAGGCGCTCGAGGCCGATCTCATCTCATCCTCTGCGGAGGAGGTCGTAGGTCGAAGCACGAGCGTCTTGGCGGGTGCCATGGGTGATGCGGGCTCGAGCAAGTCACACGACGTTGTTCGAATGGTCGCGATATCGGTGGCAAACTCGGCCAGCGGATCATCGTCGTGATGCTCGCTGCCATCGATCGAGTGCTGCTGCGTGATCGGCAGGTGCAACAAATCGAACGAGCTCGAACCGATCGATACGCGTGACGGTGTGACGGGCGCAGGGTCGACGGCCTCATCGACGAGCTCCTGCGGCTGCATGTCGAATGACTCCTCGACAATGTCGAACTCGTTGTCGTGCTCATCGTCCTCGAGCGGCTCGAGATTCGAGAGATCCTCATCGTGTGACAACAACGACACTTCAGCTTGATGTGACGCATCGATCGCCATGGTATCCAACAACGACGGAGCTCGTTCTAGGATCTGTTGTGGCTGCATTGGCTCGTCGTGCATCACCGACTGTTGCTGCGGAGGTTCTTCCACGTCGACTGCCATCGCCGACGACGTCACTGGCTCGTCAGCCGAAAGTCGGACTGCCACCGTGCCATCGGTCTCACGCAGAAACGCCATTCGTTGCTCATACTCGCCCTCCTGGTCGGCCTTGCTTGCGAGCTCCTGCAACTCGCTATCGCACTCGGTATTGAGGTCGCTCTCGTCTGTGGCACCGTGATGCCGCGCTCGCGCTGCCACTGGAAGCTGCAGCAACGCATCGACCAGTTCCTTGTTCTTCTGGTTGGCCTTGATGCCGAACTTCTTGCACAGTGCCTAACTCGCGCGTCGGTGAGTAAATACGCATGGCACGACGCTGCCAAGTGCGAGAATGGCTTGGTGGTCGAGGTCGAGGTACCTGCAGGCGAGGTCGTTTGAGCTGCGACAGGCTCGCGACATTCCACTCGAACTCCATTGCGCCAGCAGATATTTTGAGAGAACAGAGGCACACGCTCTCTGCCACACGCACACGCTGGGGACTTCTGCTCGTTCCAAGTGCCAAGCAAACAGTGGCGCGAGGGAGATGCGAGCAGCAGCAGGCGAATGAGCAACTGATGATGGTGCTTCGGGTTGGTTTGTGCGTGGTTTGGGTCTGTTGGTTCGATCGGTAGGAGGCGGTTTTGGCGGGAAAAGTACGGGGACGGGAGATATTTTCCCGCCATCCGGTCAGATATTTTGCTGCGACGCGCGGGATTCATTTCAATCAAGGCCGCTGGAGGTATGTACAAGGGTATAGCGGGGTAGTTGGTAGCACTAGCGCTTGGTCGAGGTGCTTGCGGAGCTGCTCCAGGTGTTTGAGGGCGAGGAGGAAGCGGTCGATGTCGGCGAGGCAGAGGCACCGGCGCTCCACGTCGGACTGGAGCTCGAATTGAGTGAGCGAGAGTTCAATGCCATCAGTGCCAGCATGGCCACGAGCTCGAACATTAGTTCGTTCGGTAGGACGTTGAGTGCGTCGCTATCGCCCGAGCTGCGGGCCGTGAAGAGCTGCCGAACCCTCTCGCGAAACTCCTGGTTCACGTAGTACTGGTGCATCGACGGGTGCCACTGCTGTCGAGCGAGCCGCTGCTCGGGTTGTAGTCGAGCGCTGATGGCGTCGGATGCCTTGATCGTCATCCCGCAGTTCTAGGACAGTGGTTCACGTGAGAAACGAGCCACACATACATTGAGGAGAGTGGCAGTCGTACTGCGAGGGCCAGCGAGGATAGAGTGCTGTTGAACTCGAGAGCTTCAAGTATCTCGGGCACGATCTCCTCGGACAAGGCATTACTCTAATGATCTCACACGATGACGGCGTGAGTGAAGAGTGCTAAAGGTGGTGGCTCTCGAATGCCACACGTACGAACAAGACCAGTCTCGCCAAGGTCCAATTGCTCTGAAGCGCATGAAACAACTTGGACGCTCCGACCTCGGTGATCTGATTGAACTGGTCAATCGACAACGAAATGGCAGATATCGCAATAACGCATCAATTGGTGATGGTGGTTGGCCATTGATCGATCGAATCAACAGCACGGCGACGTACACCGAGATCGAGCGTCGTGAGCGACTGGTTGTGATGGAGCGCTGCCGCCAATGCAGCGCAGCCCTCATCGCCGATCTGGTTGCACTATGGCTCTCGGTGAGTCGTGGTTCCTCGCCAATACCAGAGATACATTCATCACTCGTCGTACGTAGAGATCCAGCTTCACGAGAATGTTGCAGTCACGCAGCACACTCGCGAGAGCTCGAGCTCCATTCGGTCCGATGTTGTTATTCTGTGCGGCAGCTCGAAGCGACCATCAGCGGCATTCATGGCTCAGCAAACGATCGGGGCACTCTTCGTACATCGAGATACACGTGTTGGATCTGTCGGTTGACTCGCAGCAAGTTGGCAACCAGCAGACATCCGGCATCGCCAAGATCATTGTTGCCGAGGTACAGGTTCTTGATCGATTGGTTTGTGCACAGCGCTTCCGTGATGCGCGCCAGGTCCGGCTGCGTAAGGAAGATGTTCTGGGCCAGAAGTGTGACGGTCGTTTCGTTGACTATCTTGTCGAGGAGCTGCTGCACACGAGACATGGCGAGTTCCGCGGTTACGGCCCAACAAGCAGCAGCACGAGGAGAGGGCGAGAGAGGGCGAGCAAGCAACGAACGATCGAGCGAGCGACACCTTCGAATGTCGCCTCCTTCTGCTGCTGCCCTTCCTCCATCGATGGCTCGCATCACGGCCAAGTGATCCATCACTCTCTCTCTCTCTCTCTCTCTCTCTCTCTCTCTCTCTCTGCCTCACCAATCCATCGTCTCACATCCACACAAGGTTCTCGATTGGATTGGCATTGGAGGATGTTTGTGGAATGAATATCTTTGATGTTGGAATGTAATTTACAATGCTCTTCAATCCACTCCAATTCTATCTATCTATCTATCGAAAGAATGAAAGATCATCAATCAATCATTCCAATCGAAGAGTTCGATCACGATCGAAACAATCGATCATCTCATCGAGAGACGGTCTTCGAGATGCATCACTGCTCACTGCTCGTCTCAACATCTCCTCTTGTTCTTCTGTGATCATCTCCCATTCCTCTTCTTCTTCTCCTCCTGCTCCTGATGATGACGATGAAGAGGAAGAAGAAGAGGAGGAAGCATCTCGAAGTCGTTGTCGATGTGTCTCGAGTTGACGTCGTTGAGTGTCGATGATCGATGCGATTCGAGAGTCGGCATACTCGACCTTGCCCTCTCGACCATCGGTGCATGATGCTGGATACTCGTCGATTGGTCCTGCTCCTGTCAGCAC
>Ga0209935_1003959_pt1 | contig 14312 bp, 17 predicted proteins | sample ThiBio_1000_plan_2_FD_183958 | JGI IMG/M metagenome (GOLD analysis project Ga0209935, IMG submission 183958) | Wastewater bioreactor microbial communities from Cape Town, South Africa - Thiocy_cont_1000_plan (SPAdes) | ecosystem: Engineered > Bioreactor > Thiocyanate-remediating >... | reverse complement strand
TAGTCTTCACTACGAACATACCGAGTAATTCACTCGCAATTGAAGTGGGTGCGTCCAAGTTTTTTTTCATCAAACCAAAAAAAAAACCAAAAAAAAAAAAGCGCACAGACGTGAAGAAAGACCTTCAGTTTTGATTTTTATAATAGATCGAAATGAGAGCACATATCTCTAGCAGATCAGGCCAGGGTAATTGAAAGTGGCGTCTACCAAAAGAAGTCCGCAAGAAAAGAAGCTATCCATCACGCATTTTTATCCTCCTTCTAAAAGAAATAAGAACCCCTCAAGCTGGCTTATTGTTCTGTGAAGAGTCCTCTGGCGGCAGATGGATACGATCAGGTTTATGGTCTCCGCATAAATTGTAGCACCACACTAATCTAACCTACCCAACAACCCCCAACAGACTCACAACCCACTTGCTCATCGAATTGTTTGTTACTAACTAGACTTCAGATGTTCAAAAAAGATTTCATGGTCAGGATCACCCAGCAACCCAGCTCGCAGCAGAAGCTGTATAGCCGCTTCCGCTCCATCCTCTCCCGAGTATTCATAACGATTTTCCTATGATGTTTTTAAATACATTTTATCCTTTTATCGTATTTATCCACAGCATCCTCTCTTCTAACGCTAGGTACAATGAGTCGATGGGGTCGCGGAAAACTGGCAGAAAATACAGATTGAGAGAGGATCACCAGCTAAAAAAACGAGTTTGCTGACTATTCCACGACTCATTTCACATGATGTTTTTGATGACCTTTATTCTTATATCGAATCTATTCGCAGCATCCTCTTCCCTCAATCTGCATTTTCTGCCAGTTTTTTCCCATCGACTCATTGTACCTAGTTAGCAAGAACCAAAAACGATTTCTTTTTCTTAAAAAAAAACAAGACAAAACATTTATGAACAACTGATGATGATGCAAAACAACTAAAGTAGTGTTACAGTGAACCAAAAACTGTTTCCTCAATTGTGAGATCTTATTCCTTTACATGTTCCTTGTATTGACACCCTGGTGCATTCTCAGCTGTTTCAGCACAACATAGCCACTACAAATAAAGGAAGAATGTAAGCATTATTCAATGGACAAAAGTCTTACAGCATTTACCTTCTGTTTTAACATAAATAAGATGAGAATGACAAGATGGTCAACTTACCCCTTTCTAAAGAGGGAAACACATTAAAATACATAAAGTAATTAAAATCATACCGCCTTATCAGGCAAAATCACATTATTAAGATAAGAGGAGAAATATCGAAGTAGTTAGTTGCAAGCTATAATAATCACAACACCATACCAACTATTATAAGAGCAAGTTAGAAGGAGAATAACAATACATACACTTACAAACTACATGTACACCGAGTTCAGCACAGAAGCAAGGATTGGAGGTAAGTTAGTTTTTAAGCATAACATTAAAACTGCATACCCCTCCCTACAAAAAAAGTAAGTACTGGAGCAGACATGAGGGATAGACACTTACTGGCTGGATAAATGATGAAGATGGAGTAGATATATGACAGGACATTCAAATATGTGTTTGTTAGTGTACTAGTTAGGGTGGACTGGATATTACTTACAGCCTGTATTGCAGAGGATTAGCACTAAATAAAAACGGGAAAAAGGTACTTACATACTGTGCATACAATAACAGATAGAAGGAAAAAAATGGTAAACGTAAAACAGTTAGGCCATTAATACCATCAAACTACTGATAATGTCCGAGGGTACGTACTTTCTATAAAGAAGCGATTAACAAACAAGGGACTTGGAAATGGAGTAGTAGGTACCTTGTAATGATACCTACATGCTCTTTTGTTGTTGTCTCTTTCACGGAACACTGCCCCACAAGTCCGACACTTGTAGATCACCAAGCTAGTATCCACCGCTGGCTGAGTGTCAACGCCAGCACCCGCATTGCTTGTAGTTGGGGTTGTTATTGGATTGGTAAGTGGCGTTGCTTGCAAAGCATTTTCTTCCTTAACAGCATCTTCCTCCTTTTGGGCGGCCTGAATGCGCTCAGCTATCTGTTTCATCTCAACCTGGTGCCTGGCCTCCTGCTCCTCCTTCTCCAGTTTGAGCTTGGCAATCTTCTTGTGGGCATCCACTAGGCTGTTGGATTTGCCAGCCAACTCAAGCTCCGCCTGTTGCTTAGCTGCCACCAAATTCTGTTCTTTTTCCTGCCACTCTTTCCTCTCCTTCTCCAGCTGGAGTTTCAGCAGCAACTTCATCTCCTCCGCTTCCCTCAACTGTTGCACCAAATTTGCGATCTTCTCTTCAGACACCACTTCCTCTTTCTCATTGTTATCTTTAGCCTCGTTGTCGTTGTTGTGTCGATGCCGTTCTTCATCCAGAATTTCTAAAATCTTCATCGCAGTGGGCCGTTGGGTGGGTCCCATTGCCCAACAGGCCTCCATGAGCTTTTCCAATGATTCGGGGTGCTCCGTTGTTGATGGGAATTGAGGTCGCTGATTCGTTATGATCTTTGTTACTGCCTGCACGGCTTGATTGATTTCATTAAGTTTAGTAAAAGCTGTGTGGCTTGTTCATGAATTCCGAAAGAAGAGGAGAGACTCACGTGGAAGTGCGGAGAAAGGATTTTTGCCATATAAAATATCGAACAGCAATATCCCATAACTGAAGATGTCGGCCTTCTCATCATAGTGTTCAGCCTGTACCACTTCAGGTGCCATATCTGGTAGGATTAGACTAGTTGATATATAGAACTGAACTTACAGGCCCAGGTCCCTCTCTCTCCTGTCATATTTTGGCTCGCTGATGCCAGAAAACGGGATATACCAAAGTCTAAATAGCATATTGATATACAAGATATGAATTGAAATAGATATGTAACATAAATCTACACAATGTATCACAACACACTACAACACCACACTGTACAATGCAACAATAAGAAATTAAAAAGATAGAAATAAAAAACCTGCTATTTTGGCAACAGGTCCAGCTTTGGTGTTGGTGAGTAAGATGTTGCCTGGCTTGATATCTCTGTGGATGACACCCTTGGAGTGGAGATATGCCAGCCCCTTGATTATGTGAATCGCTATATCCAATGCTTGAGAGATGGAGAGCTCGAAGGCCGGCTGATTCAGAAAGTGTTGCAGGTCCCCCAACTCCATGTACTCTGTCACTATCCACCCTTTCCTTTCTGAACATCCCAAATACTTTACCTATTTTCAAGTGGAAAGGGGGAAAGGAGAAGGAGGAAGGGCGACGGATGTGGATAAATACGAAAGTGGTTGTGTGAAGAGCAAATCTTTGTGAGGGGCGGTGAGGACTCACAAGGTAGTATGAATCAAGGCACTGCATCATACAAAGTTCTTTTTCGAACGCGCCAGTGTTGCTAAGATGTTTGACCGCCACAAACTTATCTTCAGCAACAGCTACCTTGTACACTTTTTAGAGTAAGCAGGTTAATCTTATGAGCTATTTCCATTCAAATGAGGGGGTCCTGCCTCTGCCATAACCTCCCGTGCCCAGAACGGGAGTCTCGTGGTCGATTTTCAGGCTTTCAACAGCCTCTGTTTGCATCTCGTCTCGTGAAATTATTGTTAGAATTTTTCAAATCCTACCAGAACGCAGCGCACTTTTGTAAAAATTTTGCTGACGTTATGGAGTTCGCTTAATTGACATGGAGGAAGAGAGAGTTCCCCTGTCGCTGATGGCTGGCGACCCAGATGCAGAACTGAAAGAAAGGTAACGACATACAATAGAACCAAGCGCATTCATTTACCTGGATCTTTCCAGGCTGACACATCACTTTATTGGACTCGCAAAGCGAGGGAGACTGGTGGTAGTCTGTGCGATGGTGGGGTACTACATCCTCTTTACTTCTCCCTTGATAGCCAATGAAGTCTTGAGAGCGATGCAAACGGGGATTGCATTACCAGTGACTGCCTGCCAGCTTGCTGGGACAACTGCATCTTTCGATCTTCCTTCGTGCTTTCCGCAAGTGTACAGCTGTCTGGGCAACTCCCTTAACCTAAATAGCCTAAAGGAATCTAACAACTTGTTGGCCGATTCTTCTGCAAACACTGTTTTAATTATTATGTTAACACTTACCATAGGTAAGATTTCTTTTTTTAAATGTTGGTATGTTTCATCATGAAGATTAACTAACTTCTGTTTGTTTTAATCCAAAGCTATCATTGTGCTCTGTGTTCTGCTTCCGATATATCTGGCAATAACTGAGCAAATGAAAGGGTATGCGTTGAAGTTGCTCATCCTTGAAAAGATTCTTGTAACCAGAAAGGCGGGTAAGAAGGATTACAACAAAGAAGGAAGAGGGAGACACCATATAACCCACTACCCAACATTTTAGTGCTAAGTGAAAAAGCTTTATCATTGATTCTGCCGGTGTTATGGTTGATGGTAGTCGTGCTTAATGGTGCAATGCAGTATGCGTTATCCGATAACAATGTATTAACCTGTCAGGGACAAAACTACAACCTCAAAGTGGCCCTTAACGCTTTTGATGTGTCTCAGTTCTTCATAGATTTGTTCTTGGGCTATGCCATCCTCATACGTAAGCTCACCCAACATTGTATTCCATAACAAATTATCGACCTAACAAACACTTACACTTATAGCAATTATTGTGACCTTGTGGCGGAGGTGGGGAAATCTCTATACAGATGTGTCCATCAAAGCCATCACTCTGGACCCTCAATTTCCTCAACTGACTGCCTATCTTAATGATTGTGACCAGTTCAATTCTGATGATGTCTTTACAGCCCTGGGAAAAGTGGGCCAAGAGGAAGGGATATCCCGCTGGTATCCCAATTGGGAGGTGGTCATCGCATACAACCCCCGGATGAGGAAAGCAGTGGCAGCCCATCTCATTGCTCACAAGAACTATGTCAAACAGCAGTTGGAAGAAATGCAAGTGGGCATCAACTCCTGACTTTGTATGTAGGGAGAGCACTTTGCAAAAAATAAATTAAAAGGCCTTTTTTTATCCTTGGAGGTACTGGCTGTTTCAGTACTAAGGTCCATCTGCTACAAGAAAAGCCAAAAACATATATTACCGGCAGTGGAGATACAGTAAATAGGCGCGATGATGGAATCGGCGGATGCGGAAGATTTGTATTTGTATGAGTTACCGGGATGCCCAGCCTTTGGCTTTGCATCGTCCTGTACTTCACATCGCTCATCATCGGGCAGCCATTATCCCATGCCCACTCCAGGTTGGACCGGAGCCCGCATTCGGCGGCGAAGATGAGGACCCACTCGTCCCATGGACATCCTGTTGTCTTGCCCACTGAAGCACCGTCAGGTGGCCACCCACAGCGGCGGATGCGCATGTGTATTCATGCCAGTCGTAGTGGCGTCTCCGAAGCCACTTGAGCACCTTTAGTCGGCCGCGGGCGGCGGCAGCGCACACGTTACCAGAGATGTACACGGGTCCGGCAAACGTCCCATGATTGCAATCAACAAGAGAGATGCAATCCATGCCGCTGTGTCCGATCCGGTGAAACAGGCGCAGTACGTCCAGGCGACCCATCCGTGCCGCGCACTCGTGGGCATACTCCCCGGCGAAAGCACTGAACGCACCGCTAAAGTGTGTAGAGACTCCCGAGCGTGTCCCGCTAGACACCTGCTCGTGAATCCACTGGAGGACACCGACGCGGCCGGCCCCGGCGGCGTGTATCCATATATCGCTATCCCATGCACAACCAACCGCAAGGGAGGTGGATAGGGTCTCGAGACAGCCGCTCTGGGCAGCGGCCGCGGGTATTCCCCATAACCAGCCATCCAGATGTCCGAACGCGGAATGGACTGCGGGATCGCCGCGCAGCGTCTCCGTAACGAATTTCCGTCCGTCTGTGAGCATCCACCGCAGGAATCCGCTGCGGGCGTGCAGTGCCGCCACGATGCATGCATCCCGGCCTCGTGCCGAGAGATGCTCAGCAAAGGCTGCGGCGGATCCAACAAACAGGGTCTAGAGAGCCGTGTCGATAATCCCTCCCTCCGCGGCTCCGAGCAGCACGGCCTCCGCATCGACAGACCACGGCATGGTCCGAACCAAAGAATCCAGCACGCGTGTAGCCTTGAGCGGCCAGGTCGGCGACGATCCCCACGGATGCTCGCTGCCGTTTGGCGGACGGGCCGTCGATGAGCCGGTGGTAGGGACACGGTGTGGTAAACTGGCGGACATCTTGCTCGTCCACGTCCGGTTCCCAATTCTCCCACACGCGGATGCCATAACGGGTGCGGTCCGGTTCTTCCCCGCATCCGCACGTGCGCGGACCCGTGTGATCCCGGATCGCAACGGTCCGCGACGCAAACAGGTCTCGCCACACCGTGCAGACCGATGCACACACGGGGCGCATGCACGCAAGGGACCTCGCAGAGTATCTCCGCCCATATCTCGACGGGGAGTGGGCATCGTCTGTGCATGCCCGATCTCATCGTCCGGTGTGTGCATCGGCTAATTTTTTTTTCTACAAAAATAGATAAAAAAATTTCCCGAAATCAAGGACGTCCTGTGGCAGTACACAAAGGTGCGGAATCTTTCGTTTGCTTCCTGTAAGTTGCACAGGTGACATTGCCCACCTGGTGGATGCTCTTGACCGAGGTATCTCTTTTTGCCCTGCAAGCACATTTTCGGGTGCGCTGTTCTGTCTGACCTTTAAAAAAAACAACAAGCAACTAGGCCGACTTCGACATCAACCGCCTGAACGTCTACAACAATCACATCGACAACGATGGCTTGCAGGTTTTCGCATACTATCTGGCCAATAATCCCAAATTGGAAGCGCTGTGTCTCTCGAACAACGCAATCACCGAAGCGGGGGTCCAGGGCCTGCTGGCGGCGTTCGCGGATGGCAACAAGAACCTAAGAGAGTTCTATCTTGAGGGTATCGACCTTTCAGGTGAGATGCAGGACGCACTGGATGCGTTTGCCGCAAAAAGAGGCGGTTTCATTGTGTTGTGGCGAAGGTTTCCACCGATGTTTTCGGATGCCCAACTCATGTCTGCATAAAATTTTACCTGGAGACAAAACGAGTTTTTGACTTTTTGTAAAACGCTTTCACATGCTGTGCAAATGTTGCAATTGGCCTTTTTTTAAGGTACAAGGCCAGTTTATTGCGCTTGCGAGGTAGGGAGTACAAACGTCATGTAAAATTTTGAATTGTTTTTCAACCAACCTTTTTTTATCATTTATCTCGTACCAAAAATCTTTCAAAACAAGTCAATTTTTTAACTGGTTGAAAAAAAATTTTCGTAACCACCCTGCAAAAAAAAAAAAAAAAACAAAATTTGTTTTTCATTTTTTTTAAACACAATAAAAAATCTGCTCAAATTTTTATGTTGGGTTTATTTTCCAATCTTTTCTTTTCCTTTTTGTCCTAAAATTTCGTTTTTGTTTACCGTAACCTAGATCCCGTCGCACAGCGTATGGTCTTGGCATCTCTGATCGAACACCAATGATTATCCTGGCGATGTCTATTGGTAAAACTTCTCATTCGTACGGAACTGGCGGGGTAATCGAATATCTTGGTTTTTTTTCCGGCGCTTCTGACAATTTGTTATCAAATAGCATTGGTACAAAAAAAAAATATTGCGGACAGCTATCGCAAACAGAAGAGATGTTCGGCGCATTGACCCGGTTTTTGTGCGATACGTCCTGAAATCTGACACGGAGATGCTCATTTTTTTTTTTGGAAAACAATGAAGCAATAAAGTAAGTGTAAAGGTGGAAGGAGATTTTTATTAGGCGGGTAAGTATCAACTTTTGTGGCATTCAGTTTGTGACCGATATGAGAGAAAAGGTATGAACCAACAGGGCGCAGAGCATGTTATCCAGACTTGTTTGTGTGCCCTGGCAATCTCAAATGCTCGCTTTGGTGGTGGTTTGTTTGCTCACATCGATAGGTAAGAAAGGAGGGTGGGCAGGGCACAGCAGTGTGGAAAAGTGAAGAGCTAGAAAAAGCAGTAGAAGCACTAGAAGCCAGGCGTGAATTTAGATTGTATAGGGTGGTAAACCGGAGTAGTATCACAAAAGCAGCAAATCCATATTGGGCTGCCAGGAATGAGCATGGCACAGCTAACGCTAGGTACGACCAACCGTTTGAGTCGAAAAGCAAATGGTTAGTCGTCGACAAAAAATCCAAGCGGGCAGTTTCTCCCTCATTTTGAATTGGTTAACCGACTAACCGCGACTTATCGACTCAAACGGTTGGTCGTACCTAGCGTTAGGCACAGCAGTCCGAAACACAGGCCCATTGGGAAAAACAGGCTTGCGCGTGGTAGTGGCCCGGCCCCAAAATGAGCGTCGGCTGGGTAGAGAGTGACAGGTGTTTGATCGAAACTTTGGTCAAAAAAAGCATGCAGCTTGAGTGACAGGAACTGAACGACCGACAGGAACAAGACGAGTCTTTGATTCTCCAATTGGAGTTACGATCTTTCCAGGAACCACAGCAACGCCAGTATCCACATGAATGTTTTTTTTTTTGGCTTGGAAATTTTTTTACTTGTGTACTCCGCTTTCTGCTCCCCGCTTGTTCATCGCTTTACAATGAAAAGTTTTGACCAGAAAATTTGTTGTGTGACATAGTCCACTGTTGGGTATTCAACACCTGATTAGGTTGGTTTTACTATTGCTGGCACGGTCAAAAAAAGGGGGATGGACAGTTTTGGCAAAAAAAAAATATTCTAAAAGCAAAAAAATTAACAATACGCTGATGTTTTTGAAAATAACGTTTATAACATAACCTAAATGTTTGAGGTTGGCTTATGCGAAGAATAGCCTCATGGTTTAAGCTAAAGCGTGTATGTGAACACGTATGAAATATAAATGGTAAACATGTTTACAACATTTAAGTTTAAAGCGGACTTTTTAATACTGTTCGCGTTTGGTAGCCCATGTTCAAAGCCAGCTCATTAGGAGCCTTTTTGATCTTTTTTTTTTTTACTAGAAAAGGGAAGGACTACCTGCCATCTAAAGAATTATTGGTGTTTGGCGACAAGAATCTATGTTTGTTATATGTAAGATATTTTTATTTGCGCAACAGAGGTGGGCTCACGTTTTAAAGCACTCTTTTTTCTTTTGGATTAGCACGGATACAAGCGCACGAGATTATTTCTACATTTCTTCCTTAAAAAAATCAGTCAAAGAGAGCACTCGCATAGGGCATGGAACCATATTGGCAAGATATACCATTCAGTGAACTCTCCATAGCCGAGGTGTCGATGATACCAACTCTAACGGGAAATCCCAATGCATCATTTAGAGAGATCGTCGATTTCTATGGCCGTATCGGTGACTACAGCGACACAGAAAGGAACCGTCGAACCGAGGGGAAAGAAAAACAGGAGCGCAACCGAAGCGAAGCATTATTGCAACTGGGTACACTTGGAAACAATGCTGAACAAGGGATGTATGGCATATCGCAAAGCATCGCAGATCCTGTTTCTGGCGGCAAGATATGCGGATTATATCTGTCTGAGCCACTTGGTCAGCGATTTAGAATCCTAGATCCATGGTCCGCGGAATTTCTGAACCTAATGACGACAAGGTTTCAACAATACACCGCGAGCGTTGGTGCGGATTGGACAAAGAAACTCAAGTGGTGGAATCTTCCATGCCAGAACGTCGAACCGGCTGCCAAGAACTGGAGAATGGGTTCGGTCTGGTGCGTGGTGATCTGCCACCGGCCAGTCACCGGGAGTTGATATCTACGCTACTGGAAGTTTACGGAGCGTAGGTTGTGCCGGCCAGAAGGCTTTGGGACGTACTCATAAAGAACAATGTTGTTTCTATTTTTCTTCTCACACCAAAATTATATATGCCGTTAAACATGAGTGAGGTTAGGTACACCTGGTGCGCCTACCGACTCGCGGATAAATAGAACCGAGTCATGATAGACCAGAGGTTAATTGTGGCACCCGTTATAGGAAGCGAATCCTACAAAAGGAAGCTTGTTTAGAAACAATCACGAAATTTCTGTTAGCTGTCCGTGTTCTGAGTCATGGGTGTGGCCTGCTGGCACTCAAAGTTTCTAAAGTACAATCCACCAGAACGAAAATCCAATTCCCTGATCCGGTGAATGAGTTGTCATAGGTCACGAGGACACTTGTCTTGCCCCTTGGCTACGCTCAGAAATCTCAGAAACAACGGAGAAGGAAGGAGCGTACCTGGAGAACTCGACCGCGCTCGCTGGTAATGAGTCTCACCACGTCGTTGATGGAGATGATGCCGAGCATCTCCATCCCCAGCGCATCGCAAACCGGGAGGTGCCGAAAGCGGATGTCATACAGGACGCGCACCGCCTCCAGCGCTGTGTACCATTGGTGCACCCACACAAAGACGTTGGACATGGCCTCCCGGAGGGAAAGGTCCATGGCTCACGAACTTCTGAGTTGCTGGATGCCAAGAACTTCGTGGAGGTCGTATGAATGGCTCCATAGCGCGTTCTGGGCGACTGACCCGTTGGTCCTGACAGCCAACGACCAGTTGTTCAATGTTGTAGCTTTCGAAAGGAAAGAAAGGGTGCCGCTGCGATAAACGCGAAAAAGAACGAAAAATATTCAGTACATCGGTTTATAATGGTTGGGATTTGCGTGCGGGAAAAGTCCCCAGTAGTAAAATTGACCACACCGCCTTCGCACGCAGTAGGCAGTACCTCTTGGGTGATACCGGCTTCTTTAACTGTGCCAGTCGCACTAGGCCTAGTATTGATAGTGTTTGGTGCGATTGCTGCCATCGCGATCAGCTACCTTCGTGCAAGATTTGGAAAATGTGGGGTCAATATCAGTGAAAGCCCTAAAATAAACGCATCTGCACGAAGAACTTTGACCTGGTTATGAAAGATTGTCAAAGCAATCAAAGGCTACAGCGAATGTCGAGTTGGCAGCCTCTGCGTCGATCGAACACCTGACCGGCACGCCTACAGGTCCAACAGGTCCGAAAGTTAGCAGTTCCGCCAGCGCGCCAGTCACGTCAGACCCAGTCGCCTGCATGAATATGCAGTCGTATTAATAATCGTGGTGTATCCATCGGTCACTGGTAATAAAAGCTGGCATAACTTTACCGTAAATGGTAATTTGTTCGTTCTGAATTGCTACTCATCAATGAGCACAGGGAATGGTATATCACTTACGCGGCAGTCCAATTCCAAAACGAAAACCGAATCGAAAATTTGAGATATTGGGGATCAAGATCAGAGTATCATTATTCACTGTGTCACAGAGCGTGGCGGCAATTGGCAAGAGATTTTGGGACGACATAGAGCCGGATGTCGGGCACTATGACAGGGTTCGTGAGATGCTTCGCACAGCGGTCTACGTGACCATTACTTTCAATACGGCAACTCCCAGATACGCTATCGAGGGCGACAATGTGTCGGCGTGGCTCGGCCTTCGCGTCCTCTGGAGCTATTTTTGTGCTGGAAACGTGCCCACGAGTTGGGAGCTATTCGTGAAGGCCTGCAAAGCGCGGCTCGCGTCGATGCCTTCATTGGAAACTGCACTGTGGGCTGTTCAAGAACACGTTCGACAAATGCGTGCGAGTGCTTCGATCGTTTTGCTCGTTGATGAAGTCATCAAGGCCGCCCCGGATGATGATCCAAAACTGGACGAAATCGTGAGCAGACTTGCAACGAATCTTGGTAAGCATGATCGTATCAAACCTACACCTTACTTTTTTTTTTGTCTTTTTTTTAAATTCTGAAATTTCTCGTTATCTGTTCTCTTTTCCCATCTGATTCTTCACTATGTGTTTTGCCTGTTGTTTATCTCGTTGTCTGTCAAACTCTTCATTCCCTCTCTTTTTTTATCCGTCCCTTTCACTCCTTGCTCGCTATGCAGGATCCCATTTACTCGACCTTGGATGCCGGCCCTTTGCACACCTCCCAGACGAAATCCGGACGAGCCATCTGGTGAGTACCTCTCCCGGCTCTCAAGATCACGGAAGCCCTGAGACTGTTCAAGAGATTGTTCTCTGGCATCGAATCTTCCAACCAACGGTCGCTTCTCGAACAACTCGTCGCCGATTGTGGTGGTCATCCGGGGTGATTTGTTCATTCTCCTGATCGTCATTTTTTTTTGATGGGAACTAACGAAAATGACATCCAAATATTTTTTTAAATCTTCCTTTAGGATACTCACAACTTTGTTGGCAATACTAAGACGTGGCGCAAATTTTACCAAATCGAGTAAAGCGATCTTGGCCATAGTGCAATACACAAGTTCGTCCGACGACAACAAACTGGACAGACGTGCGGTTTCCGAAGCATTCGGTCTCCTCACGTACCAACTGGTGCTCCTCGCGCTCGCCGGGAAGCGCGTTTCCAAATACGAACAGTACACAATCTCGAATCAGAGGACCAGAACGTTGGGACAGCTCATCACGGACGGAGTGTTCCTCAATTCGCTCACCGGGTCGAAGGACGTGCACAAGACGATCCCCCTTCTGTGTCCCTACGCCTTGCTGCGTTACACGGATCTCGCTTTACTCAGCCGGGATGCGAGACAAAAATCATTGGGTAAATGCTTACAGGAGATGCTTGCGGTCGAGGAGGATTTCGATGGACAGCGCTTCGAGAGATTTCATGCCTGCTGGGAGGTCATCTACCGGCTCGTCCTGCATGAAGAACAGAGGCTCGAGGGGGCGTCTACCCTCGAAGCGCTGTACGACTTTTCCGATCCGCACGAAGGCATCGGCGTGCAAAACCCTCCGCGCTCCGGACGTCCCAATCAGCCCCCGCCGGATCGCGCACCCCCCGCGATCAAGTTCCGCGAGAAATCCGGAGTGCGGCGGTTGGCCGGGAGCCAGTTTCCTCCCGATGGCGGCGACTCGTTCGTCGACGAGGATGGTCGTCGTATCCTGGAAGGGGAGCAGATCTTCGACAGCATTTTTCTCGCACCACAAAATAACCCCGGATTCGACTGCGTGACCTTCGAAAGGACGGCCGAAGGCAACTGCGTGTCCGTCAACTGGGAGAACAAGTACTCCCATCCCGCTACCATGCCGTCGCCCTCAACCTGTCTGTCGTGCAAGACAAATACCACAAGGTGCTCGCGGCTTACGCGGATCACATCAAGACCGATACCCACGCCGGAAAGTTTTACGGTTGTTCATCGCTCGGGAAGCTGTACCTCACCGACAGGGACATCTATCTGGTCATCGTGGCCTGGCGCCCCACGAGGTTGTCGAAACACCCGCTCGGCACTCGGAATGTCATCCTCCTGAACTGCAAGGAATTGACGCGCTTATATTCGCCCTCGTTCGTCTCTCGTCCTCAGTTCTTCTGGAAGAAAGCGCAGGACAGCTTCCTCGAGAACCTGGCCGATGCGCTTCCCCTCGAGGAATTCGGCAGACACCCCGCTGTGGCTAGATTTCTGATAGCCGACCTAGCTGACTATTGCGATCGCCACGATATCCCGGTCGCGCAATCGCGCTACCGATATCGGTATTGCGTTGCCGTCTGGACATCCAGGCATCCATGACCTTCTTTTTTGTTTTTTGTTTGTCCTCGGAGTTTTCCTAGTAAATCAATCAAAAGGATAGTGTTGGGTAACGACTAACGCTAGATAAACGGTTAACTTAGTCGAGCCGCGTAAATAACGACTCATGGCAGCGTAAATGATTCCCGATGATAGCATATAAAGATCAAATCTCTCGACCAGAGCAACCTAAAGGGTTTGAAATGTATGTACTTCCCCAGTGGGAAAGTTGATGTTGAGAGATCTGATCTTTATTATAATATCATCGGAAACCGTTTACGCCGCCCTGTAACGACTAACCGGTGGAGAACCATTATTGTAAATGCCAAACAGTTAGTCATTTAGTTAGGTACCTCTTGTACAAAAATGCTACTTTCAGGTACGGAGTATCTGAGTAAAATATTTATTTCTTTATCTAACAACACAACTAGCTGGTTTATAATGTTGCAATATTATCTCTTCTATTGGCATTAATGCTGGGAAGTGGTTAACTCTAAAAAATTTTAAAGTTTGTTTAACTTTGTAAAAATACAAGTTTATAAACATAAAAAATATACTAGTGAAGTTATAGTGTTTTAAGTTTCTATTAGTGAGAAAACTCCAAAAAAATCACATTTTACTTTTTCCATTCCTTTCTTTCTTCCTTTTTCCCTTTCTTCTAATATGTAATAATTAAATATTTTATTATTTTTTGTTTTTGTTTATAATAATAGTATTTTAGTTAAAAAATCCAAAAAAAATAAAATAATAATAATTTACTTTCTTTCTTTCTTTTTTTCAAATATACAATAATTTATACTTAACAATTTTAGTTTTAGTTTTTTTTTATTTTTTGTTTACAATAATATT
>Ga0209935_1003951_pt1 | contig 14330 bp, 14 predicted proteins | sample ThiBio_1000_plan_2_FD_183958 | JGI IMG/M metagenome (GOLD analysis project Ga0209935, IMG submission 183958) | Wastewater bioreactor microbial communities from Cape Town, South Africa - Thiocy_cont_1000_plan (SPAdes) | ecosystem: Engineered > Bioreactor > Thiocyanate-remediating >... | reverse complement strand
AACCGGTTGAAACCGCCCTGCTTTATGAAATGGGCATCCCTCAAAGAAGAATATGCCAGGAGAGTCCAAAGTTTGAGGCAAGTATTCAGAAGCGGGTGTTGGAGCAAACGTTGATACGGAATACAGGCATTCTTTCGGTAGAAATCCTCTTTGGCACTCTTCGCCAACTGTTGCTTGAGTTAGCCATAGTAGCAGAAATACACTGCCTACGATTCTACATGAAATATAACTACAACTCAGATTTGAGATGTTCCCAATCTGAGGCAATATACCTGCAACTTGAATTCATAGTAGTGCGTATCCGCGGTGGTTCTGGCCAGAATCGGGCGAAAGTTCACTCGGATGTTTCCTTTTAGAAAATTACAGAACAAAGGCCAGCAATCCGTTCAGTTAATTCCGCACAGCAGGCATTTCTTCGTCTTCTTGGAAAAGTAAGCACACAAGTGCCTTGACCGCAAAGGGTTTTTGAGCATTAGGCGAACTCATTTTTTCCCAAATCATGTTGATTTTTTATATATGGCTTCTGCGACAGGAATAAGAAAAGGGGGGAATGCAGAGAGGGAAAGGGGAGGACACGAGAAGATATGGAGTATGAATATGATTGACACACGCACGTGCGCTATACTTGCAATCCAATTCCCTCTTGAACAACGGTCACAAAAGAAACCCCTTTGCGGCGCTGTGATGAAGCAGGCAAGAAGGGGGAAAAGACAATAATTCCAAGACAAAACGCTCAGTACAAAACTGCGAGGGAAAATATTTTTAAAATTCTGTGGATGACGTAGACAGTTAAATTTAACAACGTAATTGGGTATCCCTACTACCCTCTAATGCCAGTTGAAATGCAAGGACTAATATTCTGTAAAGAAGGACTACTTATCATGTAATTTCATGGTTTAAAAGGATTTTACATAAGAATGAACTTGGACAAAGTTATAATTTCCTAAAATTAATTTTTCTATTTAGAATTATTTTACAAATATTTATATTTTTTTTCTATTTTCTTTGCCACTTTGTTATTTCTAGAATATGTTAACATGATAAAGATTATTGCAATTTTTTATTAAAGTTTAATATTTATAACAACTTGATTTTCCTTTTATTTTATTGAAAATCTTTGAAATTTTAATATATTATCATCTGTGTACTATAATACCTTCAATATCAGACCTTAGAAAAGGTTGCCTGTAATTATGAATATTAAAGTTTAAATAGTTAGGCCAAAGTATTGTCACTTTAGTTTTTTCTCAAATTAATCAAATTAAAACTTAGGGCTGGTCCCCTAGTGGAAGAAAATATAAAGTATTAATGCTATTAATAGGAAACCTTCTCAAATATGTAAAGAACAAAGCTATTAAGTTACTTGGTGTTGAATTTATTTTCATGTCTCACACTATTCAGTTCTTCTTAACGTAGACAGTTAAATTTATCAACGTAATCCAAGAAGAACTGCCACAGACCAACACACAAGAATACCTAAGGTGTGAGGACTGGTTTCTCTCTGCAGGCAACGAAGCATACGACGCAGATAGGAGATATCGAGCTCTAATCGCATCCAAACGAAGACATGCCCTCAACACCCCACCGCTGCCGAATATCAACTGGCAGATCGAAGATAGACGGATGACGCTAGCACATCGTGCTATGAACGGAGCCATTCCCTCAGCACCGTTTCGATGGGATGGAAAATCAAAGCAAGAGAGATGGGAAAAAGTCAAGAGCCCCTCACTCTCTCCAAGGGACAGACTCAACTCCAACGCACCCTTAACACAAACTGGCATGAAGTATGGACAAGGTGGCGACAATCTCGATTCCGCAACCCTATCAAGAGCTTCATGTGGAAACTGACAAATCGAATCCTACCCCCTTTGCCGGGTACATGCACACACTGCCACTCACCATGGACACAAGACCACATCTTTCAGGAGTGCCCAGCCACTATGGGCCCTTCCATTCTCCGGCCATACATAAAGTGGTTTTCACCACACCAAGGCAACCTCGCTGATGTTGTCTTGAACCTTTGGGCAATATGGTCCACACAAACATCATCAACCCACAATGGAAATGGCGTCCCACCCCCAATCACCTGGAAAAGACTTACCAAAGCCAAACTAAATCAAGAAAGAACCAGAATGTCACCTACGTAACCATTTTCAATAAACTGAGTGACAAAAAAAAAAAAAATTTAACTGTCTACGTTGTTCACAGAATTAGGTAATCCATGTCGTAGTGCGTATTGAATTAACAAAGAAATGCAAAGCTCCCTTTCGCAGGCACTTGTAATTCCCTCTACCGCCAAGTTATTTGGCAAACACAATCCGCACTCTCTTGGCTGCCGCTCGTGTTCATATCCCTTCCATGATGACTCTGTAACCAAACTCTCCGGTGATCGTGTACCAAGCTTAGACCCAGATTTTGAATGGCGAGAATCTGTAATTTTTCGCGCTATACAATTAACGCGCTATTCACATACTAGTGAGAACACATCCTGGCAGGAAAGAGCATGAACAGACTCTCCGGATTTTTCCCCTGTACGCACTTTAAACAACAAAGTTGAGGTTTGTGTTCCCGTACAACTGACGCTTTCACATTCAGGGAGAATGTATATTGACTGATTCTGGGAAATTCCTATTTAAAATATATTTTAGCCAGAATACGCACATGCTCGCAGAACAGTCCGTATTCTACCCGAATGGTAGTGGTGCCCTGAGTTTAGCGTCCAAACGCAGATCTTTGCCGAGAGCCTTTTTGTCCAAAAATTTTTTTGTTGCTGGTATTAAAGTTCAGTTTCAACTAACTAAGATGCCTAGCTTGTAATTAGGGCAAGTGTGCCCCATCGGGAAGGAAAATGTTTGTGGGTGCTTGAGCTTAGCCAAAACCAAGTTTATGGAGCGGGAATGCTTTCAGGGAATAACAGAACAGTTTAGCTCGAGAGTTTTCCACATAATCACAAAACTCAATTGCAGACAGTGTAGCAAGACAGTAATAAAGGCCTAAAATACAAAGCTCCATTTCCACGGCCGTAGCACCAACGATGCAAAGATCGTTTACATCCTTCCTTAACAGGCTTGGGTTTCTTTCAACCCGAAGATTTCGTTGATGATCAAAGCAAAGAAGTGTGGGCACGGAAGCTAAACAAGCTTCTTTGAAACGAACCGGGTGCAATGCGCAATTTTGCCGCCATTCCAAAGCAAAATTAGCTAACTCCGGCCGATTCTCGTAAATCCAATTGTTGGGAATTGCCGTTAGCAGGCAAGCTCTAAAGAGAACACTTACTAACTCATAGTTAGAAATTCAAAAAGCACTACCTCACGTTTCTTGTACTGTTACAGTCTCTGATTACCATATCTTTGCTAGAGAAATGATTTGAAAAGGTATACTTGCTCATCCAAACTCTGGTTAACGCACTCCTGGTTAATTATCCTAAAAGCCATCCCACCTACCCGGTTTCACAAATCCAGGCATCATGGGCTGCCGTTGTTGCAATAACACACTGGTGTGCAGCCATCAAATCGTCCCCAAGGAGATCATATAAAGAATGGCCAACTAGGTTGCAATGTTATTGCTGGCTCTTAACGGGGGCGAAATTACTGGAATGTACACAATTAAGTCGGACTGCAGGTTTATCACTTGCCGGACACAAGTATGGGAGTTCTTGCTTGATAATATCGGCACCCATTGCTTTGGTAAAGTTGGTTCTTCGGAAGGACATATCCAACTGTGCAACCACAAGTCCATGAAAACATCCATAATTACACCTGATAGTACACCTTGTTTTAAGGGCAGCGTAATCAGCGTTCGGTCGAATCATAAGCGCTCTTGCCATCTCATGCATCATAAGATGGCAGCTTTAGGATCTAAGTATTCTGGTATTGTAGCGAAGATTACAAACCTGCGACCATGCTTTTGATAAAAAGTTTCTTGCAGTTCTACCATGTCATGCTTTTCTACAAGCTCCGTCATTCTCCATTTTCCCTCAGTCATTCCCAATAGCGTGGCACTAACATCCACCCAACACTGCCAAAAGACCAAGAGACCAACAAGCAAAGGTAGAGAAACCATCTCTTGACACGCAAACCTCCAAGAAACGCTGACTGGCTGTTGTGCGGCTCCTCCGCAAGTTGAAAGAAGGATCTAAAGAGAGTTTGCCCCTTCCGAGTATGTCTTTTGGCCTAGTATTCGAAATTTCTCTGACATACCCGAACTAATACCACATGCGTCCAGAAAAAAAACTAGCAACACCATGGAACACTGAGAATCCTCATGGAAACTGTAAATACAGGGCCAAATTAAACTTGACATGAACAAAAACTTTTTTGCCAAAGTTACTTTACAAACAAAGTGAGTCACTAAGCGCCATCCACAACGCCCTGTTCATATCGTCAAAACAGGTGCCATCTTCTTGCATTCGTATAAAGCTCGCAGAAGTATTACCCCAAGTCACTTGCCAAGTATTTTTTGACTTTTTGGGTTGAAAATCAGCCAGGCCGTCCAGTTTGTTCGGAATAAGCAAGCATTGGTAGTGCCAGTTATCACCTGTATCCCCCAAAGGCGCAGCAGGCAAATTTGCAAAAAAGTCAAAGTCCAGAAAAACTATTGGCAATCCTTTCGCCCTTTGGTTTGCAACCCAGCTTTTGATATGCGAATTCCGCTTTTGCAGCGCAAGGCGAGTCAGTCCTGCTTCGTGCTGAAGGGGAACTCTGCGTGTTGGCGTTCCTACTATGACAATACGTTTCACTCTCGCCGCAAGGTTGGCCAGAGCGGCAAAATAGTAGAGTGGCACGTTTGCAGACATATCCCAATAATGAACCCCAATGACGAAACTTTCGGTCAGTCGCATAGAGTTTTGTAACGCCCTGAAATAGATTGCTTGATCAAAGAAAGTTGGAGAGAACAAATGATAAACGGTCGTTTGTGCAGTTGAGCACGGTAATGGGTTCAGTGTCAAGTGTTTGTCCACCATTTCAATTGGGAGCATAGTAGGAAGCATCGTTCCGGGCTCACCAAAAGTAACATATTCATCGCCTTCTTTACAAACTCGGTAAATAGCATGCACATGGGCAATGTGGTCGACAACCTGTTCATACCCCCGGAAGAGGCTTACTAGCCTCGAAAACAATTGTCTCATCATGCTGTCACCCAATATAGTTACCACTTCCCCCTCAATGCAGTTCGGCTTCCAACTACAGTAGCCGTTTTCTCCAGTCAAGACTCTCCGTCTAAACCCACCACTTTCATAAACATGGAATCCCAGCACACCATGCAAACAGGCACTCGGCTCCGAATTTTGATAGTCGTAACAATTTGAAGCATTCACCTTAAATATTCCTGCCGAGTGGATAGGGCAGCCGTCCGACAAAAAGACTCCCGGAGCGTTCGCTCTAGTGGGAAGATATTGTGTTACGGGTATGTGTTTGAATGAAGAAACTTGATATAAACATTGTTGTGGGATGTAAACGCTACATTGCTCTGCAGCTCCCAGTACTGTTAGGAGCACAAACACCCACAATTCCCTCATCATGCGGGCATTGCAAAGCAGCGAAAGTTGCACTCGAACAGTTTTATGAACGGAGGTTTCCTTCAAACTGCCGTCAGGTTATTTCAGAGGGTGTTTCCTAAGCTCCTTCCATCTAAAATATAATTCTGTTTGTATTTTTAAGTACTTTTATACTTTGTTTAATCTTGCAATATCTAGAGTTTTTACTATTATTTCTTTTGCAAGAACGGTTTGTTAATATTTTATGGTCTGCAACCTTGCCAGAATATTTTATTACTTCCTCGAAAAGCGAAGCCAATGCAAATTTTCACCAAATGGCAATGCTTCATCCTTCAGCTGGTCATTTTATTATTTCTGACTACTACTGTGGTCGTCGTGCATGGCGTTGAGGATAATGGGTGTGTATTTCACTTTGATGTCAGGATGGTTACCATTGATTTTCCTGGTAGGGAAAGTTTTGTTTTCAAGACTGTTGTTTCTTATTTCCTCTCCGATGGAGGCCAAAAGACCGACCACCTACACCTCTTTTTGGGCTCATCAAACAAGTCTCATTTGGCCGACTTTACGAATGTGGACCGATTTTTCCACATTTATCCCTTAAACAAACAGTTTGAAAAAGAACATGTTTTACACCAAAGAGCCACCTATAACTATTTTCGGGCGCTAAATTTTACACATGATTTGCCTTTACATCAGTTTAAGTATCCCAGCAGAGATGGTCAGTGTTTGGTTCCACCAGGGATTGTATTGTTGGAAGATGACATTCTTTTGTCCAAAAACTTCTTTTCTAGCCTTGTTCTTACTTTACTGAATATTGAGGATCGAGAACGAGAGCGTGCAGCCACCCCACCCTTTATATTATCCATGTACACTCCTCACTGGGTGCGATATAACCGACCTAGAATTCCTAACTTGGGGGAGTATACAGCAAAGCATTCATTATATTTCGTGAACAGACAATTTTGCTGCACCCAAGCCATGTTTTTCCCTGCTCACTCACTAACTCAAGTGACCGATGTCTTGTACCAATCATTTCAGAATTATTCTCAACCTTATGATCTTCGGCTCTCCGCTGAACAACGTCAGCATAAGTTGCGGATATATAATACTAAACTTGGGGTAGTCCAACATGTGGGCAACCAAAAATCAACAGGTTTGGCGGGAGTTTCCTACCATGGCAACTCGCATTTCAACATAAACAATAAATGAATTAATGCCTTTATTTCACTTTGAAAACAAATTACAAGCAACCTTATATTCATAGTAGCCCGCCACCAAACTGAAAGGAGCAGCTCAATGTCCTAATACAAAAGGTAGCGAATTTTTTCAATGATGATGATTTCTTCATATTTCATTTTCTAGTAAGAAAACATGGGTATGTTCCGAAAGGAAGAAAGTTGGAGACAGAGGATAGAGAAGGACTACAAAGTACAGAAAACAAACGAGCTCATCGGATACGAAAGTCAGAAGTCGGTTTCGTCGTTTGAAAAAAAGTTTTGCAGAGGGAAACGAGCCAAATCACAGGATCGTTAGTGGCATATTTTGGCTAAATATCTTCCCCTTAAAGTGGTCCTCCTGGTTACACGTTCCGACGGAAGACGCTTTGTATTCAAGGAATTTTTTTTAGTATGCTGCGTTTCCAGGAGGTCTACCACCAATCTTACCATTTCGTTTCGTCTGCAAATGTGGCGCAAGTGTATCGTAATCCTTTCGCTGTTCTGCTGTTCCCACACAACCTGAGACTCACCATAAATGTATGAAGCAGAGTTTGTAGTTGGTATTCTGCTGCAACACCAATGGTATGTTAACTAAGTAATCTTTTCTCCTTTTCACATCACCCATAGGTATGCTTAGCTATGTGATGATAGCAGATACCTTTTACATCATGCTCCATACCACACTTAGGGCACCATGTTTTGTGGAATCACAAAACAGCTTGCCTCATGGTTCTCGCATTATCTCAAAATCCGAGGCGCATAATGTGAATTCGACTGTGCCTTGCTGTAAACATGTTGTAAACATGCTGTAAACAGGCTGGTCCCTATGAGGAAGGGTTGCATTGGGCGTCAATGGCCCTGAGCTACCGCTATTCTTCTGAGGTAAGCCTCACGCTCTCCTCTTTTCTTTCCTCTTCTCTTTGTAATACTCTCTTCCACTCTCCTCTTTGTTTCTATGCCTTGTTCTTATTCTCGCTCCCTCATCTCTTTTCTTTCCTCTTCTTTATCTTCACCTTACTCCTGTTCTTATTCTACCCTCCCTCGTCTCTTCCTTTCCTCTTCTTCGCTAAGTTGTACACGTGAGCAACTTTAATAAAAATAAATTGGTGTAGACTTAATAGGTTTCTTTTTTTTTTGTTTGGGGACGTTTTATCCAAAAGACGGATTTTTATATGCATATTTTCCGAGACTGGAGACATTACTCGGATTAAATTGTAACTGTCCGTAACAATGGAAGAGAAACACAAGCGTGGCAGACATCGTAAGTTTCCTCCTAGGTTCCTTCTACGAGATCTCGTGGTAGACCTCGTAAATACCCCAAAGGAGACAAGCCCATTGCGAGCAAAAAGCCTCCCATCTCCTCAGCTCAGTCATCCTCAGAATAAAATGAATTAAATTCTCTCTGGGGACAACACAGTTTTATGACCACTCTGGATTCCAGAGGAGGCACGACTTAACTCGTGCTTAAGAAATTCCCTATACAAACATACAAAGGTATCAGAAGTCTTTTCTTCGTTGTCGTGTACCATCCTACACCATGCCTTCCAGATCGCCCAAACATGCATTAGCTCATTTCGAATTGTCTTTTTTGAGTGTGGGGCAGTTAGGAGAGCCTCGTAGTGGCCATTCCACCTTCCCCTTCTGTCCCACAAGGCCAATTTGCACCCTCCGATGAACCACCTTCACCCCAAAAGAGAAAATCGCCGGTCTGGCTTTACACTTGCAAATTCGCTCCAACAGGACAGGAATATTTGTGTGCCATATCTCCTCTCAAACTCCTTCTGTCCGTCCAATCTAGGATTTTTTTGGGCTTGTTCTTCCCTCCTGGCTAGTTGTCGAAGTTTCTCCTTCGGGGTGCCATTGGTGATCAGTGATGATGTGACCCTCTTCCCTCCCTTCACTCGCTCTCCGAAGCATCTATATCATTTTAGAGAGCCTTTCCAAGCTCCCAAAAGTGTCGCATTCAAATTGCCTACCACGCGACCAAAGGTAACTAGGAGGGCCACCTTAAATAATACCCAGTGCCCTACTGTCATTACCCTAAACACTCTTCCTAAAAGAGCAAATTTTACGATTCTTTCGCGGTGTCCGGCGGCAACGACGTTGGCGATATTTTCAGTGTATGTGGAACGTCTATATTATTTCGTCTCTGAAGAAAGAAAGGTACAGACAAAGACCTAAAACTCTGTAAATTTCTTCTCTGAGACAGCATAACTACAGCAATTTTATCGTGTATTGAAGTTATGGACGTTCAGTATTTCCAACCTTGTAGTGTGGCAAATTGTTGGATTTCAGCACTAGCGAGGGAGCGCAACCTTATCTGGGGTCGCCAAGAGCCCCTCACTAATTCTTTGTTGGTAAGGATTGAAGTGAGAGGACTTTTTCCATACAGTTTGTCTCGCATGTGGTGAATATTTAAAGTTACAGTAGACATAGGGCTACCTAAGAAATAATCTGTTTGCGCGCAGATACCTTGTTCAATTAGCAGCGCTTCTTCCGGGATGGCACAAAGCGCCGACAAAGCATTGCATGTGATGGCCACATTGCTTGGCAGCCGCTGGCGCAAATGCTGCAACTCTTCCCAAGCGGCATCAGTAGCAATAAATATTTTCCTAACATTTCGGTGCACAACAAACATTTGCAGCTCCTCAATTAACGTACTTACGTTCACCCCAAGCTGAGCAAAATCAGTGCGCCGGTAATGGACCCCCAAGGAGAGTTCACGTTCCAAAGGAACTTTGGTTCTAGTTAGTTTCCACTTTTCCATTACAAGCCGCTCAATTGTACTCCACCTGCCGATGAACTGAGCACTTTTGTTTCAGAAATTTTCGGTATCAAACGAAGTTGATTTTCTCGCATTGCGGGTGACAGGGCAGTGCCAAGTCCTTTTTCCGTTGTAGCACGAAGCTCCGCCAAGATCCTCCGCGATTCATCTCTCAGCCGAGCCGCTATAGGAACGGGAGCAATGTTTTCGGCCACTGACCACAGGGACGCTCGGTCGCAGAGCACTTCCACCTGCTCACTCCTGTCGTGTTTGAGAAAATGTTCCAAAGCACTCCAATGCCCGAGATCAATTGGCGGATTCTGAAAGTGCCACAGCTTGCTACCTCCCAAATTTGTGTGTCCATTAAAGGTGAGGCATCGATTAGCGGCTAACCGCGCAATCGGTTCGTGTACCATGGACAATCCAATTGAATCCCACGTCGCATTCCACCGACTCGATAGTAAGGCGGGCAAATAGTAAATTTTTCGAGGAGCCATATAGTGTTGCATGGCTTTGAAATCTAGCAAATGGTCGGGGGGACGATTGGCAAGGTCCAAGAGCAGTACCGACCGATTTGTACGAACGCCTACGGCCAGTACGTTTTTCACTTGAAACAAGTTGTTTGTTAGTCGCATATAATTTTGACTGTAAGTTATGTAGCGCTCTTCTACGTCTAAGCCATGTTCTTGAGTCCACTCGGAAAGCGATTCCGAATTCACCAACACTACCAAAAGATAAAAACCCAGATAACTTGAACGTGATTTAAGCGAGGCAGAGAAGCACTTGTCCGAGCAGAGCCCAGACATCTTGCTAGCAGTTGTCAACCAAATGCGCGCACTCCGATTTCCCATGTACTTTAATAATAATAATAGGCCTGTTTCATGGATCACATGCAAGAAAAAGTGGTGCAACTTTCAGAACAATGGTTTGTCTGGTGTATTCTGGGAAAGTCCCGGAACCAACGGGCCAGAGTACCAGCATTCCACAGTACAGTTCGTATTCCACCAGAATGCCCATGAATCCTATCCTTCGGAGACAGGAGCAAGTTTATTATCTGGCAAGATTCCTCATCAACTAACTAAAACACGCTCAAACAACAGTCGTAAGCAATGTCTGCTGTGTGCTTATAATGAGAAGGATAAAAAGGGTAATATACATATCCGACTGATTGTTGTGGGAGTTGCCATGCCTGTTGTAGCCGTTGCTCCAAACCAATTACGAGCTGGACCTGCTACAGCTGGGGGAAAAGCTAACTAGTTACCGGCATTGAAATGCTTATGAACAAGGACGCAAGTTTGGTTGGTTCAACGAAATTCAGTTGTTTTCTTTGTTCCATCAACAACGACAGTGGTTTGAGCACTCTCCGTCAATATCCGTTTCCTTGCAGTTAGCGATTTTTTAGCACCATACGCGCTTGTGCTTTGAGTCCCATTCCATTCCCCGCTAGCATCTATCCTCCAACAGTGGCGAAGATCAGAAGGCAATAGCCGATGTTGCAACACGACACCAGTGGAACAAATGGGCGTCTGTCGGGCTTCAATAAAGTCTCCGCGATGAATTCGTCGTAGCTCTACCGGCGCCAACCAAAATCCCACTGCAGCGTCTTCGTTATTAAGCCTTCTGTAGGTACGTGAGAACTGGGAGAATTACTTTTTTAGTTACCGCAGAGGTAAGGGAGAATAGGCGAGGTATTTCACCAAATCGTAGCTAAGAAGATATCCAGCACCGGCAGCATATGGAAGAAACACTGGAGAGTCAGAAAACGTGGACATAGGTTCCCAATTCTTGGTGAATTTTTGGCGGTTGACGCGGGCATTACTGTGTAATTCAAGTTAGGATGATATTGGTAGAAATTTGAGTTACTTATGAAATTTCCCCTCGTAGATCATGTGTGTTAGGTTCTTGGAGTAAATGCGCTGCTCAAGTACGTCTAGCAGCGGTAAAACACGTAGATAAACGTCGTCATCCACCTTTAGCAGAAAATGAAAGCAGTAATTGTTGGCTGCCCAGCGCATCATTTCCAACGTTTTGCTCGCTAACTTGCGATACTTTTCTTCAACTGGCAATTCAACGATGTCTCCGTACGTTGTGTTCTCCCGAGCCACGATGTTCTTCATGGTTTCAGACGGCGGTTCTCCCAAAATAAACCGGAACACAACATCTTTTCGCTTTTGGACGAACCTACAACAAGACGTTTACCAAACTTTTTCATTTTTACAAAATTCGGCGCACTTTAGCCAGGTTTCTCTTATCGCAGTTCTCCGATATTGATACTTTCCGGCCGATGCCACTGCCAGCAATAAAGTCAAAGAATCGCTGCTTGAGTCAGCGCAACTCTCTACTCGCTCTGGCTGAAAAACACATAGAACGATTAGCGAAACTTGCCAAAGCATGTTCCGCTGAAGTTGTTTTTTTACAGGCTAGGCATGCGGTAGCTAGTTTTGGTTGCACGCCGGGAGAATTTTTATTTTCCAGAAGCACAAAAACAAAAGAGGAAAACAAAAACTGCGGAAGGCAGTAATTTTCGGTACCACCGTCACAGCTGTTACCCAGCATAGCAAGTTTCCTTCTAATTTGCATACAGCAACGGTTAACAACAGCTTCAAGTTTCTTTGTTTCGCCACAGAACCATTCCTGTCATAAGAAAATCAGTTTACATTCTGTATATAAAATAAGGTGTCGTTTTAGTGGGAGTTTTCGATACTTCTAAGTAATTGTGAAAACGCTCGACTGGCCCTGGGCGAACGCTCCCGTTTCGCTGTTCGTTTCTCTAGCTAGGAGTCTTTAGGGCGCAGGAATCACGAAACAGGGAAGCGCAGACGGCTCCCGTTTTTGCGCAAATTAGGAATGTTGCTCTGCTGCCGCGCAGGACTCAAGCGACCGGCCCGTAGCAGGTGTTTTGTTTATACATCAAATGGCATATGCTTTACTTCATATAGTACTGTTATGCACACTGGCCAAAAGTCTAGCGAAAAATTCTGTTTCGTTAGCCGAAGAGACTGTAGAGTATGATTTTGCACCTGATGAACGCTACCTTTCTTACAGTCACAACTTTTTGCGCTTAACAAACAACATGTATCAGGTGAAAAGCATGATGGCGTTGGCAGTGCGCACCAATAGGTCCCTGCTGGTGTTAGATCTTGCTGGCCGCCCACCTGACCATTTGTTTGACTTCAAAGCGATGCAGGATTACATGAGGCCTCATAAAATTTTATATCTTCCCGCCTTGCATTCCAACAAAACTCGGCAGCTGCTAGCTTCAATGGGTATTGTTCAAACGGACACCAGCAAATATTACATGAGACGGTGCTACACTTTCAATAGATACAAAAATATGCACTCTGGCTTGTGGCGCTTTTCGGAGAAGCCGCGGAACTTCCAGGACTGGAACGCACTACAGTTGTATATTAAATCATCTAGCGAAAAGGTTATAGTGGTGTGCGATATGGCGTCGTTTTATTCCATTTTCACAGATTCTTTGGTGGCCACAGTTCCATTCGCCCCCCGCCTGCGCGATGAGGCAGATCGGCTTCACAAATTACTACCCTCGTTTGATCTCTCAAATTCGTTTATATCCCCGAGCACCAACACATATGGATTGTTGGTCTCTTCCCATATTAAAAAATCGCCAGTTCCTGGAGAGCGTTCCTTAGGGATTCATTATCGGAGAACTGATATGACCAATTTGGGGGTGAACGTGAGCATTCTATTGGAGATCATACATCACTTAGTACGAGACTATTCTGTCAGTAAGATTTTTATTGCAACAGATGCGGAAGAAGAGGAGTTGGGAGCACTGCGTTCCAGTGTCCCCCCAGAAATCTTCATCACTTGTGCAGCGTACAATTCTTCGCTGTGTATACTCCCTGAAGAACGTCTGCTTGTTGAAGAAGGCATTTGCATGAGAGCTAACTACTTTTTGGGCTCTCCAGGATCCTCCGTTTCCATCCTGATTCACGAGATGCGCATCAATATCTTTGGACACCACGCTAGCAGTTCTGTTTTAACAAATCCGGACCCTTATTTTGGAAGTTGGATTCCGCGACTCGGGGATTGGGGCTGGGGCCCACAGGAACTCATGGCATTCGCATCGCAGCTGTATGCTACTAGGAAGCCGAAACCTCATGAGGTTTTCTAATTGAAATTAGACATAAAGGGTGATGCATGGAGGCATCCGCAACATGGGTCTTTGATTGGAGGACCTGAAAGCTGCTTGTTCTTCTTTTAGCTTTGTTGGTATAATCGCGGAAATTAACTTGCTTTTGCCCGCGACTTTGTGCAAAGATGCTATGTTGTACTGATGAAATATTTGAGTTGAAACCATCACCTCTGGCTTCTGTAAATTTCTTTGCCATAACCCACAATTCCCCTATTTAATTGCATTGAGAAGTAGCAATTATGGGCGGGATAATCTGTGTTAAATGGTTCGATCGGAGACATCTACCAACATGAATACCAGTTTAATTGTGGCAACACAGAGTAGTGGCGGAGATTTCTTCGCAATAGGTACTTCTCTCTTTGTGTTTGTTTGCATTTGGATACACTTACCACTCCACGTCAACTTCAGCTCGTTGATAGGATATTCACTCATGCTGAGTGTGCAGTGTAGCAGCCGGCCGCGTGGTTAGAGGATTCCGACTTTGAATTCCGAAATGGAGACTGAATTACCTTTAAAGTTGGGTTCCAGGCCTTGTTGGTGGTGTGACCGGGCCGGAGGTACAGAAAACTGGCCGCTTATCTTCCTGAATGGTACGCTCTCAAGATCCTCGTTGATTTGGGTTGATCGCAAATGTAATTGCCATCTGCGGACAAATTCAAAGCCGCTTCGGTGTCGCTAGGAATTCCGAGGCGA
>Ga0209935_1003950_pt1 | contig 14331 bp, 18 predicted proteins | sample ThiBio_1000_plan_2_FD_183958 | JGI IMG/M metagenome (GOLD analysis project Ga0209935, IMG submission 183958) | Wastewater bioreactor microbial communities from Cape Town, South Africa - Thiocy_cont_1000_plan (SPAdes) | ecosystem: Engineered > Bioreactor > Thiocyanate-remediating >... | reverse complement strand
TACGGATTGCGAATGAGCGTCAATTGCTGATGGAGATACAGACACGTGAACACCGTCTGTGCCAGCTGCTGGCCCGACATCCAGCTAATCTACTCATCGATCGATCGATTGATAGATTGGCAGGCAGGCAGGGATTGTGAGCAAGAGCAGTGATCGGTCGCAATCGCCGGCGATCAACCAAAGATCTTGGTGGCAGGCATACGAGCAACGGGATCGACGTACGAGGCATTGCAGCAATCGATCCATGATCGAGAGAACTTGCAGGGCGCTCAGCGACTCGTCCTTCGGTATACGACCGGCCTGATCGTACAACATACAATCCATCGATCCGATTCGATTCGATGCGATGTTCAGTATCGTCGTGGGCGCATTCGACAGCGAGATAGATCGACGTGAGTAAACATACCTCGAGGGCCTCTTCGAGCGTGAGCACGCCCTTGGATCGCATGCCGCTGTCCATCTTGGCGTCCGTGATCTACGCATCCAAGCCACCGAAGCGGAATACACCCACGAGCATCGTCCGTTCGATCATCATCATCATTATCAGCGATCGATTCGAGGCGAGTGAGTGAGGGAGGGAAGCACGAGACCTCGAGAGCCGTCATGGCCTCGGCGAGTGCAAACTGCGCTCGGCATATGAGCTGCCCCGACGCAAGGTCTATCCATCAATCACACACACGCACACACACACACACACGACGCGTCAATCGATCGTCTTCAAACACACATCGAGAGAGACGATCGGTACCTGCAGCAGCGGCTCGCAATATCGGAAGGCAATCGACCTCATGAACGTCGGATGCCCTTGAAGAACCATCGCCGGCGGATTGTGTGGCAGCAGTCGAGGCCGGAGAGGCATTGGCGTCGTTGGATGGGTTCACCGTGAGCACCTGGGCGATGGTCGATGGTCGCTGGTTCTCCGCAGCTGCCGCGATACATTCGTCGAGCAGACTACCACGCCACGATGGATGGACAGTGCGTTGAGTATGACAGCGATGACGATCAAGAGCGCGATCGCTTGATAGAACAGTGTCAGTGTGTGTGGCACGTACGCTTGGAGTGGCGATGCCGTGGCGGCTGCCATCGCGTTTGGTTCGATGCGACGGCGAGCAGAGAAGCCGACGCACACAGACACACGAGAGCGAGAGAGAGAGATGCAGCACACGCGCAGGCAGCAGCACAATGGAGAGCAAAGAACACTGCGCCTCGCTCCTTCTCTCTACTGCTGCGGTCGGGTCGCATCGTCGCTCGAATAGTACCGCGACTGCGACTCTCTTCCGCGATGGTGGTTATCATTGACGAAACGTGAGCGGGAGGAGATTGTGTACGACAGGTGGGTTTACTAGTACTCGACGAAAGGAAGGATTGGATTGTGGGGAGCAGGAGGAGGAGGGGTGCGAGAGAGACAGATGGCAGAGACAATGCAGAGGAGCAGCAGCGACGCAGGCGACGGTGCCTCGTGGCGCGCGGCGGCTTCGATAGCAGCCAACCTCGGTCGGTCGGTCGCGCACGCACATGAGTACGCACGCGTCTAGGACCGCCATCGCCACCGCCACAACCACCAGGTCGTCGTCGTCATCGTCGGTTTAGTACTTGATAGCTATGGACACAAGGATCGAGTGAAGGAAAAAATCCGAGACGCCACACAGTCGTGTCGACGGCGGCGGCGACGACGACAGCAGCGACGGCGCGAGATGGTATGGAGTTATTGCATGGCGTATCGTCGAGTCCACTCGCGGGCTATTGGTGCCGGAGACACGCGGCGCAGATAAAAGCAAATGAAGCAAATGAATCATATAAATACCCAAACGCGCAAATATTTGATCGAATAGCGATAGAGATCCAAGAGGGACGAAGAGGGAGGCAGCGCGTACCGGTCTCGATGGCAGCTTGCTCGTTTGTCTTCCAGTGCTCCGCAACGTCGTTTGCCAGAGGATCATCGGGATTGGGCGCCGAGAGCAGCGCCTGGATACTGAGCAGCACCGTACGGATCTGCAACGCCGGGCTCCACTTGTCCTTCAAGATATCCAGGCAGATGCGGCCCAGGCGATCAATGTTGGGGTGATAGATTTTCGTGAGGAAGCGCACTTTGGGCGGCGTCATGGGGTACTCTTCAGGCAAGTACAACTCGAGCTTGAAGACACCGCCTGTTCCAGAACGTCGCCATCACCACCAACAAGCTGCGCGTCAGCCAAGGAGTGCCTCTCGAAGCAAGAGGAAGATGGAGGGGGCCACCAAAGCACGCTTGACATGAAGCAGATACGATTTAAGCGCTGCAACAATGAGCGGCGCTCGAATGTTGCTGCTGCTCGCACGTAATTTCGACTGAGCGCACGCTCTCTCACAACACGAGAACGCAGAACGTGTTCTCCGACTCACAATAGCAACGCTCGTTCGCTGGCACCAAAGACATGCGTGCGAGTGTGCGAGCGATCATCTGCCACGTACCATCGAAAGCCGATTGAGTGGGGCCTGTGATAATCACGTTGAAGTAACGCAGGTTATCCTCATGTGGTGTGGCACTGATTCCAGGAGCTAGACGCAACACAAGTTTCGTCAGTATCCTCGTCATGATCATCGGCATTGTCGTTGTCGCAGAACATCGGCATCGACCGACAATCAGCAGAGCGAGCAGAACGAGAGAGACCGATCGATCGATGACATCATCAATCATTCAATCAATCTCCCTCAGTGTTCTCTCGCTCCTCGAGCCTCGTTGAGGATGCATGGGGACGATCACATACCAGGCTCACTGATCAATCGCTGCGTCTCCTTGACGATCCTACGGGTGATTGCTGACATGGCGCAGAGAGATAGTGTTCTTGCAAGCACGACACGACACGCGAGAGAGAGAGAGAAAATCGCCTCACTCAAGTTCACAACCAACGATACGCTATTCCACCACCAAACCCTCACGTCGAGATGGCTAGATGATGATAGGAGAGAGAGAGTTCTTGTGCTTTCACGCGAGACGCAGCCAAACACACAAACACGCACGCACACGCACACGAGAGCAGAGAGACAAAGGACAATAACGCGAATAAAAGAGATCGAGGATTTTCATCGATGGCGCCATGATATCCGTAGTAAACTACCGCGGGCTTACCTCTGCGGCCTTTCGGCCCCTGTCCCTGTAAGGCTCACCGCGGTACCGCCATTGCTTTACTCGACGAGGCATCGATCGTGCAGTAACGAGCTCGCGTCGAGTGCGATTTCCCTATGGTGTGAGCTCAGTGTGGCTCAGGAGATCGAAGGGCATTGCATTTATGGAGGATTTTCCACTTGAGCTCGTGGTTGTGTTTATTGGTGTATTGGCTGTGTTGCGTGTGGATCACTGAGACACATCCACTCACTCACATCCACTCACACACTCTCGCAGACCGAGGCCGAGAACTCACTCGATCATCGTTCTTCTTCCTGTCGATCTCGAGATCCTCGTAGTATAAGTGAGTGGGAGAGTAGATTCGAGACGATGGCAAGCGAGGATACTGTACCCGAGTCGGGAGATGCGACGCCGACGCAGCAGCAACAGTTGTTGCCTGACGAGGAGCGTCGCTTGATCAAGGACATCATCAACAAGGACCACATGGCGGTCGGCGATCAGTACTACTTGGTGTCGGGCAAGTGGTTCGGTATCTGGAAGGATTACGTCAACTACTCGGGCCGTGCGCAAGACATGGAGGGCTCGTTGTCGAGCTCGATGGAGCTCGGTAGTGCGCGACCGGACGAGATCGACAACTCGTCGTTGCTCGATGCCAAGCAGGAGCTCAAGCAAGACCTCGTCGAGGGCGACGACTACGAGCTGCTCCCCGAGGCCGCGTGGACCTTGTTGCACTCTTGGTATGTGTCTTGAGCACGAGAGTGTGACGTGTGTGCGCGCCAGAATGTCGTTCTGCAGAACGCTCTCGTACACACCTACACGTCGTACACACGCGCTGCGTCGCTCTCGTTCTACGAGTATCATCATCAACTCCTCCGCACATACACGATCTCTCGCCACACACTCTCTCATACAATCAATGACCCATTGATAGGTATGGAGGAACGGCGATCTCTCGCTCGGTCATTGGCCTCGGATTGCAACAGAAGCCTCAGGTTGAATTGTACCCAATCACGGTGACTGTTCGCTGTGGCACTCGCGAGACGATCCACAGCTTCAGTCGCCTGGCGACCTTCAAGGAGGTCTTGTTCGCTGCCTCAGGTGCTCACTCTGTTGCTCCTGGCAAGGTATATCGATATATCTCTCCCGCTTGCTCTCATTTCAGGTCCCAATAACTAATGCACTTCTCTCTCTCTCTCTCTCTCTCACTCATTCATATGATGGCAGTACGACTTGTTGGTCGTCGAGACGGATGACGATGACGAGTCCGTCACGGCACTGCCCGAGACCTTCCTCGTCCAAACGCTCGAAGAGTGTCAGGTCGAGAACGGCCAGCGATTCGAGCTGCGGCTCAAGGCCGATCCCATCGATAGCCGTGCGATGGTTGTCGCTGGTCCGGTGATGGATCGCTCGGCGGCGGTCGGATTCAGCTACAAGGTCAGCAGCATCGAGGGCCAGCCACTGGCAGTCGGTGTCACGGGCCTCGCGAACCTCGGCAACACGTGCTTCATGAACTCGGCGCTGCAGTGCCTCAGCAACGTGCCCGAGCTCACCGAGTTCTTTGTGAGCGATGCCTTCGCCGAGGAGATCAACCTCAACAACCCGCTCGGTACCGGTGGCAAGTTGGCGCACCAGTACGGCGAACTGATCAAGGCCATCTGGAGCGGCACCTACAAGTCCTACGCTCCGACCGACTTTAAGAAGACGCTCGGTAGTTTTGCGCCGCAATTCATTGGCTACCAGCAGCAGGACTCACAAGAGTTGACGTCGTTCTTGCTCGATGGCCTTCATGAGGTAATAATGACCACCTCCCTCCCTCCCTCCCTCCCTCGCGCACATACACATCTCGGTTGGGCATTTCTAATACGGAGTGAGTCTCTCTCTCTCTCTCTCTCTCTCTCAATCTCAATAGGACCTGAACCGTGTCGTCGAAAAGCCTTTCGTACCTACAGTCGAGAGCAACGGTCGTGAGGATGCGATTGTTGCCGCCGAAGCATGGGAGGCTCACTTGAAGCGCAATCAATCCAAGATTGTTGATTTGTTCCATGGTCAACTCAAGAGCACCGTACGTGCAATGCCAATCACCTTGCAATCGCGGTACACATGGCACACAACCCACCCGCTCACAATCGAACGCGCCAATCACGTATAGGTCGTGTGCCCAGACTGCCAGCGCATCTCCATCACCTTCGATCCTTTCATGTATATGTCACTTCCAATCCCGACCACCAAGGAGCGAGTGATGCAAATCATGTACTGGCCTCCGGCGTTGCCTGACCAGTCGATCACCGAGCCCACCAAGATTGGCATCCTCATTCCCAAGCTTTCGACCGTCAAGGAGCTGCGTCAGCGCATCGCTGCAAAGGTCGGGCTCGAGGCCGATCAGATCGTCATTGCCGATGTGTATACGTCACGCGCCTATGTGCAGCCCGATTCGAAGCTGGTCAGCGACTTCCGTACCACTGGCACACTTTGGGCGTACGTTTTCCTTCACCCATCATTCATTCAATCAATCGATCGATCTCTTCCCGCTCACTCCATCACCCCATCCATCACTAGGTTTGGCGTCGAGCCGGGAGAGAACCGCCTCTTGGTCCATGTTTTCCAACGCCAGCCATCCAAGTATTCGCCATCCTCCAAGGCCATGTTCTCGTGGCCTGGCCTCATTGCGATCGAAAAGGGTGTGACCACCAACGCTCAAGTGCACGAGAAGGTTGCGCTCCTTGGTATGTCGTAGCGCCACTATATTACGTTCCTCCTCCTCCTCCCCCTCCTGCTTCTCTCTTTTCTCACTCGTTTGCTTGCTTGTTGCAATGTAGCCAAGCTTCTCCTTCCCGAGGACGAGCTCCGAAGCTACAAGATCACTTACTGCCGAGATTACGGCAGCATCTGCGGCACGTGTGCCTTCACGGCCAAGTGCACTGGCTGCGAGGTGCCGAACAACGACGAGTTGTTGAACACCGAAGCCAAGTTCTCGCTTGGTATCGATTGGGATGAGGACAAGCTCGAGGCGATTATTGCTGCGCAGACCAAGCGAGTACGTCTTGCGAGTGTCGCCGTGAGCCTCTCCTATTTACTTGCTAATCGAATCGCATCGAATCGAATCGCATCAATAGGTCATTGTTGAAGACGAGTCATTCCACCAGAAATTAGCAGCGGACAAGGAGACGATGAACCTCCACGAGTGTTTGACTTTGTACACGCAAGAGGAGGTGCTGAGCCCTGAGGACACGTGGTACTGCAGCGCGTGCCAGAAGCACCAACAGGCTACCAAGAAGTTTGACTTGTGGCGGCTACCAAAGGTCCGTTTGATCATTGAAGGGGGAGAGAGAGTTGCTGTATTGACATGCAGCTTGGTTGCTTCCTTGCACACACAGGTGTTGGTCGTGCACTTGAAGCGCTTCCAGTTCTCGTCGACCTTCCGCGACAAGATCTCCTCGAACGTCATCTTCCCTCTTGAGGGACTCGATCTCTCGCCGTACACCGTTGGGCCTACGCTGGACCGTGTCTATGATCTCGTTGCTGTTTCGGTACGTGTACCCGCTCGTTTCGCAGGGCCCGTGAACCTGAGAAACTGGAAACTGATCGGAGGCGGTGATGGTGGCGGTGGCTTTCCAGAACCACATGGGCGGTATTGGTGGAGGACACTACACAGCCTACGCACTCAACAAGACGACTGGCAAGTGGTTCGAGTTCAACGATCGATCGTGCTCCGAGGTTTCGGCTGACCACATCGGTGGACCGGCTTCGTACTTGTTGTTCTACGTTGCTCGTAGCTAAGTCGTACAGTCACCTTGCACGCACACAACGCACCTTGTTCCTAATACCTCCTTTTCGACACGAACGCAAAGCCGCACGCACGCACCTCTGCCCACGATGCACCTCCTAATCATTGACTGTGTTACTCTTCTATTTCCTTCCCTTCTTGTTATGCGCCAACGCTCCAGTCAGTCAGTCGCCAACCGGCTCACTGGCTCGATCGAATACAAACCTATTCATCAACACTCATGATATGTACATCGATCGATTCATGCATCATTGGTACACAACATGTATTGATCTCACCTCATGTGTGGTTGGTTGGTTGGATACATACAATTTATACACGAGTATCTTGGTGTGACGAACCAAACTAACTAACGAATCACCTCCAGCTATCACCAAAATCTATCAATCACTCTACCGTTGAGCAGCAACAACAACAGCAGCAGGCAGTGGTGGTATAATAACACGCTCCAGCAGATCGTCAGCCTAATAACAATCACCCCGAGTGGCTTTCTATTAGTACTCGAGTTCGAGAGGATATGGCGCGAGTCATCATCGTGGTGCAACGTACCAAGCACGTACTCTACGATTGTAGAGTGCACGGCCGACCATAACCAACGACCGGCCGATGTACGAAAGAACCACACAAAGTGTACAAACTCCACCGACGAGAGATTGCCGCTGTGGGCAGCTTGTTCGAGTGCGTTGGCGTAGATGTCGCCTGCAGAGCCACCGACACAGATCGATGGAATGACACCGAGACGTGGCAGCAAGCAGGTGCACCACGATCCGATCCATTGAGTGATATCGACTTGCCAGCGCTCGAGGTGGTCTTGCACGAAGCTGCTATCGTCGAAGAGATCCTCTCGCAGTACTTGAAAGTGCATCTCGGCTCGAACGACGTTCCCGCTGTGACGTCGATCGGCAGCGTCGTTGATGTCCGGTGCACCAGTGATAGCAGCAGCGTCGTCGGTGTGATCAGCGGCGGCCTCATCGCGAGCCAGCATGTGGTGATCGTGATCCAAGTCCCGCGACGTGACTCGTAGAACCGGTCGATCGTATCGATCGTAGTACAACATCGAGTACGGCCACCGATGTTCGAGCTGTACTTGAAAGTCCGGATGCGCAGCCACGATCGACGAGCGCTCGATCAAGGCCGCAATCTTGCGATACGCACAGCCGATCGAAATGTCTCGTGGTACGAACAAGAACGCCTCGATCTCGGTGCTATGCTTGAGTCGCTCTTGGTCGTTCGTGGACCGAGGTACGCCGTGCGCCTCGAGTGCCGACACGCCTCGAAGCACCACCATCAATCCCAACTCGGCTCGAATCTCCTCGACCATCGATAACAACAACGTATTCACGAGCTCTCGATCCGAATGGAATTGATTCGGCGTCGCGGCCTCGGTGAAGCCACACATGCCCAGCGACGCGATCGATCGCTTCCAGTGGCTATCATCGACCAAGCGTGTGTATCGAGCACGATTGTTGGTGCTCGCCATCGTGTCGCACGAACCGATCAAGCTCTTGTCCCAGATCGAGCTGCCGAGCCACACGACCAGTAACAATCCCCACATGAGCAACACCATGAACATGACGTGTACGATGCATGCCATGCCTCGTGACCGAGATACACGAGTGATGACGTTGCCTCCGCGTGATAGTCCACTCGCTCCAGCGCCACTACCATCGAGGATGCCATTCGAGTGTCGTCGTGTGCGAGAGGTCGATGGTGTCGTACGTCGATCACGCATCTGGCCATCCCATCGTGCCATGATGTTCGAGTCCACTCACTCGACCACTCAATCGAAGGTTCTTACACAGGAAGAGGGGAGATAGGGAGGGAGGGTTCTGTGGGGTGGGGGAGGGGGGAGAGGTTGAGTGGACGAGGGCAGCAACACAATGATGAATGTTGCTCTCAGTGAATGAAGGTCGCTTACGTCTTAGGAACAGTAACGACCACCCACCCATTCGTTCATTCAGATCGAATAACCACTCGCTCGATAGTAGCGCAGATACTGCTTCGTGAATGGTGTCAACAGGGCCTCCTCCTGCTCCAGTGTGATGTCGCGAAACACCGATGGAATCGAGAAGGTCTCCGGTCGATTCGATGGCCAAATCAAACCGAGACCACGCGATTCGTAGGAATCAGGTGCCGCACGGTACCACTCTGCAATCTTCTCGAGGCTCAGGTTTGTACGCCAGATGAAACACAGCGAGATCTTGCCTGGAACCTCGGCATTCGGCACTGGTGCGAACAGCAGGAACTCGGATGGCGCAGGTCGATATTCGGTCGGTACTCCAAGCTGGATCGAGCCAGATGATCATGGTCGTTCAGCCACCAAGAGCCATTCATCGTCATTGTGTCATCAGCATGCCGCTGGCTGTGCCATACCTCCTCCTCGACTTCGCGAATCGCGGACAGGTACAACTCGTCGCGAACTCTAGTCGCATCGAGAGCTACAACCTCCTCGATGGATTGCACGTGTTCATCGATGCTCTGTGGCTCGGGATGTCCTCCCTAGAGAAGCGAACCAAATGAGGTTCGGTAGACATTGGAGGATCTGATTACAATCACGCAGCGTACGGGGACATCGTAGAGACCGCAAGCCTCGGAGACCTGGTTGCTTCGATGGATCAGCACGATGGCACCCTCGACCGAGAAGAACAGCACGCCACACCCGAGAGCATTGCCTGGGAGATACATCACATGCATCAGTGCTTGTCCAGAGCACGTATCGAACAAGGACGATCGCGCATACACACCAAGATGTCGATATCGGTGATGCTCTTGCGGCGAGGATGTGATCGTGAAGCCTTGCAGCCCATCGGCCAGAGGCTGTCGGGATTCGTCGACCGCATCGACGAATAGATGTGGTAGCTTGACGTTGGTTGTGAGGTAGTGCTTGTAGTCGGTGCCACCGAGACAGAATACCATTGCTTGCGGCACTCGATAGATGCATTCAAGTGCCTCGGTGTTGCTGCTGGATGGGTTCGGTGTCTCATGAGCGTCCAGTCCCTCGAGCGCAGATCGAGTGGCACCTTCAAGCAACGAGGCATCTTCAAGCGCTATTGCGTGATGGAATCGAAACTTGAGGCCATTGAAGACTCGTGGGTTGCGTTCGACGACCTCGTGCCAGGCAGCCTCGATGTGAGGCTCGTTGGTTGGATGTGGCTCTCGATTGAACCTCTTGAAACAACAACAGCCCCAAACCGAGTCAGTCTCTTGGCCAGCAAGCTGAGTCACAGAGAAGGTCAGTGAGTGATATGTCACCGACCTTGGAAAGTACCACGGACACGCGGGAGATATCCATGTAGCTGCCGCGATGTCGGACGAATGATAGATGCGCGAGCAACAGAGGCACGAACGAAGAGGCAATCCCGTAAGAACAGCAACCCTCGTCCTTGGGCTGAAGGGAGCCGGCCATCCAATCTATCCAATCTCTCTCGGAGCTTTTAGGTCGGTGGTGGCATCATTACGAGCAACATGAACGGCACTCGGGAGCTTCAATTTGCCCTTTGTGGCGAATGGATCGAGCGAGAACAGCACTGCCCCAGTAGCAGTTCCTCTTCCACGCGCTCCCTTGCATCGATGCCGCGGTTCCAAGTATCTCCTTCACCTCCCACCGCTCCAGCGATCGCATCACGAATCCTACAACGAGGATTCCCTTCGGTCAGTGTGTGCGGCGTCCCCAGCGAGAGACACGGAGCGGTACGGGCGCGTGTTTCGGTGAGGCGGACAGCGCCTGCGACCAACGAGCGGACGGCAGACTGCGATCGCAAGCTGCTTCGGCCTCAAAAGGCGGCTGCGCTCCACCGCTTGAGCCCAGTCGCACAACAACAGCAACAGTTCCAGTAGTAACAGTGATAGCAGCAGCCGAGCCTCCTATTCGCTCGTTCCCTCCCTCCCTCCCGTCCTTGTCTCTCCTACTCTCTCCCTCCCTATCTCTCCTTCTCTTGATAGAACACTAAATGGATCCTCCCCCACCTCCCGGCATTACGTTCAAGTCGCTCAGTGGCGGCAAACAACTCGATCAAGCGAAAGCGATCATGCGTTACCTGGCGTCACAGCCGTCGCACACTCGGCATCTCGTGTGGTTCGCGCGCCGAATTTGCGGCAGCGGGCTGCTGGCAGCGCTCGGCGTGCCGAGCAACAACGATACTCACCAGTACTGCTGGTGGGTGCACTTATTCGTCGCCACTCGCCAGCTGGATGCCAAGCCCTTCTTCCACGGACTGCCGGAACAGTACTTTCTGCAGCACGAGGTCGAGCTCCTCGAGAGCCTCGATACGGCCGATGGCGGACCGTGCTTCTTGTACTGCTTGCGGGCGGCCTGGACACGACAGAAGCCCCAAGGCAAGAGCTCGTTCCCGGTGTCGTACGGCATCGAGTTCCCGAGCGGCGATCGCCTCCCGGTCCGTAGCTTCATGCTGCAACCCGTGTGGCACACACGGACCGACTCGATGCCTGCCGATCACTTTTGGCGGAGCGCCGGCGTTGTGATCTCGTTGTCGACCGACGGCACCGAGCACGGTCTGGTCCCGTCACAATCGCCACCGCCACCGGCGATCGGCGGCCAGATGGGCATACATCCCGGTGCGGTCTACTCTCACGAGACTGGCACCACCGATACTCAGCCAAGCTCGCCTTCTTACACGGCTACCAGCACCACCACTACCGCCGCCTCCCCGATGACAAGTATGACACTGCCGCCACCAGTGGCAGCAGCGGCGGCACCCGAAGCCGGCGCACCAGGCACGCCGACAACTGCCGTCCCCGAAGTGATACTCCACTCGACGAGTTTGATGATCTCGCTGCGGTGCTCGACCATCGATGCTCAAGCCAGCATTGGCGTCAAGGAGCTGCCGAAGCAGAAGGCCAAGACCAAGAGCAAGAGCAAGCACACCGATGGTCGGCAGCTTCCGGCACCGCTGCACATTGTGAGCTACCGGGCACGGACTCCCTCCCCGCTCCCAACGCCAGCGTACACGTCCTCCTCCTCGTCCTCCTCGTCCTCCTCGTCGTCGAGCTCATCGAGTAGCTCCGAGAGCCTGTGTTCGCTTCGACCCACGACGAGTGCCGTGGAGTTTCGGCCCCATGGCGTGCCGGTATTGCCTTTCAACGAGGCGCCCGTTCCGTTCGCTGGGACATTTGACATGCTGGCGAGCCTCGACAGCGAAGGACTCGGTACTGAAGGTACCGAAGGAATCGTGCCGAACTTCGACTCGTGGCTCATTGCAACGACTGAATTCTCATAGGAGCCCAAGGTAATGAGCCAGACGCGTAGAGGCACGCATTTGTACATAATAATCGTCTTGTATGCTAGCGAAACCCCACGGCATTCACTCACATTCGAGCAAGCATTTCAATACAACGATGCATGATCTGTTCTTGTAGATTCTTCTCCATCGTGTTGAGTGAACGACACTCTCTTCCAAACCACAACGTTACAGTACGTCCCTGAGTGAGTGTGAATGATAACATGGTTCGTGAGGAGGTCGAGAGGGAGCTTCTCCTCCTCCTGATGATGTTGAGGTTGGTACTGGCTCTCGTTCCGTCTGCATCTGATCGAGAGAGAAATGTGAATGAAGCAACGCGAGAGACCGCGTCAGTGTTCCATTCGATTCGCAGCCCGCTCGCACTCACACGCACACGCACACTCTTCTCTCTCATGATCAGGAGAAGGAACGACATCTGGAGAGGGAGCTCGGTCGTTCACGAGATGTCTCGACTACTGGTGACGGCTGTGGTGGCGGCGATGATGATGTTGCTGGTGCTCTTGACTCCGAGCTCTCTCGCGTCGTCTGGTGCAGTTGATCCGACGACCGACACGACGATCGTCACGGCGTACTTTCAACTCTCGAAACACAAGCATGATCCGAGCGAGTATGAAGAATGGTGGGCGCATCATGCCGTGCTCAAACAAGCGATGGTGATCTATTGCGAGGAGCCAATGTGCTCGCACTATCTGTCGCTGCGTCAGGCGGCGGGCTTGGAGTCGTTGACGCACGTGATACACGAGACGCTGAACGACACGTCGATGGCTCGCAACTATCCGGCGAGCGTGTGGGAGTATCAGCATTCGATCGATCGTGAGACCGGCTGGCCACACGCCGACCTTCGTGTGTATTGGATCTGGAACGAGAAGTCTCGCTGGCTGCAGACGGCGGCCGAGCGCAACCCGTTCAACAGCTCGTACTTCTTCTGGCTCGACATTGGCGGCGTACGCGATGGCTCGTCGGATCTGCTCGATGGACCGGCGCTGGTGCGTCCCGAGGTGACGGCCGCGCTGCCACGTCATTCGGTGATCTTGATGATGATGTATCCGTTCGTCGACGAGGAGCTCGAGGTCGATGCGCACACGATGGCGTCGCGCTCGACCTTCGTCAATGTCGACCGCATCGCTGGCACCAGCTTCGGCGGAACGCGCGACGCCGTCATCGCATGGTCGTCGGCCTTCTACACCGTACTGGCGCGTCTCTTGCGCACCGGCGTCTTTGCTGGCAAGGACCAGAACGTCATGGCCATGACGTGCGTCGAATCGCCGCAGCTGTGTTACTTTATCAAGCCGCGCAAGACCTCGCGCTACAGCGGCAACGTGTGGTGGTTCTTTACGCGCTTCCTGCATGGCCTCATCGATCGCCACGCCGACTCGAAGGTCTTCTACGGCACGCTGGACATTCGTGTGCGCAAGGACATGGTGCCGTACGTCGAGCCACCGCTGCCAGCACCTCGGTTCCCGTACGGTACCTGGATCACGGTGCTGCTGGTTGCGGGCCTCGTCGTCGTGTGGCTGCTGCGCCGTCGAGCTGGTCAACGAACCACCACGCGACCATCTTCCTCTGCCCCTCCACAAGTATAGATCAGATGACATAGCTACATACATACACATACATACATGCACATCCAATTGAATTGCGAGCCAGGGTCCGAGGGTCCGAGGGTCTGAATACTCCGAGACCATTCAACCATCCATTCATTCGCTTGCTGTCGCTCTCTCTCACGCATCAACGTCCATAAGATTGGAGGCGTTCGTCGTTATCCTATCTTATCCTATCCCATCCTACACTTGCATACACGCACGTTCACACACACACACACACACACACAACTCCACGGTCGAGATAGAAGAGAGACGATAGATCTCTGGTCAAGATATCAACCACGTTCCCTTCAAGCGCGCCAGCCTCTATGTTACCATTCCCAGTCGCAGGTTCGAACCGAATCGAGATCCATACACAGCCGCACAAGTAGATAGATTGAGAGATAGATACACAAGCAGACAGATTGATATACATGATGAGATCGGTGCTTGTTACTTGGTATTGATGTCGATGATGATGTCGATGATGATGGTCGACGATGATCGACTCGGAACAGAGCTCGACTCCGACGAGCATGCTGCTGTGATGCAACAACAACAGCTGCTACAACAACATCATCAACAACAGCAACAACTCGCACA
>Ga0209935_1003948_pt1 | contig 14342 bp, 16 predicted proteins | sample ThiBio_1000_plan_2_FD_183958 | JGI IMG/M metagenome (GOLD analysis project Ga0209935, IMG submission 183958) | Wastewater bioreactor microbial communities from Cape Town, South Africa - Thiocy_cont_1000_plan (SPAdes) | ecosystem: Engineered > Bioreactor > Thiocyanate-remediating >... | reverse complement strand
GCTTGGTAGTGCAGGTTGATCTCGGTGAACTGGATGCAGTTGGTCTGCAGCAGCGAGCGAGCCTTGTGGCAATGGCCGCACGCGACCGTCGTGAAGAGCACGATGCCCTTGGTGAGATCGGTGGTGGCTGCTGCTGCTGCTGCTGCTGCTGATGATGATGCTGATGATGATGACGAGGTGGTCGACGTGACGCTCGCTGGAGATATCGATGGTGATGGAGTGGCCATGATGGGTAGCGCGATCGCTCTCGCTAGCTCTCAAGATATCGATCGATGGGCGCGGTGCTCGACGTCGATACCATCAGGGCAACCAGCAGCCAGCGTGGTTCGACACCGCTCGTCTATCTCTCTCTCGCTCTCTCGCTATCTCTGTGTATCTCTAGAGGTCTCAACGAAGGAAGCAGGGGTTCTGTGGAGACCGCAGTTACTCGGTATGGCGCAGGTAGCCACGGGAGAGCGAGGGAGCGACAACGACAAGACGCGCGCTGCTCGTGTGTGTGGTGTCTGTATGTCCTCCGCTCGCGCGCTCTCTCGATAGCGAGCACGCGCTGGTACCAGACTCGACACGCACTCCTTCGAGAGGAACACGCCTATCTGTTGGTAGTGGTCGCTCTTGCTCGCAGGTGTGGATATGACTCACACCGACCGACCGACCGACCTACCAAACACGACGACAGCAGCCAAATGCTCCGCTCGCACTCCCGAACCACAGCAACCACCCAACCAACAACAGCAATCCTCGCTTGAACCCACCTCCGAGCTCCAACAAGCAAACAACCAAGCTGACACTACTCGCCTCCCACTCGCCAGCGTTCTACTTGAGCCACTCCTTCTCTCTCCCCCTGGCTGCTGCCTGCGCCTGTGCTGCCTGTGCCTCTGCTGCTGCACCTCGCGCAATCTCCGCCGTGTGCAGTTACGGTAAAGTCCGCGCGGCCCGTTATTCAAAAGTTGCTCTCTCACCATTCGCTCGAAATGCGTGGCGGAATCGAGACCTCCTCGGCTGGCGCCACCACTTACACCCACCCACCCACCCACCGAGTGCCGCACTCTGGGATGAGACGGGATGAGATGAGATGAGACGGGCAGTGGAATCAGCGATTCCTGTTGATGGATTAGATCCTTACCAGAGTACCTGAGAGATGGAGCGAGGCTTCCTCCTGGGCAGTTCCTCTCTCACTATTGAGCGCCGAGGTGCACTTGACGAGTCGGTACCGCTGACGGGTTCGGTGCCTCGATGCGTGGTATTGTCATTGTTGTTGTTGGTCGTGGTAGAGGTACATCAAATAATAATAAACAACACACGGTCACGCATATGCGCATACTCTCTCTCAAACTGGCAAGCTATCCTATCCTAATGTCACATCGAATCTCAGCACGACACAATAACAACACGACATGACACGACGAGAATGAACACGCGTCATCCATGCTGCCTCGACTACTTCACGTCAGGCACGTGGGCTTGATTCGCAGACTCCACGGGCTGGCGCATTCGTCTGTTCGGTCGTCGAGTGCTCAGGCTATGGCTCCGAGAGAGCCTTCCGAGATGAGCTGCGTTCGACGATACGCGCACGAAGCGGCCGAGGCATCATCGTGTGCAACATGAAGCGCAGAAACACATACAAGGCTGGCGTCGCAGCCAACGTGAAGATGATCCACGCGACCGTGGCATGCAGCAGCGAGCCGGCGAACGACTGCAGCGAGCCAAAGAGGTCGTGTCTGATGGCGGCGAACAGCTCCGACGCAGACACGGGTTCCTCGACGCCGAACAAGAACTCGCCAATGCGAATGAAGGGCAGCACGAGCACGAACCACAGCGGCGTGCAGAGCAGGTTCGCGAGCTGTGTCGCCGCGAAGTTGAGCCGAAAGTACCAAGTCAACGCGATGCAGATGAGCGTCGTGGCGCCCGGGACAGGGAACACGCCGCCAGTGATGCCTGGACGTCGAGATCGCGCGCTTAGCTCGCGGTTCGATCGGGGGAAGATTGGCAGCGTAACGACGAAGGGTCTGACTTGGCACGTACCGAACGCGAGGCTCCAAGCGAGTGTATCGACCGAGAGGTCCTGATTGAAGACCGCAGAGATGCGAGCTATCAGACACGCCATGTATCTGCGCAGCCAAGCACCCACGCGTGCTCTCGCTTCGTCTGTCTATCTGGTTGGCTGGTTGGTTGGTTGGTTGCTTGTGCGGATCGCAAGTATCGAAGCTCTTGAGCCTTGAGCGAGTGCTCCTGGATGATGGCGGAGGGAGGCTAGCGATGGGAGCGTGATAGCGCAAGTTGCGATACGATCGACAGCATCGATAGGAAGTGTCAGATATCAATCGTCGTTGCTGGCGAGCGACACCTTGCTTGTGCACGTATACACCGATCGATCGAGTCTCTACAATCAACTGCCAAGCTTGCTGAATAACCTCTCGCTCGACTTCGAGGTCGTACACGGAGCACGACGTGCACTGTGTCACAGAGGTACGAGAGCGAGGTGTTGGCGCGAGCGAGTGAACGAGCGAATGAGAGTGTTTGGCGGAGCGTGACTGACCGCATCGCTCTCATATCGACGCTGAGCAATCAAGCCCTCTCACCAGTGATACCATGGGACCTTGATGTGGCGGAAGTTATGGCGCCGAGTGCTCCAATGTTAGTTCGAATCGATTGATCGATCGATCGATCGAATGCATGAATGAATGAGCGAGTTAGAATTCACAACAGGGCCATATGGATATATTGCTCCTATCGAGCCTATCTCGATCTCTCAGTCTCTCACCACTGGTCGGACTTAATGCATACAACGCCGACGACGGTCTTGTCTTGTGACAATGGCAACGAGATGAGCTATCCCCAGGACGACGATGGAAGTCGAGCGATCATGCGTGAGGCAGCTCACGCCACGCGTTCGTAGGCATCGTTCTCCTTGCACAAATACGATGTCACCGACCACTACATGATTCAGAATGCGCATCGTGGATCGGTTAGCAAGAGCGTGTGTCGCGTGGGTTCGAGTGCGAGGTGCTCGCACGTGCCTGCAGCAATGCTCCACAGCCGCCAAGCAGAATCATCAAGCCCACGCGGAGGAACAACAAGTAGTGCCACCACGTCGGCAGACTATCTCCGAACGGCAGCGTGATGGCGAGGAAATGAAGGCCCTGCACTACGAGTACGGCGCCCGTGAACGCCGTACCGAGGATGATCATCACTCGTTGCAGCAGTAGCGACAACAGGCCGAACAGCACGAACAGGATCGGGAGCGTGATCCAGAAGGCGATGGCGCGCCAGGTATCGTCGTGCACCAGCCACTCGTACAATAGATAGTCGGCGCAGTAGGTCAACGCGACCGCCAGGCCGCCACCTATGTTCGAGATCAATCAATCGAATCAATCAATGAGCCAATGTTGCGAGCTCTCTCGCTCTCGAGCGCTCTCGTTGCGTACCGACGAGGAAGATGCCGAACGGATGATAGAAGAAGCATACAGCAGCGAGACCCGCTCCAACGACGATGCCGACCGTCATGGCGACCCAGGCTCCGGTCGGAGTCGACCAGATGAACAGCGTCATGATGTAGTAGCTGGCGAGGAATCCGAACACGAAGCCGAACACGACGACGATGATCTTGATGATGCGATAGCCAAAGAAGCACGCCAGTACGCCGCAGATGACGAAGAGCGCCGCAAAGATGCCGGCCACCGACTTGCCGGCGGCGCTCGTAAGGAGTTGCGAGTTGGGCGGCGTCGTGGTAGGTAGCGTGATGGTCGTGTCGTCGAGCGCTCGAGCAGCATCGCGTCGGCGCACGACGCGCGATTCGTCGCCTTGATTGGGTCGGAACTCGAGGCCTCCACGCCGAGACGGAGCTCGTGGCGGTGGCTGTGGAGGTTGCTGATGCTCCTGTGGTTGGTGTCGGACACGTTGGAGATACTCATCGTGTCGTTCTCGAGTCACGCCGCCATCTCCGCGAGCGAGGGCCACGAGCACCACCAAGCACACCAGCACCATCATCGTCGCCCTGCGCCAGTACCAAGAAGGGACTTGCATCGACGATCCACCATCGCATCTCTTTCGTATCTTGGATCCCATTGTGTGTGTGGGTGCGTGGGTGTGTGGGTGTGGGGAGAGTGTTGGATGGTGGATTGACGAGGTCAGGGTCGGCGTTGGAGGTGGTGTTGGTGAGTGAGGGAGAGTGAGTGAGTGGCTGAGCTGCTGAGGCTGAAGCGTCTTTCGTTAGTTGCTCCGCTCTTCCATCACCATCACGACGATATCAACATCTCTCTCGAGTGATCGTATCATTCATTCATTCATTCAACTGGATAGATAGAGATCTCTGCAGTGATAGTTATCATTCATCCATTCATATCGTATCAACTGGTTAGATAGATATCTCTCGAGTGATAGTTATCATTCATCCATTCCTATCGTATCAACTGGATAGATAGATCTCTCTCGAGTGATAGTTATCATTCATCCATTCATATCGTATCAACTGGATAGATAGATCTCTCTCGAGTGATAGTTATCATTCATCCATTCCTATCGTATCAACTGGATAGATAGATCTCTCTCGAGTGATCGTATCATTCATTCATTCATTCAACTGGATAGATAGAGATCTCTGCAGTGATAGTTATCATTCATCCATCCATATCGTATCAACTGGTTAGATAGATCTCTCTCGAGAGATAGTTATCATCCACTCATTCATATCGTATCAACTGGTTAGATAGATAGATATCTATCTAGTGATAGTTATCATTCATCCATTCATATCGTATCAACTGGTTAGATAGATCTCTCTCGAGTGATAGTTATCATCCACTCATTCATATCGTATCAACGATCCTCGATCTCACAACATGTCATCCAACAATCTCTTGGACTTCAACGACGCCTTGGTCTATGATGACGACGAAGACGACGGCGCCTATTCGATGGACACCATGCCTACCTCGCCCGTGGCGCCGTCATCTTCGTCGTCATCAACGAGCACCTCGACGAGCACCTCAACCACATCCTCGTCTCAGCGCTCCAACACCACGATCTCGACCAACAGCAGCACCGCGACACCGCCACATTCTCGCACCTCGTCGAGTACGGCTCTCAACACGGCGGCAGAAGCGTTCGCTGCTGGATTCACACCGACGCTCGAACAAGAGATCATCAAGCAACTCGAGGAGGCCGCGCACGAGACCGAATCGCTCGACTGTACGTGTTGATCGGTACTTGGCGCGCTCAACAACGACCTTGGATATTGACTCGCTTGCGCACCCACCATGTGGTCGACGACAGTCGTCGATGTCTTCCATCTCATCACGTCGTTGGTGCATGCTGGATTGATGCCACACACGTACGTTCATGGCGAGGCTCTCGCTGATGATGATGATGCACACGCACGCACGCATACGCAGCTGCACGCTCACCTCGATAGCCAGTCGTGTCATCAAGGCATTGATCCAACTTGCGCGAGCCACCACCTCGCATCGAATCATGTCAGATGTCGGCAATGTGCTGCAGATCATCTGCGAGGTACGTGCATCCATGGCATCTTCGATACCTCGATGCCTGGCTGCATTGCTGCAAGCGCCCAGGAGCTGACTCACTGCTCTATAGGCCTTCCCGCCGTGGCGCTATGCCACTTGGTTCCCGGGCAAGCTGCCGACCGATTGGGACGAGCTCATTCTGCCTGTGATCAACATCGTCTCGAATGCACCCGGCGCCGTGGCGGCACCGACCCGAGCACCCACCACTGGCAGGCTCTCGATGACGGGCGCCGGTCCTACCGACCTCACCAAGCTTGCCAACAACGCCATGATCTTGCAGTACTTTGTCTTTCTGTTTCAAGGAGACTTTAACCACAACCAGAACAATGGTCGGCATGGTATGCGTCTGCTTCCTCTCGACCATCAAAGGCTGCATGCATCGGTTCTCACTCACTCACTCACTGCCGTCGAGCACAGACTACCTCATCTCCAAACTCCTCAACGCAGAAACCACGCAGCGCCGTCGTCTCGAGCTCATCATCGAGGCGCTCATTCGATCGACCAGCTGCAGACAAGGTCACCAATCGATGCAAATGTTCTTTGAGCAGGTGCGTGCTCGTGTGCGTGTACAAACCCCCGAGCTCGAGTCTCACTCAACGAGAGCGTCGCTTCGTGTAGGTGCTTCATTACTGCTCGTTGGACGACACGCCCAACACGATCGTACGAACCGAGCTCATTCACCGATTCTTTGGTATTCAAGGCCTCGATGCCGTGGAGCTCTTCCTTAGCGTATGTGCCAAGTAGCAGTAGCCTGGCGGTGATTGTTGGGCAGCCGATTCTCATTCACGTCGAGTGGAGTACAGTCGTTTTGCAATGCCCGACAGAAGGCGCAGCTGATCGACTTTATTCTCGTGCACAAGTACGAGTTCAAGCCGCCGGTAGCCAAGAAGGACTTTGGGCTGAGCTTCAAGAACGTCCCACCGCCGTCGCTCGAGAAGATCGTCTCCTTCATCTATTGCCTCGAGCCCTACGAACAACCGACCAGCAGCACCAAGTCCAAGAAGGCTGCAACCGCTCGAGCGAAGCCCAAGGTCACCTCGAACACGGATGCCGTGTTTGTGACGCTGGTCTTCCACATGGTACATGCAACTCCGCCTCAAGCGAATCACAACTGGACTGCACTCACGCTCGGTGGCCTTGTCCAACACAGGTGCACGCGACGCTGGCCATCACGAATCTCGAAGAGTTGACCAACGAGTTTGTCAAGCGCACGGAGCGCTTCGTGCAGACTTGGAGCCGAAAGTGTGGCACCGATGTACCGGCACTGCGGCTGCTCGAGGCGCAAGCGCAGCTCTGCTCGGCACAGCTCTCGTGAACTCCAGGCGTGCTCTCTCTCTCTCTCTCTCTCTTTGTACTTGATTCCATGAGAGATCGATCGAACGATATGATTGTGTTGAATAGCTGGATGAATGATGATAAAGTGTGGCCACACCGCGATGGTGGATGCTGTTCTTGCTCCTCTTCATTCGCGCGTTCATTCGCTTGCTGCCGCCATGCCACGCAAAGCTCGCACCGCCGACCTCGAGGACCAATCGATCACCGTTGATGATGATCATAACCACGAGGAGGGCGACAACGAGCACGATGCCAACCAAGATGACGAGCAAAGTAGTGATGATAGCAGCGACGACGACGATGACGACGATGATGACGACGATGACGATGCAGCAGAGGTCGTAGAGCTGTCGTTGGACCTCGATGAGAATGGGCGTATCGGCGGCTGGCATGGCACGATGGACTACTCGTTTCGATCCTTCATGGATGCAGTCGAGTTCGTCGAGCAGCCAGCGAGCGCGCCCGCAGACGAAGCGCAGCTCGCGAACCTGCAGCAGCTGCTCGGCGACTGCGAAGTGGCGTTCACGGCACGCAGCACTGGCGGCAAGGACTACAGCGCTGGCGACACGTTCTGGCTCGCATCGAACGTGGCGCCACGATCGGGGCTCGAGCAGCTCGCTCGAGAGGTGTTCGAATTCCACACGGCGAACGTCGAGTGGTTCGATGCCGAGAGCTCGGGCGCTGAGTGGTGGACGCTGGTGCTCGACAGCGAGAGCGACTCGGTCGGCATGCACTGGGACAAGGACTACACGGTCGAGGCCGACTGCGGTGTCAACGTCTTTCCGATCCTGTCGACCGTCACGTACTTGAGCGAGCGCGGGGCGCCGACGCTCGTGATCGAGAAGACAGCGCCGGTCATGTACGACGAGAGCTTCGCCGGCAAGGCGACGGTCGCGCACCTGAGTCGGCCGTTCGTGTGCAAGCACATCTCGTTCGACGGTCGATACTTGCATGGCGCCTCGAACGATCTCACCACTCTGTGGTCTCAAGCGCCAACAAGCGCTCCATCGGCGAATGCGAGCAGCAGGAGGAGAGCCGCCGCCACCAGTACCAGCACCAAGTCCAAGAGCAAATCCAAGAGCAAGGCACTGCAGAGTCGCTCGGAAGCGAGTACAACGGCAGCAGCCACTCCTGTAGTGCCGCCATTGCAGTCGGCATGGTCGCGAGTGGCACATCGACTCTCTCCCAAGCGCGTGACGTTCCTGGTCAACGTGTGGCTGAACCATCGACCAGTGTCCGCGGTCGTGTTCCCCGATGAGCTGCTCGGCAAGCTCAAGCTCTCTCGCTCTCGCGTACGGCTACGCATGAACCAACGCTCGATGCCTCGATCGGAGCGCTCCAAGGGTTCGTCCGGCAGCAAGCAGACTCGGCCGCACAACGTCGGAGAATCGACACCAGCCATACTCTCGATTCGCGGTGGAACACGCGCCGCTGACGACGTGCGCACGCTGACATGGTCGTTCAAGCAAACCAAGCGACACCAAGTCTCAGTGCCGCTGCCACTCGAGACACTCTCTCAACATGGCGCGACGCATGATTCCTTTACGTTCCACTACAAACGCGGCGCCAAGATTGATGTCCAGTGATTGATATGAGGAGGATAAAGTGACCAAGCGCCATTCGCTCTCCACCACTCTCCCACCAACACCTCTCTCTCTCTCTCTCTCTCTCTCTCATGCTTTGGTTCGACTCGCCACGCCGCCTATCTCTGGCGTTGTTGGTCGTTAGTGTGTGTCTCCTCGCTTCGAGTGGTCATGCACAATCGGCATTCGATGCCATTCCGCCGGGCGTCATCAAGAGCGGCGTCAACTACACGTGGAGCGACTGGAGCGGCCCCACGTGTCCGACGCGCTTCTACAACATTGCGCCGACCGCCAACCTCACGTACAAGTACTTTGACGAGGCGCTGCAGTTGGTCGACGAGCTCGCGAGCACGTTCGTGAAGAACTGGCATTCGCAGCTCAATGCCACGTTGGGCTTGAGCATGAGTATCGTTCTCGGCGATCAGGTCGTGTTGGCCAAGGGCTACGGCAACGTCAATCAACGGCCGTCGTCGCCGCAGCCCGATGAGAACTCGGTCATGCGATTGGGCAGTATCTCCAAGTACGCCACGGCGAGTGGCGTTGGCATTGCCGTATATGTGGTGGCGGTGGTGGTAGTATAGGCGCTGATCTTTGTTCAATGCGCGATCAACTCTCGCGATAGGATCTTTACGAGCTTCATGTTGATGCAAGCACTCGATCGCGGTATCGTGAGCCTCGAGGACCCGGTCACCAAGTTCTACAACCAAGCCAATCCGCCAGTCTTTGGGCCGCACAATCCCTACTCGTCCGACCTCTCGGGCGTGACGTTGCACTCGCTGGCGCAGCACTCGAGCGGTCTCTCGCGCGAGGTGCCGCAGCCGACCGTCAACATGAGCGACGCCGAGGTCTTCAAGTGGGTCAACAAGTCGCCGCTGCTGTATGCTCCGTACTCGACGAGTCGCTACTCGAACCTCGGCACGTCGATTCTTGGACAGTCGATCGCGCGAGCGGCCAAGACGAGCTTCGAGCAGTGGTTGCAGACGCAGCTGTTCGACGTGGTCGGCATGAGCAGCTCGACCTTCTCGTTCCCGCCTGATATCGTGAAGCGAATGCCAAGTACGCGCGCGCGCGATAGAGTGAGAGTAGGGCGAGCTTGTGAGCTGATCTAGGGCAGACGCACAGTCGGCTACACGCTCGTGAATGGCATCCAGGTGCCTGTGTTGAGCTACGCCAAGCCATTGTACTATGGCGCGCCGATGGGTGGCATGGGCTCGAGCGCCGCCGACATGGCGCAGTTCATGAAGGCGGTCTTTGCAGCACAGCGCAACGCGAACGATTCGTCGTGCCTGGGACCGAATGGGCGCTCGTCGAAGCAGTGCGTCGTGTCGCGCTCGCGTGCCATCGAGTGGATGCAAGGCGGTGCGCTGCAGCGCAACGGCATCAGCGGCTACGGGCTGGGTACCTTCGAGCAGGCGTACTCGAACGGTTTCTGGATCCAGACCAAGGCCGGTCTTTGGGGCGGCTTCGGCTCGTCGATCGCCATGGTGCCCGAGCTGCAGCTCGGCATCTTTGTCGCCACCAACATGATGTCAAGCACCGTGGGCCAGGTGAGCGCGCAGGGTCTCGACATGCTGATTCCGGCGCTGATTCGCGACCTCGACATGGCGCGCGCACCGTTTGCACTGCCGGCCAACTACACGCGCTGGTTCGGCGTCTACGGCTCGAGCAACGTCTTCTCGATCACGGCGCCCGAGAGCGGCTCGCAGGTGCCGCCTGGCATGCTCAGCGGCACGTTCCCGGCCGCCAACATGAACCAGATCGTGCTGTACTGGGACGTGGCGCAAGACACGCCCGGCACGCTCACCGAGCCGGCCAAGACCGCCTTCCGCTACAACACGGTCCTGGCGCCGCTGTACTCGTGCTTCGGCGTTACGAGCATCGGCACCAACGGCGTCGCGTATCTGTACGAGGTCGATGGCGTACAGCTGGTCGACTTGCCCGACATGATGATGTTCATGGTGCCCAAGAAAACGAGTGAGTAGGCTCGTTCTAGTTCGTTGATTGTGGATTGTGGCTTCGTTTAGTTTGTTTTTGGTTCGTTTTGGTTTTGGTTTGTTTGGTTTGGATTCGTGTGGTTGGTTGAGGGAATGGAGCGTACCCCACAATATCATACCCCGGGTGAATCCGTAAAGCGTACCACGAGCTTCGATCGTAAGCTCGCCACTGCCTTCGATCGGTCTTTTGGCCGATCCAGCGATCGAACACAGACAGAGAGGCACCACAGAGGAGGAGGAAGGGACCGCTCGCTCCTCCTCTTCTTCTGCGTTCATTTAGCTCTTGGCCCGCCTGCCTGCCTCGCCTTGCCTGTCGCGCGTCCCTCGCTCTCTTGTAGCTTGCCCGCTCCCTCGCTCTCTCCCCTTCGATCTCCAGCAGCAGTAGCAGCAGCCATGGCTGACGACGCGAAGCGAATCGCCGATCTCCGTCTCTTGTTCAGTACGCTCGACACCGACAACAAGGGCGTCATCTCCATCACGACCTTCAAGGATGTACGTGGTTGCTTGGGCGAGGGCGGGGCGACTGGTCGCGCTCGCGCGCAGCTCGCAGGAGGCAGGAGGCAGGAGGCAGGAGGCAGGACGCGAGGGCTTACTCGTGCCTGGTCGCTCACACTCGCGCGCTCGCTGCGCCATCAGGCCCTCGCCGAGAGCGGCCTCAAGGACTCGGTGGTCAAGCGCGCCGTCAAGCACCTCGACCCCGACAACACGCGCAAGCTGACACTCGAGCAGTTCCTGCGTCTGCGCGAGATGGAGACCGACCTCGTCGAGCGTGCGCTGCGTGGTACGTACCGGCGCAAGTAATGATGTTGGTTGAGCGAGCGAGAGAGCGAGCGAGAGCGCGGCTCGACTGCGACGGCGGCTGGCGCTCCTTTGAATTGATCTGCCACTAAATTAATGGCTGCGGCACTGGCGCTTGGACCGAGCAGGCAAGCTTGCGATCCCCGACTTCCAGGGCTTCTGCAAGGACGTACGTAGTGCTCGCGGTCTCCCAATCGCGCACTCTCGCTGTGGATCGCGTACTGACGCAGCATTCTCGCCACTCGCAGCTCAAGGAGATCTTCGACGAGGTCAAGAGCAACACCAGCGGCCATGTCGCCACGTACATCCCGCAGGTACCTGCGTTCGCGCACTTGACGAGTGGGCGTTTGAGAGACGGCAGTACTCACTCTCGCGAGTTGCTCGCAGCTCGCCCGCATCGACCCCAACCTCTTTGGCGTGTCGGTCTACACGGTCGACTCGCAGGTGTGGTCGTACGGTGACGTCGACCAGGCCTTCACCGTGCAGTCGTGCAGCAAGCCCATCACCTACGCCATCTCGGAGACGCTCCTTGGTACGCTGCTGCCATCATCCTCTGCTCACTAAAGACCAAAATCACTCACTCGCGTCGCTGCCCTGTTCGCTCGCTGTGCAGGCGTCGACAAGGTGCGCAAGCACGTCGGCCACGAGCCCAGCGGCAAGAAGTTCAACGTACGTTCACGTCAAGCATTCATTCGCAACAATAGCAGCGCCTCGCGTCTGACCCAGGTTGTCGCTCCGTGATCGCAGGCCTTCGAGCTCGATGACGACAAGCTGCCGCACAACCCGATGATCAACTCGGGAGCCATCATGACGGCGTCGCTTCTGCGCCCTGACCTCGAGCCTGCTGACGTACGTCCAAAGTGGCGGAATCAAACGAATTCGAATCGCCAATCGATCGATCGATCGATCGATCGATCGGCGATTCTCTCTCTCTCTCTCTCTCTCTCTCTCTCTCTCTCTCTTTCTCTCGTTGCTCATCAACCTTTGTCCACCTAGCGTTTCGATTACGTGTTGAACTTTTGGCGTCGTCTGGCTGGCGGCAACCGTATCGGCTTCGATAACGCCACCTACTTGTCCGAGTTGCGCCATGCCGACCGCAACTTTGCTCTGGCTTACTTCATGGTTCGTACCCAATCTCTGCTCTCTGCCCTCTGCCCTCTGCTCTCCCTTCCTGTGAGAACATGACTGAGTGACGAGCGTATGGCTTCCTTTGCGAGAGTAGAAGGACGCTGGTGCCTTTGACTCGGAGCACGTCAAGACCTCGGAGCAGCTGCAGACGCATCTCGAGTTCTACTTCCAGTGCTGCTCGATCCTCGCCAACGCCGACGACATGGCCTCGGTGGCTGCTACGCTCGCCAACGGTGGCGTGCACCCGACCACCAACGAGTACGTCTGGCTCGATTTGTCATCGCAGCACGTGTACTCACCGAGAGACGGTGGTGATGTGTTTGTGTGCGTGTTTAGCTCCATCTTCTCGCCCATCACGGTGCGAAACACCATGTCGCTCATGTTCAGCTGCGGCATGTACGACTACAGCGGAGGTGCGATACAGCCCATGCCATTCTCTCTCTCTCTCTCTCTCCCCGTTACCTCCGACCGATCGACTGCTGTCGACTCACTCTCGCGTGATCTACAGAGTTTGCGTACGCCATCGGCTTGCCCGCCAAGTCCGGTGTCGCCGGCTGCGTCATTGCTGTCGTGCCCAACCTGATGGGCATCTGCGTCTGGGCGCCGCCGCTCGACGCGCAAGGCAACAGCGCCAAGGGAGTCGACTTCTTTACGCGCCTCAACCAGCGCTACGCGCTGCACATCTTTGACGATGCCGTCTCGGGCGTCTCCAAGAAGCGCAACCCTCGCGTGCGCATGCCGGCCGACGTCACGCTGCACCACATTACCGAGATGTGCTACGCTGCTGCCAACGGCGATCTCACCTTGCTCCGGTACGTTGTGCCTCTCGAACCCTAACCCAACCACCGCCGGAAGCCGCTGACCCCCGAACTCGATCGTTCACTGTAGTCGCTTGGTGGCCATGGGCACCCCGATCAACTCTGCCGATTACGACGGCCGCACGCCGCTGGTACGAGCGTCGCTCTGTGCCTTCGCGACCACCGTATACTCACATACACATCTGGCTGCTGGGTACCACAGCATCTCGCCGCCGCCGAGGGCCGCTTGATCGTCGTCGAGTGGCTGCTGCGCAAGGGCGCTTCGCCTACGCTCCGCGATCGCTGGAACTCGACCGCCATCGACGAGGCGCGCAAGTACAACCACCCCAAGGTGCTGGCGCGTCTCGAGGCCGCTGCAGCGGCTCCCAAGGTCGAGGCCGAGTAAGCCTTGCCTTGCAACGCGCCTTGTGCGTGCGCCGAAGCCAGTAGCCATCGGCGCTCTACCTCCCTCGCTTGCCTGCACTCAATCACCCGCGCGCGCTCTCTCGCGCGCTCACTCTCGTGTCTTTGCATTCCACCATCCACGCAGCCCTCCTCGAAGCACCTGCAGTGGCACCAGCGTAATACAGCCATCCATCTTGTTCTGCTCTGACGCCACGGTCTCTCTCTCTCTCCTTCTCCAGAACAGGCGGGAGTTGCCGCCGCCAAGAGCCGTGGCGTGCACTGGGGGGCAAAGAATGTAGCCGCCTGCTGCGATCGAGAAGGCGAGAGAGCGAGCCAATCGGCCTTCAAATATCCAACCGCCGGAACTACGAAAACAACAACAACAACGACGACGTCGTGTTGCTCCTCCTATTCCGCTGCTGGCTGCCTCGCTCTCAAGGCTCACGTACCTCACTCACTCACTCGCTCACTCGCTCACTCACTCGTGGAGGGGCGTCGGGTGACGGGTCGCCGCAACCCATCCGCCTCGCGCTCGACCATGAACGAGCGCATCGGTGATTACGTACGTTGTGTGGGATAGCAAGATCTCCTGCGATGCCGCCTGGATCAGCTGATGCTCCGGTCCTGTCCTGTCCGGCCTCCACACCATGTGCGCGCTATCACCAGGTGATTGGCGAGCGGCTCGGTCAGGGAGGCTACGCCAGCGTCTACAAGGCCCTGAACCTCAAGACCGGCGAGTTCGTGGCCGTGAAGGAGCTGCTTCTCGCCGATGAAGACCAA
>Ga0209935_1003947_pt1 | contig 14344 bp, 19 predicted proteins | sample ThiBio_1000_plan_2_FD_183958 | JGI IMG/M metagenome (GOLD analysis project Ga0209935, IMG submission 183958) | Wastewater bioreactor microbial communities from Cape Town, South Africa - Thiocy_cont_1000_plan (SPAdes) | ecosystem: Engineered > Bioreactor > Thiocyanate-remediating >... | reverse complement strand
CGGCACAGGAAGGAGCGACCGCCTCCGCCCCGACTCCCGAGAGCGCGGGTCCCGAGGTCTTTGATCTCCGTACCGAGCAGGTGTTTGCTATCCTTCAAATCATGACCGCCATCTTTGGAGCCTTTGCGCATGGCGCGAACGACATTTCGAACTCGATCGGTACGGCGACTCTCTCTCACTCTCAGTGAGCACACCAATGAAGCTCGCTAATAATTGAGAGTGATATTGGTATCGACCCATGTGACACCATAAAATGTTCAGGTCCTCTTGCCATTGTGATCGATGTGTACAAGAACAACGGCCTCAGTAAGACCGGCGAAGTTCCACTTTGGCTGCTCGCCACCGGAGGCGCCTTCGTGGTGCTCGGCCTCGCAACCTGGGGCTACCGCGTCATCCTCACGATTGGAGAGGGCCTCACCAAGGTGACGTGCTCGCGTGGATTCAACATTGAACTCGGCTCGGCCTTGACGGTCGTGGTCGGAAGCCGCATCGGTCTGCCGCTAAGCACGACGCATTGCAAGGTCGGCTCGGTGGTCGGCGTCGGTCTGGCCGAGGGTGCCAACAACGTCAACTGGCGTATGGTACTCAACATTGCCGGGGGCTGGGTCGTCACGCTGCCGATCGCTGGAGGAGTGTCGGCCGCATGCTACCTCGGCATGACGTACCTCCTCAACGCCGGCTAATACTCGCTTGCAACAATCAACCTTGCATATCTAACTCGCACCCACTTGTACTTGTACACTGAATGCCACTCGATGATACTGTCGTCATTCATCCACCCACCTATCCTCTATCCATCGATCCATCCATCCATCCATCCATCCATCCATCCATCCACTCATCCGTTCGGTCATCCGTCGTCTTCCTCGTTGTCTCCTTGTCGTATCATTGCTGCCACCTACCACCACCTTTCAATTAGATTCAATTTGACGTCTCTTCTACCTTCCTTTCGATCTATCGATCTATCGATCTGATATCATTGAAGCTGCTGTTATGAACGAGTTGATTTCTCTTGGAGCAACGTGTACGCTATATCTATTCTGTTATGCTCTGGATCGATCGATTGATTGATAGTTCAGTTGGTTGGTAAGTAGGTTGTTGGCGAGCATCCTTTTGAGCTGCTGAATGTATGAATGAATGAATGAGCGTTCGCTACTATTGAGAGATATGTCTGTGAGAGGATGCTTACGAGTATTCCGAGTGTGGTGGATTCTGTAACTGCGACCAGATGGTTGGATCGACTGATTGCATGGCTTCGTTAAAAAGCGGAACGGCCGACGCCTCCTGTAGCCGAGAGAGAATGAACTCGCGCAGATCGATGACGGTCACCGGATCCGTAGAGAACAAGTGCATGCGCGTGGCGCCGGCGGCACTGGTGCTCTCGTCTTCGGCATCGCCACCTTCGGCGTCGATCACGTAGCAGTTGTACTCGAAGCGCTCGCGGTTGATTGCAATGTCGCACATGACATCGACGCACGAGTTGATCAGCATTGGTAGCCGTGCAACAATGTCGCGGTTTTGCTCGGCGAAGCCACGTGCAAGTAGCGCTCCTTGTGCCAACACGAGTGCCTTCCGTAGGCGTGTATCGCTGATAACATCAAGCTGAATTCACGATCACGATCAGCGAAAGGCCAGTGCGATGAATGAATGAATGAATGATAGCGAACGAACGAACCTTGTCGCTGATGAGATCCATCAACGTACACACGATGGCAAGAGCCGATGGAGCTTGCAGTGTCGCCAACACGTTCGGCTGCGCGATCGCAACCAAGTTAGCGCGCTGGCAATTCTCTCTGAGCGTGTCGCGCACAGTACCTTGTTGCAGAGCTCAAGAAACGCGTCGAGTGAGATCAAGATCAGACGCGCCAGTATCATCAAGTAGTGGTGCTGTGCCGCTGGGTTGGTTTGTGGCTGGAAGGTGATGGCCTTGACCAGTATCAGCTCGAACACGCGCTCCAGCAGCTGCGTGGCATTCGCGCCAAATAGCTGCATGATGGTCTGCACGGTTTGCATCACCATCGCCATCGCATCCTCACGAATGTTCTCGATCACCAGCACCAGCACTTCGATCACTTGAGCTGCGTATGCCTGCTCTCAAGAACATGATCGCGACCTGTGTGAGAGGAGACGAGCGAGCGGCTTGTGTGTGCGCATTCACATACACTCATGAAGGCCTCCTTGCCGATCAACACGTATGTCTCGAGGATCTTGAAGCAAACCAGATAGTGTTCCAACGAGCGAGTCACTGTGGTGATCAGCATTATCAGTCAGTCAATCAGTCAGTTGGATGGCACGAATCGAGTCAGCAGCAGCGGCAGCAAGATTCGATTGTCGTACGAATCGCAATAATGTTCGGGAATAGCGGGAACAACGATTGATTCTGCTCCGTCACCGGTGTCGCTTTCACTGTCATGTGCATCAAATCGATCAGGGGTCGTGCAACATTGGGCGTTTCGAGGGCGTTGTTAACACATACGGAGCGAACACCACAGCTCGAGCGAGTCTTCGAGCAGATATAGACACTCTTCGTTCGAGATATTGGTTCCAAATGCAATCACCGGTGCCATCACTGGCAAGAAGGGAGCGACATTTGCGCCAAGCTCGGGAACCAGCGAAGTCAAGCTGTACAACAATCAACAAATCAACATACGAATGAATGAGTGAGTACGATCAGGAGAGTCAGCCACCCGCGATATCGCTCGGGAATCTAACTACCTCCCAAGGACAGCCATCTTCATAAGACTGTCGTCGCCAGCAGTAGCCCACAGCTTGCCGAGACATGCCATGATTCCTTCGGCATGCGACACGACCTGACCGATACATTTTGGCAGTGATGAGTACTTTGGAACGAGGCATTGCGAATAGGTAGTGTTACAAGTGAAGGCCTCATCGTACATGGTGTTTGCTCGCGAGAACGATGGCATTCAGCACATGCAACAAGCGACGGCGAAGACTGCTATCGGACACGCTCGACAGCAACTCGAATACATAGTACAAGGCTGGTTGGATGTAGGGCAAAAACTGCTCGAGATCGAACGAGCAGTCATCCAACACTGTGATCGAATGCAATCGTCCATGCCATGCCAATCGCGTTAGAGTTTAGAGTTCGTCGTTGCCACCAATGCGATTGCGATTGGGATTGGGATTGGGATTGGGATTGGGATCGTACAATCTTTCAGTGACTCGGCCGAAGTGAACCTCGTGACCAGATCGCTCAGGGCGCCGTCCATCAGCGACACCAGCACTTGGTACACCGACGGCCTCATGGTCGGCGGAATGAGCATCACCCAGCGGCCCAGCAGCCACGCAACGCGACGTCGAATGATACGGAAGCTGCATTGTAGGAGAGGTGATGGAGGGTCGAGGGTCGTGGTGAGTGAGTGAGCGTTCGATTGCCGAGCAGAAGCACACACGACTTACGATGGATGAGGGTTTTGCATGTCTTGCACCATGTGCTGGAACCAGCGGTCGAACGGAATGTAGTCATAGAGCTCGTTGTTGCTGATGCCGATGGCTCGGTAGCATGCATCGCGCAGGAGCACGTGAGAGAGCTCGACCGACGGGTTCTGCAGCGTGCTCTCGAGCGATTCGATCACCTGTCGTGCAATCTCGCCGCGCATGTACTTGATGAGCTCGAGATAGAGCGCCTCGGCGCACGGCGCAGCATGGTGCTCCCAGTCCGAAGTCTCGATCTCGGCCAAGAACACCTCGGGCTCTTGTTCCCACTCTTGCAGTGCATCGACATGGAACACGAGATAGCGCGAGATGAGGAGCTGGCACAAGGCCACGGCTCGCTCGCACGTGAAGAACGACTGGCACACCGAGTACGCCACGGCGCTCTTGCTCTCGCGATACGCGCTCGCTTCCAACACGTTCTTGAGAAACAACATGCAGGCCACGAGGTACAGCTCGCACTCCTCGAGAGGAATCGGCGCCTGAGGTTCGGCGGGATCGAGCTGCGGTGCCAGCAGCGTCACCTGCGAGTACATGTGCTCGAGGAACGGCGAGAGGAACGGTAGGAATGGCAGCGCATTGTGGTGTTGAGCATCGCGTGCCGTCTCGGCCATCAGGCGCAGGTGCTTCATCACAAAGTTCGAGAGCGGATGCTCGTTCGGTAGTGCAATGCCTGTTGGCGGTCAACAAAATGAACGAGTGAGCACTCGTGTCGACGTGCAAACGAGAGCGAGCAAGTGTGGCGGCTATGTGGGAACACCGTACGGCACGCATAGAAGGACGTGAGGTTCGTGTAGAGATGCTGAAAGAACGCCGATGCCTCAGGAGAGGTGTAGTCCGGCAATCCACGCGTCACAAGGATTCGTAGTGCTACACATCAATCGCGCGCGTGTGAGAGGAAGAGAGAGAGAGTACAACCATCTCGCATATGAGCTCAGGACCGAATGAGCGTACTCTTGAGGGTGAGAGTGCATATGAGCGCCATTGGTACAGCTTGCTCGAGTGCCGCTGCTACGATTCACGAAACCATAATGTAAGAGAGAGAAGTAGAGTCGATGCAGCGAGTGCTGGGTACCTGGTGCTTGTTGTTGAACGACAGATGACAGGGCCTGCAAGGTCAGCGACACCTTCTCAGCCCATTGTGGATACACGACCGGAAACAACTGTTGTGCGAGCTACATATTCATCATCGACATGTATCGTATCAGATTCGAAGAGGTGCTCGCATTCCTGACAGCGAAAGCTTCAAGACCATCGTATTCGATATCGATGGATGGCATCGTTCGTTGTACCGTTTGGAACTCGACTCGATTGGTGAACAAGACCTTGGAGCTAAGCTCGGTCGTCACGTGTCGAATAGTGAGAGCCGCTCGTGCTTGTACGATCGTGTTGGGACTCGCTAGACTGCCTTGAAGCACGGGGAACAACTCGGGCCTTCGATGGATCGATTGGTAGTGAGAGCATACACGCACATACACAAACACACGTGTATGAGCCAATGAATCAATCTGCCTCCCGTTTGAGACACAGGTATCTCTCCATCGAATAGCATTTGATGGATACTGAATCAGTGTGTCGGACGATCGGTATACCATTCGAGCGCGGCATCGGTACGCGAGATCTTGGCGATGATCAAGGCGATCTGCGTCGCGATCGCCTTGTCGGGTTCATCGAGCAGCGTCAATAACTCGGCACGCAGTCGAGCCTTCTCGGCATCTTGGATACGAAAGGCCATCGTCGAGTGTGAGGTCCAATACTTGCGAACGACGGTCTTGATTTGAGTCGCTGCCATCAATCGAACCGCGGGATCGACGTAGTCGCGGTTGCGCAGGAGCGACACCAACACCAGCACGAAGCCCTCTATCTCGATCGAGCATATCAGCATACCCACTGTCGTTCGATCTCGATCATGACACCACTCACAGACTCGTACCTTGTTTCTCCATGGCCTCGAGCTCCGAGAAGCCCCGTTGCGCGGTCGTCAAGTCATTGCTACTCGTACAAACACGCGCTCAATACCACGAGTAGGCTCGATGCTACTGCGTGCGTGTATGTACCTGAACGTGAGCGAGATCGTTGCAATCACTTGCTCCATCGAGACTCAAAAGGTTCGTACGGTTCTCGCGATCAAAGGCTTAATCACCAGTACTCACCACACACACACATATGCACGATAGAACAGCCCTCTCGAAGGCGTGTACAGCAGCGAGCGAGCAGCAACAAGCACGAGAGCACCACCGACACCGCAACGAGCCTCATTCGCTTGCTGCCTCGCTGCCCCTCACACTCCCTCCCTCCCTCCCACATCATCACCATCGTCGTGCCGCTCGTGTGAGGTCCCTCTTCTCTCGCACACATCCCTCCCTCTCTTTCCAATCATCTTCCAAGCCTCATTGAATCGTGTGATTCGCACACACACACCAAGCAAAGCACAAACACACACAGAGCAAGAGATCGAGATTGGCACGATTGGAGCTCTCGATCATCAAGGCATCGCTGCTTGATTGATTGATTGGCTGATTCACCAATCAACATCAACAACAATGGACTTTCCCATACTGCCAACAGGGAGAATGGCATCGTTCAAACAAGAGAGGCTGTATCTGCTGCTTCTTGATGCAATTACTGATGGAGTCATGCCAGCCATCGTCTCTCTTCTTGATCGCGGTGCCAGCATCAACAATCCTGGTGTGGTTACGTTTACTGGTGACACTCCTCTCCACCGTGCATTGGAGATGGGCCATCAGGAATGCGTCGAGCTCCTCCTTGAGCGAAATGCCGACGTCAATGCCCCCAATCGAACTGGCTACACACCTCTACATCACGCGTCAGCGAATGGACGACATCAAGGCGTCGCGCTCCTTCTTGATCGACATGCCAACGTCAATGCTGCCAATCGAGGTCGCTACACTCCACTTCATTACGCATCCTTGGATGGTCATCATCAATGCGTCGAGCTCCTCCTTGATCGACATGCCGACGTCAATGCCGCTGCGACTGATGGTTCCACATCTCTTCACTGTGCATCATTGGAAGGCCACCGTCAATGCGTCGAGCTTCTTCTTGATCGAAATGCCGACGTCAATACTGTCGATGAGAATGGGCACACATCTCTTCATGACGCATCATGGAATGGTCATCCTCAATGCGTCGAGCTCCTTCTTGCTCGGCGCGCCAACGTCAATGCCGCTAAGCATGACGGCAATATGCCTCTTCATATTGCATCGATTAATGGCCGCATAGAATGCATCGAGGTCCTGATCGACCATGGCGCCAACAAGTCGATCGCCAACGTACGTCATCCATCCCTTCCATCCATCCATCCGTTCTCTCTCTCTCTCGTTTGATTGAATGCATCTTGTATCTCTTGATTCTTGAGGTGAGGATTGAATGACTGACGAGCAACGACAATCGATGTGTCGAACTCGAATGACAGAATCAAGGCCGAACTCCTGAACAAGTTGCAGGCTTCCCGGATATCGCACGATTGATCCATGATCGAGGTGCGTGACCGAATGAGAGACTCCACTCGAATTCATTGATTCCTCTTGTTGATTTGCATTGCATTGGATTGCATTGCATTGGATTGCATTGGATTGGATTGGATTCCATTGGATTGGATTGCATTGCATTGCATTGCATTGGATTGCATTGGATTGCATTGGATTGGATTGGATTGGATTGGATTGCATTGCATTGGATTGGAACCAACATTCGATCATCCATTCCACACTCGCTCAGGATTCGAGTGGTCACCATCGAACCATCGATTGATTGCTCGCAGCTATCGCAAGTTCACGAGGAGCGTGATCGAGTTGATGATGATTCGAGACATGCGGCAGCCAGCAGCAGGAATGCCATCATGGCTTCCGAACGAGCTGATGTTCGAGATCTTTCGAGCTCTCTTTGATCTTTACCTTCTCGATCACCAATAGACTCTCTCTCTCTCTCGCATTGTGCATTCGTTTACGAAACAAACCAACTGCTTCATTTATGATGATTGCAGCTTCGGATCATGCTGCCGCTTTGGCGGCTGTGCGCGTCAGCCGCCTACTTTGGCGGCGGAAGTTGTACCACCGGGCCAGTGTACGGCTCGCGTTCGACCTTGAATTGCACCTCGTCACGGACGTGGTCGCGCACTTGGATCTGTTGGTAGATGGGCGCGAACGGCGGACGAGCAACGAAGCGGCCCGAGCCGTTGGTCACGTGCAGTTCGGTTGAGGCAGTTGGAAATGCGACGGAAGTCGTCCTTACCCAAGGCCTTCTGGTCGGAGTTGAAGGTGCTGGATCAGTGAGCCAGTGAGTCAGTGAGTCAATCAGGCAACCGACGGTAGTTGCTGGATCGTCATTGCGTGATGCGAGTGAGAGATGGCGTACCAGTTGTCGGTTCCGACCGTTTGCAAGTCGCTCCGGCGCACTCCTTTGCGGAGCAGAATGCGGAGTGTAACGAAGCCGCGCCCCCCATCCATCCTTGTTCTGCTTTCTGCTTCGCCTTGCTGCGTTGTCTCTTGTTGCTGCACTATGGCAGCTTCGTCCGAAATCAAGCGGAAGAGAGTTCTCGTGTTGGGTGAGATCAAGGCCGGTAAGTCCAAGTTCGTAGCCCAAGCTATGCTACACAGTGGCTGCAGTGGTGCGGCTGTCGCTGGGCCAGCCGAGTGGCAACGATCCAAAGGGCTTCGCGCGTGCCATGTGAACTACTTCAACCGTGGCAACTTGTGTCTCTTCGACACGGAAGGTTGGATAGGACCGCCGCCGCTGGACCAAGTAAGGCTGCTTTGTGGCGGCGTGACGACCGGGACAGCTCCTTTGTGGTCCAGCGATCTCGTAAGCGCACAAGACAACAAGGCAGATCTCGTGGTCGTTGTCGTAAACGGCGTCTCGCTTGCGCGACGCAAGCGGGGTTGGTTCGGGGAGTATGGCGAGCTTGCGAATGACGTTGTTAGCGGTATTGAGGAGTTGTTCGAGGTCATCAAAAACGTGACCCAGAGAGCGCCCGTATTGTTGATCACGCACCAAGACTACTTCGAGCGCTCTCGCTCGTTGATTTGGAATGCGAAGTACTCTGCGGAGCTCTGGCGAACCATCTACGACCGGCTTTCGCGGCAGTGGCAATCCAATGTTTTTGCAGTTGGAACCACGTGCACCCCCAGCACCTGCTCCAACCCAGACAAGTGTGACTGTGAGTACGCAGGAGAGGCCGTGGACCAAATAGCCTCGCTGCTGTATACGGCCTTTGAGATCGTGTGAATACACTGTCGAAGGGGCCGTCAATCGGGCAACTTGGCCAAATGCATTACACCCAGCGAGTAAACCCTCAAAACTCGTATTCCGGAATAAGCTCATCCCTCCTCTAGCGCATGATGGACCGGGCTTCCTCAATGCGTCGAGCTCCTTCTTGCTCGGCGCGCCAACGTCAATGCCGCTAAGCATGACGGCAATATGCCTCTTCATATTGCATCGATTAATGGCTGCATAGAATGCTGATCGATCAAGGTGCCAACACATCAATCGTCAACGTACGTCATCCATCCATCGACTTGTATCTTGATTCGAGAACGATTGAATGACTGACGAGCAACGACAATCGATGTGACAGAATCAAGACCGAACTCCTGAACAAGTTGCAGGCTTCCCGGATATTGTACGATTGATCCATGATCGAGGTGCGTGACCGAATGAGAGACTCCACTCGAATTCATTGATTCCTCTTGTTGATTTGCATTGCATTGCATTGCATTGCATTGCATTGGATTGGATTGGAACCAACATTCGATCATCCATCCATCCCACACTCACAGGATTCGAGTGGTCACCATCGAATCATCGATTGATTGCTCGCAGCTATCGCAAGTTCACGAGGAGCGTGATCGAGTTGATGATGATTCGAGACACGCCGCAGTCAGCAGCAGGAATGCCATCATGGCTTCCGAACGAGCTGATGTTCGAGATCTTTCGAGCTCTCTTTGATCTTTACCTTCTCGATCACCAATAGACTCTCCCCCTCACACACACAAAAGCATTGAATCATGATCACGATGGTGGTCATGAGTCGAAGACCATCATCATCATCATCAACAAGAAGAAGAACAAGAACGACAACAATACAAACATCTCGATTTGATGAGGATGAGGATGGGATCGAATGCCAACGAGCAAGCAAGCAAGCAGCGATGGAAGGAGAGCGTGGCTGTTGCGATGTCGCGCTCATTCGCTTGCTGCCTCGCTGCCCCTCACACACCCTCCCTCCCTCCCACATCATCATCATCATCGTCGTGCTGCTCGTGTGAGGTCCCTCTTCTCTTGCAACACATCCCTCCCTCCCTGTCTGTTCAATCACCTTCTGTCTCTCTCTCTCTCTCTCTCGATATCTTTGATCTTGGAGGTTGGCCAGAATTGCCTCATTGAATCGTGTGACTCGCACACACACACCAAGCAAAGCACAAACACACACAGAGCAAGAGATCGAGATTGGCACGATTGGAGCTCTCGATCATCAAGGCATCGTTGCTTGATTGATTGGTTCACCAATAACATCAACATCATCAACAATAATGGCATCGTCCAACCAAGGTCAACTTGATATCGCTCTTCATAATGCAGTTGGCCGAGGATCTATTCAAGATATCGTCTCTCTTCTTGATCGACATGCCGATATCAATTCTTTGCGTTGTAATGGAACTCCTCTCCATTATGCATCATGGACCGGTCGTCATCAATGCATCGAGCTCCTCCTTGATCGACATGCCAATATCAATGCCGTTGATCGAAATGGCAATACTCCCCTTCACCGCGCATCAACGAATGGCCATCATCAATGTGTCGAGCTCCTTCTTGATCGACATGCCAATATCAATGCCGTTGATGAAAATGGCCATACTCCCCTTCACCGCGCATCATCGAATGGCCATCATCAATGCGTCGAGCTCCTTCTTGATCGACATGCCAATATCAATGCCGTTGATCGAAATGGCGATACTCCTCTTCATGTTGCATCATCGCACAGTAGTCACCAATGCATCGAGCTCCTTCTTGATCGACATGCCGATATCAATGCCGTTGATCTATATGGCGATACATCTCTTCATGTTGCATCATCGGCTGGTCGTCATCAATGCGTCGAGCTCCTCCTTGATCGACATGCCAATATCAATGCCGTTGATGAAAATGGCGATACACCTCTTCATATTGCATCATCGCATGGTCGTCATCAATGCATCGAGCTCCTCCTTGATCGACATGCCAACGTCAACGATCCTCACCGAGATGGCCGTACACAACTTCTTCAGGCGGTATATTATGGCCACCACAAATGTGTCGAGCTCCTCCTTGATCGACATGCCAATATCAATGCCGTTGATCGAAATGGCCGAACACCTCTTCATGTTGCATCGTCGAATGGCCATCATCAATGCGTCGAGCTCCTCCTTGATCGACATGCCAATATCAATGCCGTTGATCGAGATGCCCGTACACCTCTTCATGAGGCATCGGCGAATGGCCATCATCAATGCATCGAGCTCCTCCTTGATCGACATGCCAATATCAATGCCGTTGATCAAGATGCCCGTACACCTCTTCATTATGCATCATCGCATGGTCGTCATCAATGCATCGAGCTTCTCCTTGATCGACATGCCAACATCAATGTCGTTGATGAAGATGGCAAAACTCCTCTTCATCAGGCGTTATATTATGGTCGTCATCAATGCATCGAGCTCCTCCTTGATCGACATGCCAACGTCAATGTCGTTGATGAAGATGGCAATACACCTCTTCATATTGCATTATCGAAAGGTCATCATCAATGTGTCGAGCTTCTCCTTGATCGACATGCCGATATCAATGTCGTTGATGAAGATGGCAATACACCTCTTCACATTGCATCATCGAAAGGTCATCAATGCATCGAGCTCCTCCTTGATCGACATGCCGATATCAATGCCGTTGATGAAAATGGCAATACTCCTCTTCATGAGGCGGTATATTATGGTCGTCATCAATGCATCGAGCTCCTTCTTGATCGACATGCCAACATCAATGCCGTTGATGAAAATGGCAAAACACCTCTTCATGAGGCATCGTCGAAAGGCCATCATCAATGCATCGAGCTCCTTCTTGATCGACATGCCAACATCAATGCCGTTGACCAAAATCGCAAAACACCTCTTCATGTTGCATCATCGATGGGCCATCATCAATCCGTCGAGCTCTTGATCGACCATGGCGCCAACAAATCAATCACCAACGTACGTCATCCATCCCATCCATCCATCCATCCGTTCTCTCTCTCTCTCTCTCTCCTTTGATTGAATGCATCTTGTATCTCTTGATTCTTGAGGTGAGGATTGAATGACTGACGAGCAACGACAATCGATGTGTCGAACTCGAATGACAGAATCAAGGCCGAACTCCTGAACAAGTTGCAGGCTTCCCGGATATTGTACGATTGATCCATGATCGAGGTGCGTGACCGAATGAGAGACTCCACTCGAATTCATTGATTCCTCTTGTTGATTTGCATTGCATTGCATTGCATTGGATTGGATTGGATTGGATTGGATTGGATTGAATTGCATTGGATTGGATTGGATTGCATTGGATTGGATTGGATTGCATTGGATTGGATTGCATTGGATTGCATTGGATTGCATTGGATTGGATTGGAACGAACATTCGATCATCCATCCATCCGCACACACTCACAGGATTCGAGTGGTCACCATCGAATCATCGATTGATTGCTCGCAGCTATCGCAAGTTCACGAGGAACGTGATCGAGTTGATGATGATTCGAGACATGCGGCAGCCAGCAGCAGGAATGCCATCATGGCTTCCGAACGAGCTGATGTTCGAGATCTTTCGAGCTCTCTTTGATCTTTACCTTCTCGATCACCAATAGACTCTCCCTCTCACACACACAAAAGCATTGAATCATGATGATGATGATGATGATGATGATGATGGTCATGAGTCGAAGACCATCATCATCATCATCAACAAGAAGAAGAACAAGAACGATAACAATACAAACATCTCGATTTGATGAGGATCGAATGCCAACAAGCAAGCAGCGATGGAAGGAGAGCGTGGCTGTTGCGATGTCGCGCTCATTCGCTTGCTGCCTCGCTGCCCCTCACACACCCTCCCTCCCTCCCACATCATCATCATCGTCATCGTGCTGCTCGTGTGAGGTCCCTCTTCTCTCGCACACATCCCTCCCTCTCTTTCCAATCATCTTCCAAGCCTCATTGAATCGTGTGATTCGCACACACCAAGCAAAGCACAAACACACACACAGCAAGAGATCGTGATTGGAACGATTGGAGCTCTCGATCATCAAGGCATCGTTGCTTGTTTGGTTGGTTCACCAATAACATCAACATCATCAACAATAATGTCATGGTCCAACCAACGTCCAGTTGATAGGGATCTTCATTTTGCTGCACAGCGAGGATCGGTTCGAGATATCGTCTCTCTTCTTGATCGACATGCCAACGTCAATGCTCGTGATAACTTGGTTCTAAATACACCTCTCCACTATGCATCATTGAATGGCCATCGTCGATGTATCCAGGTCCTGATCGATCATGGCGCCAACAAATCAATCACCAACGTGCGTCATCCATCCCTTCCATCCATCCATCCGTTCTCTCTCTCTCGTTTGATTGAATGCATCTTGTATCTCTTGATTCTTGAGGTGAGGATTGAATGACTGACGGACAACGACAATCGATGTGTCGAACTCGAATGACAGAATCAAGGCCGAACTCCTCAACAAGTTGCAGGCTTCCCGGATATTTTGCGATTGATCCATGATCGAGGTGCGTGACCGAATGAGAGACTCCACTCGAATTCATTGATTCCTCTTGTTGATTTGCATTGGATTGCATTGGATTGGATTGGATTGGATTGGATTGGATTGGATTGAATTGCATTGGATTGGATTGGATTGGATTGGAACCAACATTCGATCATCCATCCATCCGCACACACTCGCTCAGGATTCGAGTGGTCACCATCGAATCATCGATTGATTGCTCGCAGCTATCGCAAGTTCACGAGGAACGTGATCGAGTTGATGATGATTCGAGACATGCGGCAGTCAGCAGCAGGAATGCCATCATGGCTTCCGAACGAGCTGATGTTCGAGATCTTTCGAGCTCTCTTTGATCTTTACCTTCTCGATCACCAATAGACTCTCCCCTCACACACACAAAAGCATTGAATCATGATGATGATGATGGTCATGAGTCGAAGACCATCATCATCATCATCAAGAGAAGAACAAGAACGATAACAATACAAACATCTCGATTTGATGAGGATCGAATGCCAACGAGCAAGCAAGCAGCGATGGAAGGAGAGCGTGGCTGTTGCGATTCGCTTGCTGCCTCTATCGCCGTCTCGCACGCTGCGTCGTGACTCTCTCGCGAGAACCATCATTGTTCGAACCATGGTACGTGAAACATTGCAACATCGCACGCTCGACGCTCACGTGTATCTGACCCCCATGACGCATGGCCGTCGTTGGCATGTGTACCAGACTAGTGTGCTGTTGATTCGTGGCGGAACCGTTGTGAACGCTGACGGGTACGACGATCGATGCTGGAATGCGTTGCATCATCTTGGGCACTGAGTCGCTGGTGAATGGAATGAGTAGCTCGGCTCGAGCCGACGTGTTGGTACGAGATGGTATCATCGCAGCGGTCGGAGAGGCTCTCGAAGCTCCCGAGGGAGCTCGCGTGATCGACGCCTCGGGCAAGCTGGTGCTGCCTGGCGGCATCGACACGCACACGCACTGCCAGCTCCCGTTCATGGGCACGGTCGCAGTTGATGACTTTGACTACGGTACCCGCGCTGCAGTCGCTGGTGGTACCACCATGTTGCGTAC
>Ga0209935_1003932_pt1 | contig 14395 bp, 13 predicted proteins | sample ThiBio_1000_plan_2_FD_183958 | JGI IMG/M metagenome (GOLD analysis project Ga0209935, IMG submission 183958) | Wastewater bioreactor microbial communities from Cape Town, South Africa - Thiocy_cont_1000_plan (SPAdes) | ecosystem: Engineered > Bioreactor > Thiocyanate-remediating >... | reverse complement strand
TGGTGAGCTTCTGTCTCTCAATCGCAAGGACGAGTAACATTCGCGACACGAACCCTTGGTATCCAACGCAAATAGACTCTCTGCATCATCGGTGATTGGCGAGTAGGTCGAGCACAACTCCATCAAGAGCTTGGTGGTCTCCTCGGGCACCTGGGCCATGAGGTCCTTGCCGTATTGCTTGATGTTCTTCTCGGCCTCGAAGAAGTCGAGCGTGTGAATGTAGCGCAGCGCTTCGGCGTGCTGCTTCAGGTCCTCGAGCAGGATCCTCAACACCATGTCGTGTTGCCGATGCAACTTGGCGAGATACATCGATTGCTTGTAGTAGCCTGCTTGGCGGCATACTTTGATCGCCGTCTCGACTGCAAACTTGTACGGCGATTTCGGCTATCGTAATCATCATCCCACGTGGTGTCAATATCTCATGCAAGTGAATGAGTGAGCGAGTGAGTGAGTGAGACATACGTGAATGAACTCGTTGATCTTGTTCTCGTCCTTCAGCTTGGTGTAGCAGTTGAGCAACAAGGTCGTGTGATCGGGAGTGGCCTTGTTGCGCTCGTGCAACGCTTGCAAGAAGAGCGTCAGATTGTGGATCTGCTGGCTATTGAGGAAGCGCTGAATGACGTAGGACGGCTCGAGGCCGCCGATGGTCTTGAGATACTGCGCCATGGCCGAGTCGTACTCCTTTTGGCCGTAGAGGTAGTCACCGTATTTCTTGTAGATCTCGATGATGGCCGCAGGATCGAGCGAGCCGACCGCGAGGTTGATCGCCACCGAGTAGAGCTTCTTGCGGAACAAGGTCTCGAGCTTGGTCTGCGTGTCCTTCTCCTCGAGTTGGAATGCCTAAAAGTACAAGCCAAGCCAAGCCACTTGCAATGGTCAACGGGAGCTCCGTGATACCGCGCGATCGATGAATGATACCTTGCCGTCAGCCGTGAGAATGAAGATGGTTCCCCACTCGGCAATCACGTGTCGCACGTTCTGGAAGCGACCGTCGAAGGCCGTGAAGCGGTTCTTGAGATCGTAGATGTTGACCGTGTTGAACTGCTGGCCATTGTTCTCGGCCGCCCATACGACGATCAAATGCGAACGGAAGAAGCTAATCATCTTCTTCTCGCCTTGGAACGCCAAGCAACCACCTCGATCATCAGGATTGTAGTTGTAGATTGCCTAGCAAACGAGCAACCGAATCAGTGGCGATTCATCAAGGAGAGCGAGAGAGAGAGAGAGAGGGAGAGGTTGAGAGAGATTGCAGGAGTATCACACGATACCTGACCAGAGGATTGCGCTACGATCATGTACGACTGGTCACTCAGACACGAGCAATCGAGCTCCGCTCCAAAGTCATCAAGGTTCGTTACCTGCCACGCACATCCAATGCCACATTCAGTTACTCTCGTTCTCTCTCTCTCTCTCTCTCTCGCGTTCTCTTGCTCGCTTGCATCGCCGTCAACCAATCCGTACTCGAAGCGTATCCTGAAAGACGTAGGACTGCACACGAGCAGGAGTGACGACGTAGAGAGCGTTGCCGCCCTGCCAGCCCTCGTGCCATCCGAGCCCCGTGATCGGAATCTCGTCCGGGTTGCGTATGACCAGTTGCTTGGGAGACTTTTGCCGCACAATGTCGCCGTAGATCAGGATCACCGAGCCGTCCATCAGGCCGATGGCAATGTGTGTTAGGTCCTCGGTCGATGAGATCTTGGTGATCTGTTCCCCCAATCGCGACCGTCGTCATTTGTATCATCATCATCATTATCATCAGTATATTTCGTTGATGTTGATGATGTTGGCTGGACATACGGCATATCGAACATCAAGCTTGAGGGTCTTCAAGCATAGAGGATTGCCAGTCTTGTCTTCCTTATCGAGGTTCCAGATACGCAAGATCGACTCCTGTATCGAGCCGTCAATCGATCAATCATCGAATCCATCGTGCTTCTCGCTCGTGCTCCTCTCGCTCGTGCTCTCTCTCTCGTACGGTGGGGTTCTCCATCGAATCAGCACCGATCGTGAGAAGAACGTTCTGAGTCTTGAGTTGTTGCATGTGTTTGACATTGAGATCGTAGGCCTGGAAGGCGCGCGCCTTGAACTCGCGGTTCACAATGTTGATGAAGCCCTCAGCATCTACACCAATCACTCGATCAATCAATCAAGCAATCGAGTAGATCGATGTAGTGGGGCGAGATATCGAACCTCCAAAGATGATACTGCCTCGTCCACTTGCACAACAAACGATATCGAGCTATACAAAGGCCAATCAGTGAGTCACGCAGTGTTCCAAGGAGATTTCTCTCTCGCTCTTTCGTTGGCTTCGAAGAGCAGGAAGGAAGGAAGGCGCTCGCATCGAACCTTGAAGATGCTCGGCGGCTGGTCCGTCTCTGGATCTTTGACCAGCTGCTTATCAAAGAACTGGAACGGCGGCCACTGCAACATCCTGTGTCACGCTCTCTCGAACAAGCAAGCAAGCGAGAAGGAAGGAAGGATAGAGTGTGGAGCGCGAGATGTGTGAGCGAGCGAGGCAGCGAGCGAATGAAGGAAGAGAGGGAAGAAGCAGCACCAAATATGCGTCTTATTCCGGGGCACGTCAAAAGATTTAGCGTCTTATTCCGGGGTACGAGATGGAATTCGTTGGTTCGCGTGTGGTGCGTGGGCGGCGAGGCGGCGGAGATGGTGTGGGGCGTGGCAGGGTCGGTGCGGGTGTGTGAGAGATCGAGGGCGAGGGTCGGGAGGTACTCCGGAGAGAGGCGGAGGATGGAGTTCGATCGGAATGGTACTGGCGGAGTTGTGGAGGAGTGAGTTCATTCGTTTGTTGCTGCTGTCGCTGCTGCATCTCTCTCTCTCTCTCAAATGGCTCGAGTCAAGGAGAGGTTTTCGATGGTGATGATGATCATGGTGGTGATGATGATGGCACTGGTGGTGGTGGTGGTGCCATCGGTCGAGGCCAAGAAGCGATACGTGAACAGCCTACCGAACGGCAACAGTATTCGACTCAACGGAGCCTCGTGCCCTGCGACAGGACATACCGGCTGCTCTGGCAAAGGCAGCGCTCGAGCAACCAATCGCTTCGGTAGGTGGCAAGTGATACTACTCGATTAGATCGAGTGGTTAGTTGTTTGTTTGAGTGAGAGAGGAAGTGGGAGGATTGTCATTGATCTCAGGAGTATCTACGATGGACAGGCGAGGACTTTCGACGTGAGGGTCATCGATGGACTCAACGTCTGTGCAAGATGGACTCGGATGGTGACGGCCTCACGAACGGCGAGGAGATGGGTACGTTGATTGATGGCTCTATCGCTCTCATCAAGATCCAAGATACGAGAGGTTCAGCACACATTGACTGCAACTCCGCTCGCTTGCAATCAATCAATCCATCCACCGATCTATCGAAACAGGAGATCCATGCTGCGTCTGGACTGGTGGTCGTGCTCCTCGAACCTCGGATCTCTCACATCCAGGTGAACGTAGTTCACGCAACAATGCTCCCAAGTGTGGTCAAGCCGCTGCTCCATCCGGCAAGCAACCCAACAACAACAACAACAACGCAGCGGCACCCAACAACAACAACAACAACGACGATCCCAATGACGCGTTGAACGTCAATGGCTTCCCTGTGTGGGCCATCGTTCTCATCTGCTCGCTTGGTACCGTGTCCTTGTGTGCCATCGTCATTGCATCATCATTTGTCTTCTCGGCCCTGCTTCGATATCGATCGAAGCGTGTTCGAGAGAAGGCCAACGAGATTGAGATGAGTGCACTGGTATCTCAGTCATAGTAATCTCGCAAGTCAAGCATAGATTTGCGCACCAATGTCATTATAGTACCTCCTCCATGCACATACATCATTATTATGTCACCGGCACCACGTAGTTTATCACCACAACCAACATAAAGCTGCTTGATTTGATTGATTCAAAATGTTCTGTTGTACAAGAACGCACTCGTCTCTGAGAGCTCATACAATCACAGCAACCTTCTTCAAGATCTGTTCGACCGATAGATGCTCGTTACCGAGAGCCTTCGAGACCGAGCACCACTTCTCACCGTGGCATGGTTCCGAGTCCTTGCATCGTGTAATGACCTCTTGTTGTTGCTCGGCTGTTCCGTGTTGCAATTCGAACTTGTAGAACAAGGCCCAAGCGTCGCCAATGTCGGGATCGACCGTCACGGCGCGATTGAACCAACCTCGAGCCTTGTCGATGCGTCGCGAGCGCCAAAAGACCTTGGCGACCGCCGTCATGACGTACACGTCGTTGTCGCACTTTTTGAGCGCGTCGACGGCGCGTGTCTTTTGCTTGGCGAGTGGCTCGAGCTCGATCGCCTCGGCCCACAAGATGCCTGCCGTCGGACAGTCTTGCAGCGCTCGTGCGAGGAGCGCGTGTGCCATCTTGGGCTTGTCGTCGCGCATCTCGACTCGAATGGCCTCGAGCCACAGCTCGGGGCTCTTGGGGTTGCGCAATCGCGCCTTCTCGAGCATCGAGCGCGCCGTGGCTGCCGCGCCGAGACGTTCCTCGAGTCGCGATGCCGAGCACCAGAGTGCCAGTGAATTGGGGCACTGCTTGAGGGCCTGCTTGTATCGTTGTCGAGCGTCATTGTACTTGGCGGCTTCGTCGGCTTTCGAGATGGCAGTGCCTCCCGCTGCTGCTGCGGCGGCGGCGACGGCAGCGGCCGCATGTCGTTCGTCCCATTGCGCACGCATCAACCACAACTTGTCATAGTCAGGGAACAAGCGCAACGCCTCGTCGAGCAGCTGTCGCTCTTGCTCGGCGTCTCCGAGCTCTCGCTCGAGCTTGGCCGACTTCATCCACACACGCTGCGTGCCGGCCTTCTCGCGCGCACGAGCCAGCAGGGCACGCGCACGCACGGGCTGGTTGTTCTCGTTCTCGAGCTTGACGGCAGCGAGCCAGATCTGCTCCGAGTTCGGATTGGCCTTGAAGGCCTCCTTGAGAATGAGGCGTGCACCGTCGACGTCGCCCGCGAGCCACTTCTCCTTGGCGCCCATGAGCCAGAGGATCTCGGCCTGCGGACAGTAGCGCACGGCCTTCTTGAGCAGCTGCTCGAGCGACTCGGCCGTGCCGTGCGCCTTCTCGAGCTCGGCGTTCAGCAGCCAGAGGCGCTTCTTGCCCGGATAGACGGTGAGCGCCGTGGCGTAGATGGCACGCGCGGTCTGGATCGAGTGGCGCTCGATGCAGTGGCGCGCGTCGTCGATCCACGTGTCCTTGCGGTCCTCGTCTTCGAGTCCGAGTGCGATCGAGTGGCGCACGATGGCGGCGCACGTCTCGGGCGCGCGGCTCTGCTCGGCGAGCTCGGCCTCGCGCAGCCAGTCCTCGCGCTTGAGCACGACGCCGTTCTTGGCGAGCTCGCGCATCGCACGACTAATGAGCTTATCGACCAGCGGCAGGTTGCCGTTCGCCTCCTCGAGCTTGGCGGCCGTGATCCAGATCGACGGCTCGGTCGGAATGGCGACGCGCGCCTGGTTCAAGACGGCGCGCGCATTGTCGTAGGTCTCGAGTCGCGCGAGTGCCAGCCACATTTCGACCGAGGTCGGCACGCACTGCACGGCGCGTTGCAACAAGACACGAGCCTCGTCGGCGCTCTCGAGCTCGACGGCCGCACGCCAGAGTCGCACCGAGTTGGGCACGAACTCGAGCGCCTTGCGCAGAATGAGACGGCGGCTCTCGGTGTCGTCCGAGAGCGCCGCCGCCTGCATCCAGATGGCGACCGACTTGGGAGCGCGCTTGACGGCGCGCGCGAGGATCGAGCGCGCCATGTCGGGCGGATGCAGTCGCGCCGCCTCGAGCCACACGTCCTCCGAGTCGGCGCAGTTGTCGCACGCCTTGAGGATCAGCTTGCGAGCGCTCACGAGCTTGCCACCGAGCTCGTGCAAGCGAGCGATCGCGATCCAGCCCGGAGCATGCTTGGGATTGGTGGTGACGACCGACTGCAGCAGCAGCAGCGCTCGCTTCATGTCGCCGACCTCGACCTCGGACGTCATCTTGCGCGAGTTGAGGTCGGTCAAGTAGCCCTTGGGATCGACCACCGTCTGGCCCGTGACCGAGTCGGCCTTCGATTGGAGATGGAGATTGAGCATGGTCTTGCGAGCCTCGCCCATCAACGTGAGGTCCTGATTGACCGGGTTCAACATGGAGGTCGAGCTGCCATCGAGGCCGCCCGCACCACTGCCGCCGCCGCCGCCGCCTCCAAGAGTCGACTGCAATCCACCACCGAATCGCTGTTGCTGCTCGTCGAGCACAGCGGCATATTGGTTCTCCTGTCGCGCACGCTCGAGCAGCGTGTCGGGAGCCGGCGTGAAGGTCTGCTGCTTGGCCTTGTAGCGCAGACTGTAGTCGCCAATGTCGGGTATCGAGTTCCATTCGTCGTACGTGATGTTGGCCAGCTCGGGCTTGAGGTCCGCGAACTTTTGCTGGATCTTGGGGCGGCTCTTGCGATACTCTTCGAGCTCGCGCTGCAGCAACTCCTCGCGGCGGCGCTTGCGTCTCGAGTCCATGCGTCGATCGATGGCGTCCCACACCGAGTCGGCCTCCTCGTCCTCCTCGTCGTACGGCAGACCCGCGAACATGGCGCCCTCGTCGACGTTGCGGCCAGTCACCTCGCGCTCGTGCTCCTCCTCGGCCTCGGCGTCGGCCTCGGCGTCGCGCTTCGGCTTGCCAGCGAGATAGGCATTGCGCTCTTCGGGAGGCCCTGATTCGACCGCACGAGCTGGGCCAATGTCCGAGCGCGTCGTGAAGCCCGTCGCACCACGACCGAGGCCAGCAACATAGTTGGGAGGTGCTGGTTGGCCAAGGAACCAGAGTTTGTTGGAGGCCATACTCAAGAGAGAGAGAGAGAGAGTCAGTGGTTGATAGATCAAGAGAGATAGTGGTTGATAGATCAAGAGATAGATCAAGAGATAGGTTGATAGATCAAGAGAGATAGTGGTTGATAGATCAAGAGATAGTGGTTGATAGATCAAGAGAGATAGTGGTTGATAGATCAAGAGAGTCAGTGGTTGATAGATCAAGAGATAGAGGTTGATAGATCAAGTGAGATAGTTTGATAGATCAAGAGAGATAGTGGTTGATAGATCAAGTGAGATAGTTTGATAGATCAAGAGATAGTGGTTGATAGATCAAGAGATAGCTTGATAGATCAAGAGAGATATGGTTGATAGATCAAGAGAGATAGTGGTTGATAGATCAAGAGATAGTGGTTGATAGATCAAGAGATAGCTTGATAGATCAAGAGATAGTGGTTGATAGATCAAGAGAGATAGTGGTTGATAGATCAAGAGATAGTGGTTGATAGATCAAGAGAGATATGGTTGATAGATCAAGAGAGTCAGTGGTTGATAGATCAAGAGATAGAGGTTGATAGATCAAGTGAGATAGTTTGATAGATCAAGAGAGATAGTGGTTGATAGATCAAGTGAGATAGTTTGATAGATCAAGAGATAGTGGTTGATAGATCAAGAGATAGCTTGATAGATCAAGAGAGATATGGTTGATAGATCAAGAGAGATAGTGGTTGATAGATCAAGAGATAGTGGTTGATAGATCAAGAGATAGCTTGATAGATCAAGAGATAGTGGTTGATAGATCAAGAGAGATAGTGGTTGATAGATCAAGAGATAGTGGTTGATAGATCAAGAGAGATATGGTTGATAGATCAAGAGAGTCAGTGGTTGATAGATCAAGAGATAGAGGTTGATAGATCAAGTGAGATAGTTTGATAGATCAAGAGAGATAGTGGTTGATAGATCAAGTGAGATAGTTTGATAGATCAAGAGATAGTGGTTGATAGATCAAGAGAGTCAGTGGTTGATAGATCAAGAGATAGAGGTTGATAGATCAAGTGAGATAGTTTGATAGATCAAGAGAGATAGTAGTTGATAGATCAAGAGAGACAGTAGTTGATAGATCAAGTGAGATAGTGGTTGATAGATCAAGAGATAGCTTGATAGATCAAGAGAGATATGGTTGATAGATCAAGAGAGATATGGTTGATAGATCAAGAGAGATAGAGGTTGATAGATCCAACCCAACCAACCAAGCGAGCTATTCGGATCTATCGAGCAAGCGAGGGCGAAGAAGATGATGAAGCAGCTCGATCGAGATCGCTGTTCCTTCGTGTCCTTCTCCTCTTGGCAGCACCTGCTGTCACTCTGCTCCCCAACCAACCAACCATCCTCGCTTGGTACCCAACCAAGCCCACGACTCTCTCTCTCTCTCTTTCTCTATCTCATTGAATTATCATGGGTTCGAGTAAAGTGATCACGATCATTGTGTTTCTTGTGGCGTTTAGTGCGTTTGTTGCCGTATGGCGGCCTCGACGAATCCAGCTGCCGCAGCATCTGCTCGGACACACGATCGTGCCGCTGCCGGGTCTCCTGTCTCCCGAGGTCGCTGAGCAACTGATGACTCTCTCCAAGGAGATGCGTGTGTTTCCGACCAACCTCGCCGACCTCAAGTTCTACGCCACGAAACACGAGCATATCGGCGAGGCACAACCGATCGGCGCCGATGGCAGCTGCGCCCATCCGTACCTCGTACCTTCGAACGACAAGCGCTCGTGCATTCTGCCTGGTCGCGTCGATGTTGGCCGTCACTTTCTCATCGGCGGTGGCGTCGAGGGTCTCAAGGAGCCGTTCGATCATGCGGCGTCGCGTCTCCTGTCGTTCGGTCGCTACATCTTCAACGTCTCGGAGCACGCGATCGTCGAGCGTCTCTTTGCTGCCGAGCACTTTCAACGTGCCGCGCGCTCCGTGTGCCCGACGCACCAGCAGCACCTCGATCCGTTCCAATTCAATCTCATCGTTCAAGTGCCCGGTCAGACGGTCGCCGAGCACCTCGACGCTCCGTACTTTTGGGGCGCCACTCGCTTCCAGCTGCCGCAATGGCTGCTGGTGACCATGGTCTTCTCGGGCCTCTTTACCGATCGCTTCGTGCACCAGGTGCAGGTGGTCGGCTACTACCATCGCTGGAGCGACGTGGCACGACGCTCGGGCGACTTTGTCTACTGGGACCGCAACGACGCCGTGCCGAGTCGCATGCCTGCCGAGCCTCTCGCCGGCAACGTGGTCGACGGCTCCAAGACCGTGCACGCGGCCTCGATCTACTTTCCCGACCGCAAGGCGCCTGCGCTCGACAAGTCGGCCGACTCGGAGCTACGCTACGACTCGGCTCGCGATCGCTGGGAGCTCGTCAGCAACGGTGCCACGATCGCCACCTACGCCACCGACGATCTGCGCATGACGATCGTCTATCGCGCTCGCTGCTTCGCCAATCAATCCGAGGCCGAGCGATTCCGCAACCTTCCCGACGAGCAGTACCTCACGCTCGACTACATTCTCGATACGCTCCACGCCGACCTCGTTCGTCGTGGCCGTCTCGACCACTCGATGCCACGTCCAGATGCCCTGTCGTTCGCACTTCTCTTGCTCGAGGAATATGTCAAGTATCCGTTCGCTGCCGCACAGGCCAGCGTCATTCCCTACAATTACTGTGCTCTATCCAAGATCGCTCCGTGGACCGAGTACATTCTACGCTATCTCTGCTAAATTACTCATCTGATCTTTCAATATACAAACGAGTTTCAATCAGGATGGCAATCATGACGTTGCAGCAAGTGATCGGATTGCAGGAGGTCACGAGGAGGAGGAGGTCGATTGATCGGTGCCACCATCCAGGTGCTTGACCATGATACTCTTACGCACGTTCAAGCGCATCTGCAGTGCACGCTCCTTGAACCATGCGCGAATCGACGTCGACCAGTGTGGCGGTGCCTCCAAGCCAAAGAGAGCCAAGCGCGCTCGTTCGACGCTCTCGACCTGATAGCCGATGCGCACGTAGAAGCGTTGTGACTCGACGTTACCCGTGATGAACGATACGTGTGGGCGGCCTTGTTCGAGCGCCCATCGCTCGGCTTGCTTCATGAGCAAGTGCCCGATGCCGAGTCGGCGTGCGTTCTCGTGCACCGACAGTCGCCAAACGCTCGCCTCGTAGCGGTTGAACTCGGCCTGTCGTGCGACGGCCTCGGGCGACAACGAGAGCCGCTCGGCTTGCAACGTGTGGCCGGCCTTGACGCCGATACACCCGACCACCTTGCCGTCGTGCTCGGCGATCCAGTAGCACGAGAGACCCGGCTTCATCCAGTCGCGCTTGATGTTGCTCATGCTGATGCGCGACTGCACGAGAATCGACAGCCAGAAGAGCTTGCCGCCGACCCACAGTCCGAGAGGCGTCACGAGCACGAGCAACCACGCGAACGCCGCCAGTGCCAACTTGACGAGGCCCAGCCACGAGTACAACAGCGCGACGATCGCCAGTCCGACGGCTGCCACACGCACGTTGTACTGCGTGCCGATCAAGGTCCACGTGTGCGGCCACATCTCCAGGAATCCACGCTGCCAGATCGGCAGCATCTCGTCGTAATCCTCATCGCGATACAACCTCACGGTCACGCCCTTCTCGGACACCACCGGAAGCATCGACGATGCCATTGAGCGAGCGAGTGAGTGTGGGTTGGCAGGATGGAGAATGGCGTGGAGGGACGTGGCACGCGCGACAGGAACAGCAGCCGTCGCGTCAGCGTCAGCAGAGCGAAGGCAGTCGCGGGCTCAAGAACTAACGCAAAGGGGCGCTTACAGACCAACTCACACTCGCGCTCCCTCTCGCTCTCGGGCACGCTGTGGATGGCAGGCTGGCTGGCAACACTCCCTGCAGACATGTGAATATCTCGAACAAACCGAATCGATCAATGGTGAGTACGGCAGTTCGAGCAAGAGGAGTGAGGGTTGGTGTCGCTGGCAGATGGACAAGGACAAGGTCATTCGTTCTGTTACTGTTCGCTCGATACAACGTCTCTTCTCTTCTCTCTCTCCACACACCAACACTCTCGCATACACAGGCTGTTCAGTTGGCTTGGCCTCAATCTACGAGTAGTACTACGCCTCTCTCAGTATCTCTCTCTCTCTCTCTCTCTCTCTCTCTCTCTCTCTCTCAGAGTTATGGCTTCGAGCTCTTCTTCTACGACCATCGGGGTGGTGCACGACCACGCCGAGATCGATGCGTTGCCGTACCTCGACAAGGAGTACGACGCGCTGAAACTCGAGGTCGATCTCTTGATCAAGAGCGAGATGACGACGCTGGCGAGCGAGCTACAGAAGCAACAGCCGGCTCCGGTGTTGCAGCAGTATCTCGACAAGCTCGGTCCGTCGTATGAGCCGTTCGCCGATCATCCAGTGCTGCAGGCCGAGTTCAAGAGAGTGGCAGCCAAGCAGCCGTTGCAAGCGATCGATCTCGCGCGATATCAAGTGAGTATAGTGCTGGTGATGGTCGTGATAATGGTGCCACATCGGTACTGATGGCCGACCACGATGTGCTTAGGTATCGGGGCCAGCTGCCAATCACCAGAACAGCGTCGCAGCTTGGAAGGAGGCCGTCGATAACGCAGCAGCTCAACTCGAGCATCAATCGCTACGGTAACATGATGCCAATCACATGACGATATCGAAGAGGATATCACTCGCCCACTCACTCGAGTAATGTCTATCTATCCATCTATCTAGCTTGTTGAACCTCGATCTATTGGCGACACACGGTGCCAATGCATGGAAGATTCACGCGGACCAGATGCAATCACGACGACAATGGATCAAGAATCTACTCGACTCGGTGCGCAAGGACTCGGAAGCTATCAATCGTGAGAGGAAGATCGCTCAGGTATACCATGATGCTCTCGCTTATCGTTGAGCTGCCCGTTGATATCACGAGAGGAGAGCATCATCACTAACACGCCCTATCTCTATCTATCTATCTATCTATCTATCTATCTATCTATCTATCTATCTATCTATCTATCTATCGTGATCTATCTATCTATCGTGATCTATTTATCTATCGTGATCTATCTATCTATCTATCTATCGTGATCTATTTATCTATCTATCTATCTATCTATCTATCTATCTATCTATCTATCTATCTATCTATCTATCTATCTATCGTGATCTATCTATCTATCTATCTATCTATCGTGATCTACGTAGACGCAAGCTGAGTTGAATCTGCGGCAGCTCGAGCAACAGTTCTACGAGCTGGCCATCAAGAACGCCGCGATCGAACAAGCATGTGCTCAACTCGAAGCCGACCTGAGTGGCCTCGGTCAAGAGCTGCCTGCTTCATCCAAGGCCGCTCTCGCATCGAGTGGATCTGGTGCATCGTCGGATGATAACGAGCAGATGAACGTCGACGCGTAGTGATTGGAGCATACTATGGCGAACGAATTACAATGTTGGTCTCGTACGATGGATGTGATTGATTGCTTGAGTATGCGTGTTGCTTAAAGGATAGTATGCACCATGTACGAGAGATTGCTATCTATCTCGATGATCTGATAGATACTTTGATCGAATATCGGAATATGGAACTCGCGTGAACATTCACGAGAGGTTTATACATGAGAGAGAGAAGGACACATATGAATAAGAACCATGGAGACCTTGCTAGTGGCTTGAGGTGGTGCTCGATTGCGAGGGCGACGGCGAGTTGGGTTGCGAGTCAGCAGTGGCGTGGACACCACGACGTCGGTAGTTCGGATCGAGACCGATATCACGGCTGCCAGTGTTGCTACTCATGGTGGGTACGACGATCGAAGCCGTGATCACGGGCATAGGCTCGAGCGGTTAGCGAGCTGAGGATGCCCAAGGAGCACGAGCGAGGCGACGTGGTAGCGGCCACCATGTCAGATGCTGGTGCGTACGAGTATTGGCCTCGGATCGTGGCCGACGGAGGCAGCGGGCCGTCGTGCATGAGCAACGGCCTATCACGACGCGTCATCGACATGAAGAACGGGAATCCGAACGCGGCACCGGCGACGGCGACGACGCCGAACACAACGAGACCATTTCGACGGGCCATCGAGGAGTGAGGGAGAGTCTGTGGCGTGTGCGCGAGGGAGCGAGTGTGTGAGCGTGCACGAGGCGAGGGCAGCAAGCAATGCGCACGTGCACGTGAGCTTGCTGTTGTGATCAACTATCAGCTCGTTATCGTTATCATCGGGCACTCGCTCTCCCACGTATCACGTGGTTCTATTCACGATCGCAGTCAGAGCCACGAGAAGATCTCGAACAGCAGCTCGTTCGGAATCATCGACATCGCCGACCACTCATCGACCACCGATCGAATCATCGTCATCGTCAAGACTGCTTGCTTCATCCATGATGGTGCATGTCGATGACGATCTGGATGCCATGTGAACGTGTCGGCAAGCCATTGATTGGTTCCAATCACATGCACTCGATGGCCTGCCGAGAAGGCGATGAGACCTCGATGCTCGTCGAACGCAACTGCCCATGGATACGCGGAGCCACAATCGAACGACGAGATGTGATGGCCTTCGTGAGTGAATGATTGCAGTCGATAGTTGTTGGTGTCGGAGACGATGATTCGACCTTGATTATCGATGCACACTCCATGAGGATGCATGAACTGGCATGGTTGATTGCCTTTGGAGCCGAACTCGAACAAGAACGAGCCGTCGATCGACGACAATACTTGCACCCGATTGTTACCGGTATCAGAGACGATGATTCGATGTCGATCATCGTCGATCGCAATGCCTGATGGAAGGTAGAACTCGCCAGGCTGAGATCCAGACTTGCCGACCGAGAACAAGAGCGAGAGATCGATCGACGACAAGAACACCAATCGATGATTGTGGGAATCGACGATGATGATGCGACGATGATGCTTGTCGATCGCAATGCCTTGAGGATACTGGAACTCGAGATCTCGTGATCCATATTGGCCGACGCACGACAAGAACGATTGCTCGCTCAATGACCGTGATTGTACTCGATGTTGGTCGCAATCAACGATGAGGATGCGATCATGATCGTGATCGATCGCAAGGCCGAACGGACCATTGAACTGGCCTGTTTGGTGGCCTTCCTCGCCGAACTTGGACACGAACGAGCCGCCATCATCATCATCACACGAGAATACTTGCACTCGATTGTTGTTGTTATCGACCACGAGCAAGAGACCTCGATGATGGTCGAACCCCAAGCCAAGAGGGCAGTAGAACTCGCCATCAGCATGGCCTTGTTGCTTGGTGCCGATCGAGAGCTTGATTCGAGCATCACGATCAAGAGCATCGTCTTCCATCTCTTCCACTTCAATCTCTCTCTCTCTCTCTCTCTCTCTCACAACGACAAAGAGATGATCCAAGCTCCAAACTGCTCAAACCAAAGAGACGAAGATGTGAAGCTCTCACACACGAGACACGAGAGAGACACCAAGCAAGCAAGCAACGAGCAACAAGAAGCAACAAGAACCAATCGATGAAGGAACAAAGAACAGCACCTCCCTCCCTCAACCAACCACTCCCTCACTCACACGAG
>Ga0209935_1003929_pt1 | contig 14406 bp, 22 predicted proteins | sample ThiBio_1000_plan_2_FD_183958 | JGI IMG/M metagenome (GOLD analysis project Ga0209935, IMG submission 183958) | Wastewater bioreactor microbial communities from Cape Town, South Africa - Thiocy_cont_1000_plan (SPAdes) | ecosystem: Engineered > Bioreactor > Thiocyanate-remediating >... | reverse complement strand
GCTGCACCTCCTACCCCAACTCTTGACCATGTCACCCCACGAGCCGCTGCAGGTCAGCTTATCAACCCTTCAAGTAGTTTTTCAAGTCAGCTGAAAAATCGCGATGTTATTTTAGGGATAAAAGAAAGCCACGGAGAAGACCCATTCGATACCTCCTTCCACATGAATCTCACCAAACAAAACATCTCCGTCAAAGAAAAGGAGAAGCTTTCCCTCATGCGCAATTATTTGAAGACCCTATCGTACGAGTTCCTTTCTGCCTTTTGTTTGTACAACTTAGAGCTAAATTAATCGTATAATACAGCCGACGGAAACTGGCCAACAAGATGGACAACGAGGGAGACCGGCCCAAGATAAGGCTGGAAAAATACACCCATCTTTCTGCCACTACCCCTGTATGATACTCCTACCCCCTCTCACTTAGCTATCGAACTCACACTATCACCTATTCCAAATTTGAATAGGTACATACCGTTCCATTGCCTCCCCCCAATGCGATTATTTCTCCTGGTGGAGCCGTGGATCTATCAAGCGTGTATGTCCCTACCCTAATTCAAGCATTTACCGCATAATTTACCTTTCTGATTAAGCAGTGATGCCTTGTCAAACAACCGAACATTTGGGGAGTTCAACCTTGGACACCTACAGAGGTTGGACAACGGCGGTTCCAACCCGTTAACCGGGGATTCAATGAAAGACTGGCATCCGAAGGGCATCCTGGTAGCGCATCTGCATGAACACAAGGGGGCTGTCAACCGCATCAAGGCTTCAAAGGATAATCTCTTCTTTGCCACTTGTTCAGATGACGGCACTGGTATGAAATTAGATATTTGCATTCACTGTTGGAACTAATTGTTGTTACGCACAGTAAAAATTTGGGATAGTCAGAGGCTGGAAAAGAACGTCACCAATCGTTCGAGGCTTACTTATTCATCGCAAGGGTAAATGCTACGAGATCCCTTTCCATTGGATTCTCACCTTACACCTGAATTCATCATTTACAGGGGAAGAATCACGGACTTGACCATCTGTGAGAATTCACACAGCGTGGCCTCAGCGAGCGACTCTGGCTCAATCCACGTATTCAGGATAGAATACACCAAAAAGGAAGGAAACAACCATAGATACACAGGAGTCACCACTGTCAAATATTTCGATAAAACTGACTGCGCTGTTGTATGCATCGACCACTTTAACAGCAACTCACAGGTTCCCTATTCCTCTCCTCATAGTAGTTTCCTTTTTTCCTAAAAGATTCTTCAATTGTAGTCAATATTGGTATCTGGTACAACACGGGGTGTGATATGCGGATGGGACCTGAGAGAGCAGAAGGAAGTGTTCACGATGCAAAATCCTGCTCGACTTGGGCTCCTGCGCTCGTTCATAGTTGACAGAGATCGCAATTGGCTTCTAACTGTCACCTCTCGCGGGTATTTCACGTGCTGGGATCTTCGCTTCAACATCCCTATCAAGTCCTGGAAGCATCCTCAGAAGGATATGGTCTATCGCATGCTTCATTACAACTCTGTAAAGAGAGGATCCTGGATATATTCTGCAGCTGGTACGAAGATGCCATCCATCATATTTTCATATCAGCCCCTCTTGTTCTTACCTTCTTTGACATCAATTAGGGAGCAGTGAAGTTGATGTGTGGGATATAGAATCAGGTACCTGCAAGCAGCTTTTCCGAGTAGCTAGTGATGACGCAGCCGCACCAACAAAGATAGAATCCAAGCCTTCTCCTGTAAGTAGTATTCACACCTGCTACATTAAAAACATATCTTCTGATATATGATATGATTTGCTTCCAAAAAGCATGCTCTGGACTTTGGAACAGAAGATCTGAAACAGCTCGTTGAAAGCGATGAATCCTCTCCTTCCGTGCGCGCTCTTTTGAGCCCCCTGGATTGTCCCTACCTAATCACTGCTGGCACCGATAGGTACCTTTTCTCACAGTTAACCATTTTTCTGATATATCTCCCTTTCTAGGCGGATAAGGTATTGGAACATGATGGATGCATCCAAGTCCTACACAATATGCGGTCTACCCCAAGACCAGACAGAGTTCCCTCCCGTATGTGCGGTCAAGAATTTCGAAGGCAGCGACACGGTGGTGTACCAGGAATCCCCTAACCCTGACCTTCAACAGGTACTGTGTAGCCACCTTGTTTCTCACGCCACATTAACAGCCTTGTCTCTTCTTCTCTTCTATGCAGGGCAAGCAGAGCAGCAACAACAAGGCGGCAGGCAGGATGAAGGTGTCAACCCATCATCACGCTGCTATTTTGGATCTGGAAATGTTGGAGCTTCCTCACCGCATGTTGCTCTCGTGTTCTAGAGACGGCGTGGTCAAGGTGTGGAAATGATGCCTCTATGTACGGCAAAGATACGTTGATAAAAATGGAAGAAAGAATAGGATAGAGTCTCATGTCCCTCGCCACAAGTAGTTTATTTCGAGTCAATCCCCGCCTTCTGGACACCCAGCCACCCTTCCCGAATTACATCCCACCGTTGCACAACCATTTTTAATCTCTAATATTAATCAGACTCATCGCTGACCTCTTCATCCTCTTCTTCCATAGGGTATTCTAAAAGAAACTAATTATCAACTGCATTTTTTTGAAATATCATAACATACCGGTCACAGATACAGGTTCAAGCAGAGCAGCAACAGAAGCGCTTTTGGCCAAATCTTTGGGCTTCTTTCCTTGCAGGTTAGATAGGTTGGTGCTCGTTTCGGCTCCCTTAGCCAACAATGCTTTAACGGCGTCCTCGCCTCCCCTGGCGGCAGCCTATTTTACCGTTTAGTCTCCATTCGAGAGTGATGGAAGGACTAAGTTGTTTTACCTTGTGAAGAGGAGTCTCTCCCAGTTTGTTTTGGATGTTAGGGTTGACCGATGGGCTTGCCAGGAGGAGGTTCAACACAGCAATGTGTCCTGCTCCCGCAGCATAATGAAGCGCAGTGTTTCCTTGATGATCAACAGAATTTACATCCACTTTCAAGGACAACAACTCCTTGGTATCGTCCTCGTAGCCGGCTGTTGTATTGTGTCAAACAACAAAGATTTCAAAAAAAAATCCAGAGAAAGAAGAAAAAAGGAGCAACGTTCAACTCCAATAAATATGAGAATATTGGCCGCACCTTTTGCCGCGTTAAAAAGAGCATCCACTCGAGATGTTGTGGCCTCTCCTCCCTCGCCGTCTTGCATCTTTGCTGTCGCTTGGCACGTGTAGTCACACAATTAATTGTGGCAATTAACGTTTTATTGCGCATATTCAAACAACGAGTACGATTTCAATTCAGAAAATTCCAAGAACCTCTTTTTTATTGTTGGCAAGAAGAGCAACGGAACCATGACGAACGCCTTCGGCAGTGCTAACCCGCAGCAATCGCAGGCGAAGGTGAAGACTATTTCTGAGATAGTCTCTGCCTTGATAAAAGCGCACCAAACAAACAAACCAATCGACGTCGACCGCTTGAAATCCAGACTTGCTGGCCAAAATGGGCTCAGCGATTTACCCAAAATGGTGGATATCATCGCCGCCATTCCTGAACAATATAGGAAAGCTTTGCTTCCCGCTTTGAAAACGAAACCAGTCCGGACGGCATCAGGAGTAAGAAACATTTCAAAGGGGAAAAACACGACTAAAAGCATGTTTCTCAAAATAGATAGCTGTCGTCGCTGTAATGTGCAAGCCACACCGTTGCCCACACATCGCAATGACAGGAAATATTTGCGTGTGCGTATAAAAACGATAAATTGTTCAGAGTTAATTTACACACAAAATAGTTATTGTCCTGGTGGCCCCGATTCAGATTTCGAGTACTCAACTCAGGCCTACACAGGTATCGTAATTTTTTAAATTTTTTTTCCTATCCCATTTAATTGAAAACAAATGCACATTAAAGGATACGAGCCAACGAGTATGCGTGCAATTAGGGCTCGCTACAATCCGTATTTGCAAACTAGGAACAGAGTGGATCAGCTGAAACGACTGGGGCACAGTGTTGATAAAGTGGAGTTCATCATCATGGGGGGTACATTTATGTCATTGTCGCAGGAATACCGAGACTATTTCGTTCGGAACCTGCACGATGCCCTGAGTGGCCACTCTTCCAACAACGTTGAAGAAGCAGTGAGGTATGTTTGTTATTTATTTTTCCTTCCCTTCTTAACACTCCGGTCCTGTTTTTCTTAGATACTCGGAGCAGAGCAATGTCAAGTGTATAGGCATCACTATCGAGACAAGGCCTGACTACTGTTTGAAGCCTCACTTGAGTGCCATGCTGGCGTATGGTTGCACTCGTCTCGAAATCGGCGTGCAGAGCGTTTATGAGGATGTTGCAAGGGACACTAACAGGTACCTATACATGAAATACGCAACTGTTTGATCTAAATTTATATTTCCCCCTCCAACTTCAGAGGACACACAGTCAAGGCCGTTTCGGAGTCCTTCCACCTTGCTAAAGATGCTGGTTTCAAAGTAGTAGCCCACATGATGCCAGATTTGCCCAACATGGGCATGGAGAGGGATGTCAACGGATTTATGGTAATATTCTTTTTTATTCTGCCAAACTGTACTTTACATATATTGAATCCTCACAAACAAAAAAAGGAATTCTTTGAGAATCCTGCCTTCAGGACAGACGGCCTCAAGATCTATCCCACCTTGGTGATCCGAGGAACAGGTACGCACAACACATCCATATATAATCCCAAGCAACTCATTTTATTTAACTATCTTTTATATATTCAGGCCTTTATGAATTGTGGAAGACCGGCAGCTACAAGAACTATCACCCCGACGCCTTGGTGGACCTGGTAGCTAAGATCCTTGCATTTGTGCCTCCATGGATACGAATTTATCGTATTCAGAGGTTAGTTGGGCTGGGTGTTAAAACGTGCCTGCATCTATCTAACACCCCCTCCTTTCCTTCACAGAGACATCCCCATGCCACTCGTCACCTCTGGCGTCGAGAACGGTAACCTGAGAGAACTCGCCCTAGCCAGGATGGCAGATATGGGGACAAAGTGCCGCGATGTGCGTACCAGAGAAGTAGGCATCCAAGATATCCATCACAAAATTCTGCCTGACCAGGTATATCTCTCTCCTCCCCTTTGCACACAATCCTGTTTTTTTAATATTATTCTGACTACAAAGGTGGAACTCATTCGGCGAGATTATGTGGCTAATGGGGGTTGGGAGACCTTCCTCAGCTACGAGGATCCCAAGCAGGACATCCTCGTAGGTCTTCTCCGCTTGCGCAAGTGCAGCCCTGAGACCTTCAGGGAAGAATTGCTAGGAGGTTGCTCTATCGTGCGCGAGTTGCACGTCTACGGCACCGTGGTACCGATACACAACCGCGACCCCACCAAGTTCCAGCATCAGGGCTTTGGTAAGTTGTTGATGGAGGAAGCAGAACGAATTGCGCGAGAGGAACATGGCTCAGTCAAGATTGCAGTCATCTCCGGTGTGGGCACCAGGCACTATTACCGCAGCCTGGGCTACGAGCTCGACGGCCCTTACATGTCGAAGCATCTGTATTAATCTCGTTTCCCTCATCCCATTGGGCAAAGTCTTGAGTTCCTGTGTACATACTAAACTCAGTTCTCGAGCACGCAATAAAGCTTCGCATCGTCCCTATGCTTCGTGAGTTCAGTCATTTCCGCGAAGAGCCCGACAAAAAAGTTCAAACAGAACGTGACACCGAAAATACGACGCAAGTTGTGGTACCCCTGCGGAGTGTACTCTAAGAACAATGGATAACACATGGCAGCTCAAGGAAATATTTCCAGAGTTGGGTAAGCTTACGCTTGTTTATTATTGTTTTCCGCATTTAATTAATTTTTTACGTTGGCGCCAGCCGAAAGTCTAATCGAGGAAGTCCTCAAAGAGGCAAAGCGGGATGGCCTACAACAAGATGCGCTGATGGAAAAACTGCTGGCCTTGCAGGAACGTCAAGAGAAGGAAAAGAAAAACTGGACTCCCGAAGAAAAGGAGAAATATTTGATGGAAGACAGGAAGAATCAATTCGAATTGTTGAAGGGCATGTTTGGGCACATTGACGACAAAACTTTGTGGGCCTCATTTCAGGCTAATCAATGGAAGTTCGATTCAACAGTAGATTCCATTCTTGAAGGGAAAGGTAGGCCTTTAGTTGAATGCCTTCAGAACTGAGCTAGGAAATTCTAGTTTCGGTCCCTACGCCAGATAAAGTGCATACCACAACAAAAGAAAGCGATGATGATTGGGTGATGATAGACCGAGTTGTGCCTGTCAAGGTACCCACATATGCTCGCGTTGTCGATCCCTGATTTAATTTAAATTTATCACGCAGGATTCTGGAGCGAAGAAATCCAAGGACCAAGAATATGGTATGCAGAGCTGTGTATGGACCGACCCGACTGAATTCCTCAAAGATACCACTACTTCTCGGGAAATGGTAATTAGCATGGAAGAGATACCCACAGACCTCGTAGAAGACGACGAGTACGATCAAAAGCAAAAGCCTATTCCCGATACCAAACAGGACGCGGAAGAACCAGGAGCGAATCTGGCTACCTCGCAGCGCCTCACTGCCACCCTCTTTGCATCGCTTCCTCGTCCGAAAAGGAAGAAAGCAGAAGCACCCGAAAACCCTTTCTTCGCATACTCGCGGAAGCAATTGGCACAACATTTACAAAAGGAAACCCCACGTCTTGTATCCGAAATGCACGTGGTGGCCCCAACTATACCGCCCGAAGAAGCAGAAGCCAGGTTTGATGAGTGGCGGCAATCCTTGTGGTAGATATTATCGAACTGCTCCTCCTATTCTTAGCCTAAATCAATCTTTTAATTACAGGTTCGCACCGACAGGATTCACTCAGATCGTGTCGCATCCCAAAGTGAAGTTGGCCTATGTTCCATATTACTGCGTCGTGCCGACTACGGTGTCTCAATTCAAGGCCAAGTTTGAAAAGATTGGAGATCCATCCAATTGGGAGGAAATCAAGTCTTCTAGAGAGGTACGCCACAGCCTTTCCCCCTTGCATCTTTGACAATCTTATTCACACTATGGCACACATGCAGATAACCCACGACACATTTGTTGCCTTTGGGTCTCTCGGTTGGCAAAAGACAACAGGGGAGCTATTAGACAAAGTAAGGGACTGGGATATGGTTACCTCAGTCCCTGTGTTGGATGCTGGTAACACCAGCGAACAAGCCGCTGGGGTAAATAAGCTTCTCCCTCATAGAGCCTCTTTTTCTAATCGATCCCATCATTTCTAAGAAATTCATGAAAGTGGAGGTGAGGAAACTCGCCGAACCGGGGGCAGTGTGGAAGGTGGTGGAAGTAGATATTGTAAATAAGGAAAGGGAGGAAGCTATGCAGAAGCTGATGAGCGATTATTCGAGACAGACGCAGTTGGTGGGGAAGATGAAGGACTTCACCCTGACGAGAATCTTCTACAAGGAGACACGATACAGGGTGGTGTATGTCCCCGTGTACATCATGAAGTATCGGAGCGACATCAACTATCTTGCGGAGGAGATGGGGGCCAAGCAGGACGAGGCCAAGCAGCGACCTCCTTCTTCGAGGAAAAGCAAGTCGCAGAAGTACACCTTCATGGTCAACGCACAGACAGGCAAGCACGACGGCATCCGGCCGTATGGGATGGGCAACGTGCTGGGCAAGGGGCTGCGGATCCTCGAAGGGATATTCGGGGTGAAGGATCAAGAGGAGGCAGCCTTCGTCACCGGCAAGTACCTCCAAGCGCTGGACGCATGTGAGCACTACGACGAGACGAAGCAGTATCTCCTCTTCCCACCCTCCCACTCGTACATTCTGGTGTCGGACATCGGCTTCATCACCCTCAAGAACATCAGCGAGAGGAGAAGCCTGGTGTTGTACTCGCAGAAACGAGAGACCGACAAGATAGGAGGGCAATACATCCTCAACCCGGGCACAACGCAGACCTTCGATTACAAGGGCAGCTGGTGCATTCGGGTGGAAGAAGGCGCTGTCGGGAAAGATGTGGGACCTTTCATGCCGGATGCCTGCTTGTCTGCCGTGGAGGTCAAGACAGATGGCGGGGGTGCCTACGGCAACCTCTTGGGCATGGTGTAAAAAACGAACTCATCAAAGGAGAGGAGAATTTATTTCACCTGTCAGGTTTATCAGGCTCTTTTTCTTGCCTCTAAGCAGCAAAAATGAAAGCCTGGATGCTAGAGGATAGAAACATAGAAATAGAAGATACGATATATTTTATTAGGTATTTTTGTGGATGCCTATTTGAGCTTGTCTAGCCGTTGCCTCAACTCCACAGTGGTGGGGTTTCTTTGCACATCAATGCCTTTCTTGATCATGTTATCGAGTATGTATAACCCCCTGTCCCTGTGTTCCTATGTAGACAGAATGGGATTCAGACAAAAGGGGGCAGGTAGGTAGGGAGTATTCCTTACCAGTTTCACAGCACAGCGTAGAAGGATTTGAAAAGCGCGTTCTTTTGGTTGTGCGAGTACGGGCTTGGTGGATCTGATGATCTTCTCCAAGATATCGAACATCTCGTCGAGCACTTCTTCTCTCTCGTCCCTCAGATAGTCGTTGACGAATAGGAAAGGCACTCTCGCCGAGCCTTTCCTCTGCCGAGCCTGAATCAGCAACTCTTCCACCAGAATATTTTCGTAGCAGGTGAATAAGGCGTTATAGACCATGGAGGTAGGTCTGACCCCATGCGTCTTGAACATGGTGCCCATCAGCTCCACTGCCTTGTCCACTCGCGCACTGTAATCCTCATCTCCCTCACCTTCTTCACCTCCTTGTTGTTGTTGTTTCTGTTGTTGTTCCTCTCTTTGCTGCGACGCCTTCTCCAGATTCACATTTCCCAACACACTGATCAGTGCAGAGAAGGATGCTGCATCGGGGTGCAACCCATCACGCTTGATGTCGTCAAACAGCTTAAAGGCGTCCTTGACATCTTCTTCGGTCTGTCCTCCACAAGCCCAGATGAAGGCATTGAGGATGTAGATGGTGGGTGGGATGGGGGCGTAATCTCCGTTCACAGGATCCCTAACCTTGTTGTTTCGCAACTCTTCATAGAGTTTCAACACTTTCCGTTTGCCTTGGTGCTTCACCAGGTTCGGTGCGAGTTCGTAGTAGCGCTCGCTGGGTTGAATCGATTTGTCTACCAGCATATGCGCCCGAAGCTTTTCATGGACAGATTGGGCAACAACATGCAAGTCCGCATCCTCCAATGCTCCGAGGAGCACGCAGTACTCGTGGATGTTCTTTCCATGAATATGACGCGTGAGGCTTACGATCCGATTGGAATACTGCGCAATCGGGATCTCTTTCTCACGGAAGCTGTCAATCACTTCGCCCAGGAACATAGGATTGATCACTGCCTTTTGGTCGAGTTCTTTTTCAAGCTTTGCCAGACCATCAGTAGGGTTTTGAATAGAGGGATTTGCGGAGCTATCACGCCTCGATCGCACGGCGGCATAATGTCTTCGTTCTCTCCACACGTGATGCCGCTCTGAGAAACACCGATGAACCACACTAAATTGGTGAATTAAAACATACCCGAAGCGTCAGATGCAAAGATGCCACATTTCCCACGCTGCTCATGCAACAACGAACGAGATGACAGGAAAATTGACGAAATTGTGCTCGTTCGAAATCCAGAAGACGTAGAGGAACTGAAAGAGCGAACAATTAGACAGGCACGAATTATGCAAGCTACTTGGCTGCCATACCGGAGAAGCTGGCCACAGACGCTCGGTCTTTGCATCCTCCTGTTACCTTACTTTCGAAGAAAATAGGACAGTTCCTGAGTTGTGCTGCTCTCACGATGCTTGGCGTCAGGTCCGTCGCCGTGATCCTCCTTATTTACCTGGTGGTGTTGGTTGCTGCAAAGCCTCCCCAGCCACCGAAAGGAGCCCTATTTTTCGAAAATTTTCAAGAAGACGATTGGCAATCAAGATGGAAAGTGACAACAGACGAGAAATATCAAGGTGATACTTCCCTAGACGCGCTACCACACTAACACAACACCAGGAAAATGGGAGGTGAAGGAGGTTTTATCCAACGGAGAAAGGGCGCTTGTTATTCCCCAAGGAGGATTCCACTATGCGATAATGCGAGTGTTGGATACTGAGATTACAAGTTCAGAGACAGCTCCTTTGTGCATACAGTAAGTTACTGGCATACCCTTTCATCCCCTTCAACACCTGCAGGTATGAGGTTAGATTCGCAGGCGGTGCCACTTGTGGCGGAGCTTACATCAAACTCCTCTCAGCATCTCCAGACTTGAAAGATCAATATCTCGATAATTCCACCCCTTACACAAGTACGTACTGGATATCATCGTTGAGGTTATGCTGATTGCCTCCCTTTTTACATCTCCAGTTATGTTTGGGCCAGATAAAGTATATCTTCACCTAACTCCCATCATCATGTAAACTCGCTGACTTACTCTCCCTTCAATCGCAACGTGTACGTAGTGCGGAGAAGAAAATAACAAAGTACCATTGACACCCATCCAAGCTCGACTGTCGAGGAATGCTAACTCTTCCTCTCACTCTCCCATCTAAAAAGGTGCACTTTATATTCCGGCATCAGAATCCTCTTACTAAGGAATTTGAAGAAAAGCACCTCATAGAACCTCCTGAAGCAGAGACCGATGACAGGACGCACACCTACAGCATCTGTGTTCATCCGGTATGGCCACTCCTTCTTCTTGATACCCACCCCCTTCTATTTCCCCACAACACACACTAAGCCTAATATACTGATGTTCTCAGAATAATAACGTTACATTCTATCTGGACTCCGAGTTGGATATGTATGGGGACTTGCTGCAAGATTTCGAACCCTCGGTCAATCCTCCTGAAGAAATCCCTGATCCCAGTACCCCCCCCCTTCCCTTTTTTCATCCCTCATAACATCTGCATATCCCAGGTGATATCAAACCAGCCGACTGGGAGGACATGCCAACGTAATACCAAGAAGAAATTCTTTCACATCCTCGCCTAATATTTTTCTTCCTTTCCACCCACCTCAGCATTCCCGACCCGGATGCAACAAAGCCTGCTGACTGGGACGAATCCCTTCCCGAGACTATTCCCGACCCTGATGCCGAACCCCCAGAAGGATGGCGAGAAAACGAGCCCCCAACCATCCCCGACCTCGCAGCCAAGCAACCCGCCGAATGGAACGAAGAGGAAGACGGTACTTGGGAACGCCCTACCATAGGTACGATCAGCCCTCTTGACTTACACAGTATCTTAAGAAACTCACTCATTCCCTACACACAACCTTCTCCTGCACATAGCCAATCCTAAATGTGTCGTTGGGTGTGGGAAGTGGAACGCACCACAGATACCCAATCCTGCCTACAAAGGACTATGGCAACGACCCACCATCCCCAACCCCAATTTCATAGGCGAATGGCAACCCAAGATGTTGCCCAACCCTAACTATTTCCAAGACCTGCACCCATACCGCATAACGCCCATAGTGAGTATTACACTAAATGTGTTCTGTTATGCTTTCATCGGATCTCACAATACCCTCCCACCCTTTTTAATAGGGGGCTGTTGGTATCGAAGTGTGGTCGATGAACTCCAACGTGCAATTCGATAACATCCTCATCACCTACTCCAACAAATCCATACACGATTTCACCCGCAAGACCTTGAAGGCACGACAAGCAGAAGAAGAGAGGGCTACCCAAGAGGCGCTGTTAGAGCTACAGCGCATGAAAGATGAGGTACGTCACAGTCCCCAACCTAAGTAACATGACTGGAGGACTTAATGCCTTTCTCGCTCAACTCAACAGGCAGATGGATGGTTGCTGGTGTTTGCCAGAAAGTGGACCGACATAGGCGTCCGGTTTGTGCAGTCCAACTTCTTGGTCCTCATCGGAAGCTCCTTGGTAGCATTTTTGGTACCCCTCATGTACATTTTGTGGACCAACATGCGGTCGCGGCATCACATTCATGATGAGGATGAGGAAGAAGAAGAGGAAGAAAAGGTTGAAGAGGAGAACAGCGACAAGGAAACAGAAGAAGAGGAGAAGAAAGCAGAGGAAAAGAACAAAGCCCAGAAGAAAAAGGGAAAGAAGGGCAAGACAAACTAGACTTCTTCTTTGTTTCATCCTGCTATCAGGATGTACCTTCATTATCTCTCAAATACTAACACCTAACTTATTTGCATACATCACCACAATACACTCCTTCCCGTCTAAATAGAAATAATCAGAGAGAGAGAGAGAGGAGAGGTAAAACGCACCTTCTTTTTGCTTGCGCCTGGTCTTCGGGGTAGGCTGTTAAATTTTCTCAAGCGGTCTCGAGGCGAGCCCGCGATGCAAGGAGATGTTCTGCCGGACCTCTCTGACTTCGGTTGGCTGCTGGATCGCCTTCGATGCGAATGATCCGGCTCAGTGCGGGAGTGCACGAGGACTTGAAACAGCGATGGAAATTCCTCCAGCACCGATACGGTTCTGAAGGACTCCACCAGCTCCTGCGGATATGTGAGGGAGAGGTTCGTGAATTCACTAGAATGACTTGCAAGGTAGATACCATTAAGGAAGCAACGAAGCATTTGTTGAGGTCCAACAAGCCTGCCATGTTTGTCACGAACTCCATGGTAGCATCCACACTCACTCCCCATGTTTGCATGTTGTATGCTTTTATTGTAAAAGTAATTAAGAGAAGAAACTACAACGCAAAGAAGGCAGTTACCGAAAGAATTCAACATGGAAGCAGCTACTGCAGGATTCAATCCATCAACCTCATAGGGTGTATCGGTGGCTGTTGAATTCGCCTCCTGCAGATTTTTCTTGTATTGTTTGAGAAGATCATCTGAGAGAGAAATGGGAGAAAAAAGCGATCATTAGATATATGTATGATAAATATTTCGAATATGTATATAGATGAAGATACTACCCCAGAAGTATTCCTCCCAGAAGTTGATGTCCTTCCATATTTGAAAGTCTTTGATGTATTCCTAATGATGCAGATTGAATAGGATTAGCTTACAAATGTCCTTTTTTTGTATTCATACCATGATGTACTGAGTGGTTTCTCCGGCCTTCCTATGAAGAACGGAGGCGGCTTTCATAATCAGCTTGACGGATATGAAGTCCTTATTAGCGCAATTATCTGTTTCATACAACATCGTGTGAATCAGCAACAGCAGCATGTCAAAGGAGTCTGAAGAGAGACAACTCGATGGCAACTGTTTGATTGGTTAGAGCAAATTCTTGGCAAGTAATACAGAGGAGTACCTTGTCAGATACTTGCTTCAATACAAAGGCAAATTGCCTACGGCCATAGTCGTGCTTGAAAATATCATACACGTGGGTGATGTCGCTGAACTGGATATTCGTGGAAGAATACAATATCTGTTATTATTTTGTTTTTGTTAGTTATTATTATTATCTCTTATTTGGCTCTAGAGCGTAACATGATACCTTAGCAACGCATTTGTTTAGTGCCTCCACCAATTCCATATCCACATCGGCTGCCTCGGGATTCCATCGCAGATGTTTTACTGGACGCACTGGAGGGGAAGGAGGCTGATTGCCGGATAAATTTATCCTCCATTCCATCAACCTCTCTCGCAGGGCATTCTCCCTGCTGTGAAATAATTCCAATTTCTTGGAAGTCACATCGTCCTTCTATTAAAGTGAGGGAGAGTGCGTGTAAGCAAGTAGTAGTTGGACACTCTAAAAAAACAATAACCACAACAACCACAAACCTTTCCAGCTTCCAACTCGCTTTTCTCCTTAAGCAGGGATTCATGCTGACGCTGCAGACTCTCGTGCAAAGCCTTCAAGTCTCGCGTCTCCTCTTCTCTTCCTTGAAGTTCTTTCCTCATTCTCTCCTCGAGGAGCTTCAATGCCGACCCATGCTTCTCCTTCAGTGCACTGATCTCTTCTCTCTTCTTTCTTTCGAATCCTTCCTGTAACTCAGCCCTGATCTTCTTCTCTGTTGTGGTGATCTCCTGTTTGGAGCACAATAGATCCGCGCGCAGAGCCACTTCTTTCTTCTTGGCGGCAATCAGCTCTTCCAGGAATGTTGCCCCTTTCTTCTTCCACTCCGAGATCTCACCAAGGAGTACTGCCTCTCTGGACTCCGACTCGAGGGTTGCCTGTTGCCTTTCTTCTTCTCCTTTTCTTTCTTCTTCCTCCCTGCGTGCCCTCTCAGCCATCTCTCCCAACAGCTTGGCCTCTTTCTTCCTTTTCTTTGACTTCCGTTTCTCTGCGAGCTGTCGCCAACGTTCCACCTCTTGCTCCTGGTCAGCTATCTGAACAAGCAAGGTTTCCCTTGCACGTATCGCCTAATGAACAAATGGTGTGTGTGTGTGTGTGTGTGTGTGTGTGTGTGTGTGTGTGTGTGTGTGTGTGTGTGTGTGTGTGT
>Ga0209935_1003926_pt1 | contig 14415 bp, 24 predicted proteins | sample ThiBio_1000_plan_2_FD_183958 | JGI IMG/M metagenome (GOLD analysis project Ga0209935, IMG submission 183958) | Wastewater bioreactor microbial communities from Cape Town, South Africa - Thiocy_cont_1000_plan (SPAdes) | ecosystem: Engineered > Bioreactor > Thiocyanate-remediating >... | reverse complement strand
TCGTACCACGAGACCATGCGCGTGATGCAGCAGCACGTGCTGCACGACAAGCCGGCCGACCAGCCGATTCTCTTGTACTGCACCGGCGGTGTTCGGTGCACCAAGGTCGCTGCGTATCTCAAGCAGGCGCATGGCTTCACGAACGTCAAGCAGCTCGACGGTGGCATCATACGCTACGCCATGTATGCCAAGGAGCATCCACACTTTCAATCCAAGTACCGAGGTGCGTTCGAGTGCTCTCGAGTGCTCTCGCTTGCTGGCAGGCATGCATAGCAGTTGCTCATCTCTCTGAGAATTGATGGTGGCCTATCTATACGCGGCAGGCTCGACCTTTGTCTTCGACAATCGATTGGCGGTCGAAGTGACGCCCGACAAGCTCAGTAGCTGCACGTGGTGCGGAACGCAGAGTGTCACGTACCAGAACTGCGCCAACGACTGGTGCGATGCTCTCTTCATCCAATGCGACTCGTGTGCCGAGCACTCGGAGCGACACTTTTGCTCGCCGCAGTGCCTCGAGATCGGCCAGCTACCGCCCGACGAGTACCAACGCGTGGCGATCGAGAAGCGTGCGACTCGCGAGGCATTCAAGAGCATGGGCTTTAGCGTTCGACGCCTGCTGGCACCCACGCGCTCCGCCGCTACCGAGTCTTGTGATGCTGATGATCGGGATGCCGTGCCACACTGCGGAGCGCCACTGCGTGCCTCAGACTCTTTGTGCTCTCATTCACCTCGATCCACCAAGCAACAGCACCGCAGTTACTCGACCGTCACCGCGGGAGTAGAGTGCCCCCGCGATGCCACACCTGCACCAGTTAACTCTCGGGCATTGCTGAGCGACTGCGTTCATCAGTATGCTCAGCAGCACTCGACGCCGCTCGACAACCAGCGCCTGCTCGAAGAGCTCCTCGAGACCACCAAGGCCGTGGCAGCCAATCGGTGGCAGCAAGCGAGCAGCATCGCGCAGTGCCAGCTGCTCAAGGCGCTCGTGCGCCTGCGCGCTGCCAAGCACGTGCTCGAGCTCGGCACCTTTTCCGGCATGGCCACGATCGCGATGGCCGAAGCAGTAGCGCCCAAGGCCGGGCGCGTCATCACGTGCGAGACCGATCAGCAGATGCGCGACGTTGCTCTGCAGCACTTTGCGCGCTCGAGCGTCGGTCACGTGATCGAGTCGCGGCTTTGCGCAGCGGCCGACTTGCTCGAGGCCTTGGCTCGCGAAGGCCGCCGCTTCGACGTGGTGTTCCTCGACGCCGACAAGCGCAACTACCTCCACTACGTCGAGACCATTGCGGCGCACAAGTTGCTCGCCGACGACGGCGTGATTATGGCCGACAACACGCTGTACCGCGGATTGGTAGTCGAGCCGGCGAGCGCCGAACGCCCTCGCGACCAACGGCAAGCGCAATGTCTGCACGACTTTAACGTTGCCGTGCGCGACACTCTCACTGGAGGAGCGCAAGTCGCGATCGTGCCACTGCGAGATGGTCTCTCGCTCATCTGGCTCTCTTGACAGTGACGGCTCGAGTTGTCCAATACACGCACATATCCGTAGGGCTCGTTGGTTGGAATGGGTTGGCGACATTGCCCGGTAAGAACAGTAGCGCCACTCCCTCCTCGTCGACACGTCTCGCTCGCTCGCTGGCTCGCTGGCTCGTGCTCGAGAATGAGCAGCGCTCACTTGTTTGTGTATGGGAGCCTGATCGTGCCCAAGGTTCATGAGATGATTCTCGGGCGCTCGGTGCAGTCTCGCGCCGCAGTGTTGCTCGAGCATCGTCGCCGTCTCGTGGCTGGCAAGCTGTATCCAGGCATGGTGGCTGCCGCTGGCTCTGGCGAACGTGTGCAAGGCCGTCTGCTGTTGGATCTCTCGCCCGGTGAGCTGCAGCTGTTCGTACGTTATGAGCATGTGAGCAATGTGCGCGAGTCGTGCGTCCTCGGAGGCTGAAGCGCACGCGGTCGTGTGTCGCAGGACCTGTTCGAGGGCAGCGAGTACGAGCGCCAGCGCGTGGCGGTACACGTCTCGATCGACGAGCAGTACACTCAACTCGAGCCGACCACCACACCAGCCATGACGTATCTATACCGCGATGCCAGCCGACTGGACGACTCGCAGACATGGGAGCTGGCAGCCTTCCTGCCGCGAGTCGACGAGTTCCTCAGCAGCGAGAGCGAGCGTGGCTGGTTCGAGGAGCAGCGTCGCGTCCTCGGGCTCACAAGCACCCCTCCCTCGTAATACACCCGATATCCCATAGAAGACTATCGATCGATGAGTATCTTGCTTGCTTGCTTGGGAGATTGATTGGTTGGTTGGTTGTGCCATCAGCATCATCGTGGGGACTGGGGAGGATCTCTTGTTGTTGGTTGGCTGCTCGCTCGCGCACGCATCTCGATCATCGATCATCATCATCATGGCCGCAGTAAAGAGTGCGCTCCCGATCATCGCCGCCATCGTTCTGGCGTGCGCCGTGACGTTGTGTGCAGCAACGGCAGACACCACGCGTGTGTGGATGGAGCAAGATATGCGCCCGCGAGTGCCGGACGGCTGGCAGCGCATCGGCCGTCCGGCTGCCGACGCGGCGCTGTCGCTCACGATCGTCATGCGCCTGCGCAATCTCCGCGAGCTCGAGGTACCGCGCATCTGGCTCCACGCCATATCACTCGCTTACCCACGCTCTCACTCACTGCCTGTATGTGTGCGTGCGTGCTGGATAGCGCATCGCCGAGGCGGTGTCGACGCCGCAGTCGCCCGAGTACGGCCGCTACAGGACGCTCGCCGAGATCCACGAGCTGACGGCGCCGCCAGCGTCGGCCGTCGCGACCGTGACGTCGTGGCTCACCGATGCCGGCGTGTCCGAGATCGCCGTCAATGACGGCGGTGCATTCGTGCGAGCCACGATGCCGGTGCGCAAGGCCGAGGAGCTGCTCGGCGTCACGTACCACACGTACCACCACGCCGAGTCGGGCGTCGAGCTCGTGCGCGCGGTCGAGCACTACTCGCTCCCGTCGCGCGTCGCCGAGGTCGTGGCGCTCGTCGGTGGCATCGCTCGCTTCCCACGTACGCACAAGCGGGCGGGCGCGAGAGCATCTTCATATCGTACGTGAGCGTGAGCGTGCTCGCTGACCTGCGTGGTGGCACGATGCGCAGGTGCGCCGAAGAACCTCGTGCGCCAGCAGGCCGAGCGCGTGAGCATGCGCAGCACGCTCGCGTCGCAGACCACGCCGGCCTTCATCCAGTCGCGCTACAACGTCACGATCGCTCCCTCGCAATCCAAGAACATTCAGGTGTCTATCGAGAGACCGCTTGCCAACGACTCATTCGCCACACGTTAGCTAACACATGCCGAAATGATTGTGATCTATCATGCTATGCTGCCATGTCTCGCGAAGGCCGTGGCGTCGTTCTTGAACCAATTCTACAGCCCGTCGGACCTCACCAAGTTCCAGACCAAGTTCAAGCTCACCCCGCTGTCCATCGAGAACACGATCGGACCCAACCAGGCCAACAAGCCCGGAGTCGAGGCCAGCCTCGACGTCCAGTATCTCACCGGTATGACACCAACAACAATAACAATGCGAGCGATGCTGCTCGGTGTGTTAACCAATGCCGCGCTCGGTCTTGTAGGCGTTACGAACGACACTATCCGCACTTGGGTGTGTGGCAGGCATCTCGCCAAGCAATGGAATCTCTCTCTCTCTCTCTCTCGTCTTGCTGATTTGGAGAGCTTCGCGTCGATTGATTGATTGATGCATTAGGTTTGGAGCACGGCGGGCGAGGTGAACGGCAACGAGCCATTCCTTGATTGGCTGCAGGCTGTCGACAATGCCACGACCGGTACCGTGATGAGCGCAACGGATGCAGCTCGCGCGCCCGAGGAGGAGCTTCTCACGATCGCGCGTTGTATGGGCCACAGTGCCGAATCTGTTCTCGATCAGCTACCAGGATCTCGAGTACACCGTGTCGCTCGAGTATGCCACGAGCGTCAACGCCGAGTTCACGAAGAACACCGTGCGCGGCATCACGTTCCTCACCGGTTCAGGAGACTGGGGCGTCGGTTGCGAGGACAGCGCACACTGCAACGTCTTTACGGCCGACTTTGTACGTGTTCTGGCTCGCTTGCTCACTCGAACGGCCACACCAGCACCAGCACCAGCAGCAGCAACAGCAACAAATCACTAATATCATGAAATGCACAATGCGGTACCGAAACAGCCCTCGTCGAGCCCGTACGTGACTTCGGTCGGCGGAACGACCATCACGGGCACTGCCGGAGAGACTGGCGTCTCGTTCAGCAGCGGAGGCTTCTCCAACTACTTTGGCCAGCCGTCGTACCAAGCAGCCGCCGTGCAGAAGTGGTATGTCTCGCTCTCTCGCTCTCTCGCTCTCCCGCTGACGCCACGTTACTCACGCTCATCGAACCGACAGGTTGAGCCAGAGCAACCGACCGCCGTCGCAGTACTACAACATGTACGTTGCGTTGCAGCGCCCGTCTATATAGGCATCCCGTGCTCAATTGCTGTCTGTGCGTGCGTGTGAGTGTAGCTCGGGCCGTGCCTTCCCCGACCTGAGTGCCGTGAGCACCAACTTCCAAGTGGTTGTCGATGGTGTCGTGATGCCAGTCGGTGGCACGTCTGCCTCGACGCCGACCGTCGCTGCCATGATCTCGATGATCAACTCGCTCCGGTACCACATTCTTCGACGCTTGCCAAGCCAACCAATCTGGCGCGTACGCTCCGTGACTCACACGCGCACCACTTTGCTCGAGCACAGCATCTCGCAGGGCAAGCCGACGCTCGGCAACATCAACCCGGCGCTCTATGCCGCGTGGGCGCAATCGGCCGCCAACTACCACGACATCACCACCAACCAGAAGCAAGACACCGGCTGCTGCCCGTACTCCTTCTCGGCTGTCGCTGGCTGGTACGTGGCGGCTCGCACACTCGTCCACCTCGTCCACCACCACCTCTCGTGTCGCTCACCGCATGGTCAATCTCTAGGGACCCGGTGACTGGCCTCGGCACGCCCAACTACGGCAACCTTGCGTCGTTCATGCTCTCTTCGACGCAGTTCAACTTCCCCAAGAAGGCGTAAGCGTCGTCGACTTGCGCGCACACCAGCCAACCAGGCTGCGCGCTCGCATCACGTTCACAACTAAATCTCACTCATTCACACTCAACACTCGACAGAGATTTGCGCGTCTCAACGGTAGAGCCTTTCGCATTTCACACTTCTCGATGCTCGGGTAGCCTCAGGGCAACGGTGCGGCGACAGCGAAGCCAATACGCTTGTTGGTAATGTCGAACGTCGTGTAGTAGGCGCTGCAACCATATGAGTGAGTTGGGAGCAGGCAGCAACCGCCAGCGACCGCCAACCAACGTACGAGAACCACGAGCCGCCAAAGATGATCGGGTACTTGAAGGCCATCGAGGTGATACCTGCCAGGCACTCGTCAGCGCCCGACGAGGTGCCGTGGGCCACGACGTAGTTCTTGGGCGTCAGCGGCAGCTTGAAGCCGTTGATCACGAACGTGAAGGTCGGCAGCGAGGCGATGTTGGCTGATTGATCGAGGCACACGAGTGTCAGACGCGCGTCACATGCGGGGGCGAGCGCGCGTGCTGGTAATGTGGCAACGTACAGCAGTCGGCGTTGATGGTGGGCGCCGGAGCCGTGTTGCCGAGGTTGGTGACGCCGGCGGCCGTATCGACGAAGAACGCGCATTGGTTGGTGGTGCAGTAGCCGGTGCTGACGCCGTCGACCAACACGTCGTCGACCACGCCGGCCCACAGGTAGTAACCGCTGCGCTCGGGCGTCCAGTCGCTGGTGATGAGCGGCACGTAGGCGAACGGCGACAGGTGCGCGGACGCGAGCGTGCCGCCGAGGTGCAGCGCGCCGACCGAGTTGTTCATGTGGATCGAGAACTGGCGCGCTGGAATGCTGCCCTGCGCACATGTACGGCAACGAGCGAACGTTCGATCATGGCGGCCTGCATCACAGCGCGCGTGAGAGAGATAGCGCGACATACGCTGTGGTAGAGGCGCTCGATGATGTTGAGCGAGCCATTGAGCGTGTTCGGGTACGCCAGTCCGAATGGACCATCAAAGTCGGTCTCCTGCATGACAGACAGCATGAGCACACACGCACACCGATACTCACTCGCTCTCGCGGTCGTGCGGCATTCGTACGGGGAAGTAGAACGGCTCCTGGAGCGAGGACGCCAGCAGGAACGGCAGCGAGTGCGAGAAGGTGCGCAGCTTGGCGAGGTCCTCCTGCACCGTGCCGGTGACCAGCAGCTGGCCGCCGGCGTACTTGAACGACAGCGTGGTGTTGCTCGAGTGGCTGCTCGACGACAGAAGCGGGTTGTACGTGGCGTGCGCCTTGGCACAGTTGCGCGGCTGCGTGCACTCGCTGCTAAAGACCCACACAAAGTCGATGCCGAGGTCGAGCGTCATGCGGTACTCCCTCCAGGGTGTACCGAGAGCCAGCGGCACCGCAACCATCGGCACATACTGGTCGCGGAAGGTACTGTGCGTGGCCACGGGCGCGTCGTTCGCTCGCGCCATATCAGATGCCTGCCGAGCGCTGCGGCACCAGCACGTTCACGCACATGAAGCTGATATCGAGCGGCACGATCGCGACATCGCCCGATGAAACGAGCGTCGCTGCCATGGCCACGAGCACCAATGCCGTCAAGAAGGCGAGTGGCTGACGGTGCTGCATCGTTGCGATGGAGAGACCGAGCGAGCGAGCGAGCGAGGTGTGTATGGACGATGTGTGGTAACGAAGCAACTACCGACATCAACTCGATACCGCGCGCTATGACAGAAGAGCCTGTCTCTCTCTTGCTGTGACACGCGATCACACTCGCTGGGATCATGGAACGCACAATGTTGGCTATCGATATCAATGACGGATGGGATTGGATTGGATTGGATTGAGAGAGAGAGAGAGTACAAGGGCGACGGCGCCTATATCGTGTCGGCCTTGAACCAGTCAGGGCAGGCCCAGATGACCAGCAGCGCCACGGCGAACAAGCCAACACTGGCTCCGTGTGCCTGGATCGAGTCCCTGACGATGTTGCCTGACTCCACCGGAGGTTCGGGATCTTCCATTTGATGCGTGTATGCGACGACCGACTGCGCCAACGAACACGAGCGAGCGAGCAGCATCACCATCAGTTATCTCGGCAGCATATGGCGTGGTGCACCTGCTCGTCCGCGAGATGCAAGAAGGGGAGGAGACATACTTGATGTCGAGCAACGAGGTGTCGTGTGTGTGCGCGTGGCGTGGCGATGAAGAGAGAGCGCATCTCGAGATCGAGATCGAGATCGATATCCCACTTCCAAGAAGAACCACCACCTGCCCAACCGCCCGCCCATTTCTATCAACCTGAGCGATCGACTCGATTGCCGTTGTTCTGTCGCGGCGGTTGCTTCATATTTCTCGAGCGCTTCGAGTTCGTACACAGGATGGATGGGTGGTGTGGTGTGCGTTCTCAACGACCTCCTCCGCGTGCTTTGCCTCGAGCTCCGCCGCCGGCACGGCCGGCACCGGTGCCGCCTCTGCCACCTCGGCCTCGTGCTGCTCCTGCCGTCGCTCCCTTGACCGCTCGCGGCTTCTTCTTCTTGATCATCGGATCGAGCTCGTAGCTGTCTTCGGTCTGTGACGCCTCGATTTCTTCGTCGTCCTCTTCGCCCGTGGTCGGCACGGTCTCTTCCGGCAGTGCCTCGTCCTGGTCGTCTTGCACGGCGAGCGCGGCTTCCGACACGACGCGCGTCACTAAGCGCTGTGGTGCGTGGAGTTGATGTGCTTGCGCATTGTATCTTGGCCATGGTGTTCTTGTTAGGTGTGCCACCGAGAGAGAGAGAGAGAGAGAGAGAGAGAGAGAGAGAGAGAGAGAGCAATGTACCTGCGGGTCAAGGCGGCCTTGGCTTTCGAGGGAATGTCCTTGGTAATGTCGTGCATCGGCTTCAAATGGCCCAACTCGAAGATAGCATCAAAGTCTTCGCGTGTCAGGCCGTAGGCATCCATGTATTCGATCACCTCCTCGACTCCACTCTGCAATCGTGTGTGTCAGTGACTGTGCCCGGCGTTGCTCTCTCTCTCTCTCTCTCTCTCTCTCTCTCTCTCTCGCATTGCCGCAAAGTAGTACCGTGCTTTCGTCCTCATCTTCGTCCTCATCATTGGAGGTCGGTCGAATCAGTGGCAAGCTAAGAGGACGTCGCATGAGTTCCAAGTAGTCGAGGCGAACCTCGGTGGCATTCGCAGAGATGACGGTGCGCATATGTGCCTGCAGCTCACGCAAGATTCGAAGCCTCTTGTTCTTGTTCGACGTCTTGCCGAGCAGTCTGTCATGCATCATCGACATTAGCGTGGATCAGCTGTACAGCACCGAGAAGGAGCACAAAGACGGCGAGATCGCGACGACAGCGGCTCGCTGACCAACACACAAGGACATACGCAGGAAAGTTGTCTCGATCCGTGCGGTTGCCTTGCATAAAGAAGCACGGCATGATGGTGCCGACGACGGCGTGCAATGGAGCGAGACTCCAATCTTGCCGCGAGTGCAGCAGCGTGTCGATCAGGTCGGCCTCGGCGACGCATTCGGCAGCCTCGCTCATCATCTCGAGCGTCTTGACCTCGCGCTGTTTGGTGTTGCTGATGGCAGTGGCTTGGATCGGCTGGAGGTGGAGGTAGTTCTCCTGCACCATGAGCGGCACCAGGCTCTGATCGACAAAGTGCAAGCTAATCTTGTCTTGCAGCGTCAGCTGGCGGTAGCTCGTTGGCGACATGAGCTGCGGAAGCACGCTCCACAGGCCGATGGTGGTATCACGTTGTGAATCATGCAATCTGTACACATTCACGAATCATTCACGAATCATGCCCAAATAGAGTGATTGAGTGAGTGAGTGAGTGATTGAGTGAGTGGATTCTCTCTCACACGGCTTTGCGTTGGATCTGATCCAACGTACGCTTGCTTGACATCCAAGCCGATGAGTGACTTTTGCTTCATGTGCCACACTTGCAACAAGTGCAGTGCTTGGCGCAGATCAAAGTTCACTTGCGCCAAGATACGCTCCATGGTGTCGGCGTCGACCTCGAGTCCTTCAGCACGAGCGATTCCGCGCATTCGTGGTAGCGCCATTTGCGCGCTCGGCCGGCGGAACGACAGGTCTAGGCAGTAGTTTCGCAGCGAGCGCACCTTGGTGCTCTGGCGGTCGTTGCAAATACACACGATCGGAATCTGCTCACGGCGAGCGAACGAGCACAGCGACGTGCAAATCCGGTTCCATGTGAGCTTCGGTGCGATTATGACAAGCAACAAGCTGCTCGCTCGCAGGACGCTCGCTCGCACGTACCTTGGACTTTTTGATCAGGAGAATCAACTCGGCAATGCCTCCACGGTCACTGCCAGTCATTCCATCGACCTCATCCATGATCAAGACGGTCTTCTTGTTGACTTTGGTTTGTGACTGCTTGGAGAAGAACTCGCCCATCGAGTGGTTTCCGGTCAGGCCTGCCACTTGAGACTGTGTTTGCCACGCCCCATTGCAGTGCTGAGCGGTAAGAAGAAGAAGAAGCACACAGGGAGAAGAATGGCTCGATCCTCGCGAGCACAGCGCGATAGTGGCCCGAGTGTTGTTGGGTTGGTGGCACGATTGCAATCAAACCTGAAGTGCTCCCTTGCTGCGGGTGTCGCTCGCATTGAACTCGATAATCTCGAAACCCAGGTCGCGACACACGGCCATCGCAGTGGAGGTTTTTCCTACGCCATCAAAGGGAGAGAGAGGGAGAGAGAGAGAGAGAGAGTCAATCAACCAATCGTCATTGCTGTGAGAGAGGAGGCTACAAGTCAAGAGTACCGATTCCTGGAGGACCCGAGAGTAGTGCTGCCTTGGTGGCGCCAGTCTTGACCTTGTCCGAATTGAGGAATGTTTGATTCCTGCAGGGTTCATTCATCCATCCATTCATTCATTCAGTCGAGAATCAACGAGATGCGTGCACATTATCAAGGCATGCGTTTCAGGCCAAAACAACACGTACCAAGTTCGAAGCCATGAAGTCAGCTTCTCTACAATGGATGGGTTACCGATCAAGTCAGCTGCGCGAGCCGGTCGGTACTTGTCAGCCCAAAGCATCGAATACCTACGCAGCAGTGCACAGTAAGAATGATCGCGAGTGAGGATCGGGGCAATATGTGAACACTCGGGCGGCATTTGCTCAAACGAGTGGGGGTCGTACGTTCGCTCTTGCAATGGAGCAGGGGCAGGGAAGGGCTCTAGCTTTCGCTTTTCGCCAGGCGGTGCCGGCTTGGTGGTTGGCGACTTGGAGCTCGATGGGGACTTGGAGGTGGTTGGCGACTTGGAGCTCGATGGAGACTTTGGTTTCGAGGGTGATTGTTGCTTGGTAGCGGTGGGCGACTTTGACTTGGAAGGTGGTGTCTTCTTGGTGGGTGTTGCCGGTGCCGGAGTGCTCGAGAGCACGCTCGAGGTCGGTTTGACGTCGGCAATCTTGTTACGCTCCTGGTTGAACTTGGCCTGTTTGTCGGTGAGCTTCTTGGCGGGTAGCGTGCGAATGAGCTCAAAGAGATCGTCCTCGCTGAGCTGCGGCAAGCCGCGGTCGACGATTTGCTGGAACTTTTTCAGACCGTAGTCGCGACCCACGACGCAGTGTGTGGTGGACTTGGCAACGGACTTGACCACAGTGCTATGTGATTCACCTTGGACGTGAGTGGCGATACAACCAAGAGAGAGAGAGAGAGAGAGAGAGATAGCGAGATCCTCATTCCATACCCTCCATAGCGTCGCACCAACTCGAAGGCGTCGTCGCGCTCCATTGACTCCAATACGCCCGTGAACAAAAAGACCTACAACACGGTGAGAGATTGGCACAGAGCAAGTGGGTAAGCTCAAGCTCATTGCTCGTACCATGCCAGAGAGGCAGTTCTCCTGTCCGACCGGCAACTCCTTCTGGCCTAGCAACGAAGGGCCTCCTCGCGACATGAAGCTCGCACTGTGTAGGCGTAGTTGGTGTCACCAAGCCACGGCCGAGGTTGTAGCGTCAGTGTCAGTGTCAGAGGCTCGTTGTCCCGCACCACGGCGCCATGAGTTGGTGAGCGTACAAGCCAGAGCGATTGGGCGTCTTGACCGCAGCGGGGCTGTCATTGTTCGGGTCGATCTCGAGCGTGTCGAGGCGTTTCAGTGGCGAGCTCTCATTGTCGCGTTCAGCTGACGAGGTGGCACTCTTGGACGTGGGCTTGGGTTTGTTTGCGGCACGCGGACTGGTGGTGGTGGTAGTGGTGTGAGGTTCGACGGGCGTGCTTGGAGTCGCAGGAGCAGGCTTGGTCTTTGCCTTGGCGCGAGGACTCGTTCGAGTAGGCTCGCTCGTCTGGTGAGGCGGCGTCGAGGCAGACTTGGACTTGGAGCTCGAGGCTCGGGGACTCGTATGCGTAGGCTCGGGAGTGATGTCCATCTTGCCGGATGATGAGAAGGAGGACGGCGAGCTTCCGGACGAGCCCGACCTGCCCAGCAAGCGAGGGCTCGTGCGTGTCGGCGGCGTCGTCGAAGCATCGGCGTCGCCACTGTGCGCTCGCTCGGGTGTGCGCTTCTTGCTGTTACTGCCTGAGCTGGATCGAAGGGGAGTGACGGCGGCGGGTGGTGGCGTTGTTGCAGGCTTGGTCTTGCTCGAAGGCGGTGTAGTAGCAGCGGCAGAAGCAGACTTGGGTGCGGCCTTCTTGGCCGGCGTCGATGTCGATGTCGATGTCGATGTCGATGTGACCACCTTGGTCGGCGTCTTCGCCTTCGTCGTCGTCGCCGCCTTCTTCTTGTCAAGAGCCGCGCGAGGCTTGGCACGCGTCGTGGATGCGATGAAGTCGTCGTCATCGTCGTCGCTGATCTCCTCGATGAAGTCGAGAGTGCTGCTCTTGGCCGTCGTGTCGACCATGGCGGCGGCGGGGTCGCTGCGCTTGAGCTGGAGCTTCTTCAAGGGCGCTGACTGGTCAACCTCATGTCCAGACGCCTTGGTAGTGGCGGCGGCCGCGGACTTCTTGGTGTGCTGGCGCAGCGTCGGGCTGGTCTGATCGTTGCGCGTCTTCTGCTTCTTGGTGTTGGGGTCAGCCGTCGGTGGCTCGTCGCGCTTACGCTTCTTCTCGCTAGCACCAGCAGCACCAGCAGCACCAGCAGTAGCAGCACCAGTCCCCTTGGAAGGGTTGGCGGTCGCCAGCCAGGCCTGTAACATCACGCGAGAACAACGAGAAGCAGCGAGAGGCAGCGAGAGGCAACGAGACGTACGTACACTCGCTCGACAAAAGCGCGCGAAAGTACCAAGTACGGACCTAAGCCCGCTACTGCTCTCGCCTCCTGTTCTTATCGTCTTGTTGCTGCTTCGCTTGCTCTCTGTCTCTCTCTCTCTCTCTCTCTCTCTCTCGCAGCACGCAGCACAGGAGGTACGTACGGCGCGCTGCTCTCCCGCTTCTTGCTGCTCGCTTGGGATGACGAAGAAACAACACCTCTTGAATGAGCGAGTCAATGACTGCATGAACAATCTCCGACCCACTTCTTCTCTCGTCTCCTCTTTGCTGCTTGCTTGAAGTATCGCGCGTCAGAGTACTGATACTTTGCGACCTGTGTGTGTGCTGTCCAGTTTGCGCCTTCGATCCGCGGCGAGCTGGCGTGGCAATTGGGAGTTGGAAGAGCATGGAGTTAGTGAGGCTGCGTGAGTGAGTCAGAGATTCGAGTAGGTGCGCCGTTGAGCTCCAAGCGTCGACGATGTTGGATAGATGATAGGTACCGTATCGGCCACTGCTCGTGCTGTCTGTCGTGCTGCCTGTCGTGCTGTGCCCTGGCCCGTTTGGAATGACGACAACAAGTTCAACGAGAGCATCGATGACTGTTTGTGAACAATCTCCGACCTCCTCCTCCTCCTCCTCCTCCTCGCGCCTTCTATCAATCTATGTGCTGCTGCTTCTCTCCTGCTTCTTCTTTACTGACGCACTTGTGATGCCTCCAGCGCTCCCAGGATGTGGCCGCGCTCTGTTAGGTATGTATCGAGCCCATCGCCTCGTTCTCGTTCTCGTAGAGCTGTTTGTGCTCGTGTGCTGCTCGCTCCGCGTATTGGCTCACATAAAGCAAGATCGAGAGATATCGCTTGTTCATTCATTCATTCATTCGTTCATTCGCTTCGCCATCTCGCACGCTCTCGCTTGCGGCATCACACACAAACAAACACACGCGATGCAAGACCCCTCTCATGACACCAAGGTCGCGCTGACCGAGGAGGGTCAGGAGATCGTCGACGAGCTGGGCAAGCTCGTCAAGCTGCTGACCAAGGGCTCCGAGGCGCAGGATGTGCGTGTGACCATCGCACACGTGTGCGTGTGTGTGTGCTGGCGCCACTGATGTCATCTCGCCTGGGGATGGACGTGTGTAGGACCTGCCCAAGATTGCGCGCAACTTTGCTCCTCTCGAGGCCAACATCGAAAAGACTGAGGGCGTACGTGAGCGAGAGAGAGCGATAGGCGTCGTGGTTGCTGATCGATCGATCGATCGATCGATTGATGCTTGGTTTGATCCAGATCATGAGACAAATACGAGTGGTGGTTGACGAGATCGACACCAAGTACGTCGTACCATAGTGCCTCGATTGTTTGATATATCGTTCGTCGTATTGACTGATTGATCGGTCGCATTGACTCACATTCATTGGCACTCGCAAGCCGCGCTCGAACGCTTGGCACGTACGTACCTCGTTCGCTTACTCTCTCGTACCACAACGCAACCCCCACACCAACAACACGCACACCTATGCGTATGTGTATCACAGGCTCGAGTCGGTACACGAAGTGTGCGAGTTGCTCGCTGACCTCACGGCTTCGCTCGATGTGCCTCAAGCAGCAGGCGAGCCACTGCAGTAGGCGGCCTCGTCCTCCCCCATCCTCATACCAGCCGCCGCGTGTACACTATCGAACCCTAACAACTAAATCCACCGTCCGTCCATCAATCAAGCTATCGATCGTCCCAGCTCGTTGTACCCGTTCCTTTTGTCATACCATATGTTCCATTCATTGTGATTCTGTGGTTCTTCTAATTATTGCCAGCTCTCATTGGCCAGCATGACTGATTGTGCATCGTCACTAACTATCTATCTTTCCTAATCCAAGATGGAGAAACACGACACGACACGACACTACACGACGATGCTATACACTGTATCGCTATTCTATACCATACCACACCACACCACACCACATCGTACTACATTGTACTACTGTACCACCATCTCCTCCGTCCGTATCATCTCGTAGTCTACTACATCTCCCAGAGCATCTCGACGACCTGTGCAGCCGATGGTCGCTTCTCGGGCTCGAGCTCCGTGCAGTTCTCAAAGAGCGTCACCAAGCCAGCGAACTCGGGGTTCGACTCGATGGT
>Ga0209935_1003924_pt1 | contig 14429 bp, 15 predicted proteins | sample ThiBio_1000_plan_2_FD_183958 | JGI IMG/M metagenome (GOLD analysis project Ga0209935, IMG submission 183958) | Wastewater bioreactor microbial communities from Cape Town, South Africa - Thiocy_cont_1000_plan (SPAdes) | ecosystem: Engineered > Bioreactor > Thiocyanate-remediating >... | reverse complement strand
CCCCTCGATCGAGATGAATTAGATCGCGAGATCGAATCGACTCCATCAAATCGAGAAGAAATTCAGTTTCGAGAGCCGCCTCCAGTTCGTTCTGTGGTAGCTACCCAACCAAGATTCACGCAACAAATTACTCTCCCTCGTTCTCGACCTCCTTCTCATCTCACCCCACGTCAAGCAACACGAATCACAGCGGAATTCAACGCTCCTTCCCTTGAAGATTGCATGGAAGATCTTCGTGCCGAAACTGACGAGATAACCGACCATCATCGACCAGCCGCGGATCATCGGGAAGCAACAACTTCAGTCTTTGAATCGCTGTTGGTGTCTGATGATATGATTCACCTCACCGAAAGCGTCTTCACTCCCTTTGGCTTGCGCGATGCAACACAGGTAGGCATAATATTCATTTGAGTGCTCGCCGCTTTAAAACTTTCGGTTGACTCTCCTGTTTCAGCCTTTCTATGTTTCCAAAGTCCACGTTGATTTCTCATGGCTTGAGCGGAATTTGCGAGAACCCAACGACAGAGAGGACTTATTCTGTCCTGTTGAAGAATTCTTCGTGCTCACAGCAAGTCCATCCTTTTGCAACCTCACCAACTACTCCGAGGTTCTTCCCCCCACTCCCGCTTTTGAAGAATTCAGGTTAGGAACTGACTTTGTACAAAAAAGGAGGAACTACTTGGCCGCCATTGTTCAAATGTATTCCCCTTTCCCATTCCAATGCGGGCACAGGATCGACCAATCCTGCCCTACCTGTACCCTCAAGCAACTTTGCGGGTCAGTCCGATATTCAACATCCACCCATATTGGTTCATGAGGGGTGGCTCCGTCGTTCATTCAGAATCAACGATGCAGTTTTTCTATGGTCCAGAGGGGACTATCAGCTTTGTGGTTATTGGTGCTGAAAAGGTTTCATTCTCACACAGCAATGATCAATCACACCACACAACGACTACAACAGAATTCAATATTTCAACAGTTACATAAAGCATAGTATCTCAGTTTCCTCAAGCAACGAATGTTAGCGCGGCAATTCAAAGCTGGGTACCCCTTTTGTCCGCCGATCTTCGAAATCGCTTTTGTAGATCAAAGAGTCTTTGCAAGTCGCATGTGCACAAGAAAGACCAGATGGCGCAGAGCAAACGCGGAGATGGAGGCCACCCACGACTGGACACAGCGCAAGAAGATCGCACCCAACACAGCATGTTGGGATTGTTATCGAAACCATTGTGATTGTGATGGCCTTCGACCTTGCAAACGCTGTGTTGACCGTGGAAAAGCGACTTCATGCCGCGATCCCGCACCCAGCGAACGAATCCCTCGGAAGAGATCCAAAGACAGAGGTACAACTTCTTGCACATTGACGAAACAAAAAGGGATTTTCTTCATTGTTGATCCACAAAGTTTTCTTTCCTCCAAACCGCCGGTGATTAACAACGAAACGTGCATCACCTCTCTTTCTTCCTTCCCAACGGCCACCTCAAATCGCTCCCCAACCTCTTTGCCACCCGCTCGAAAAGTTCGGTGTGAGATCGAATCAACTCGAATAAATCGTTCTGTGGCCGATACCCAACCAAGATTCACACATCGCAATCCCGCTCGTTCCCGACATCCTCCAAGCCGTTTTCTCACTCCGCGGCAAGCAACACGAATCATCATGCAGTCCGACATTCCTCCTTCCCTTGACCACCATGGAAGAACTTCGTGCCGAAACCGGAGATATGTCCGACCATCATCGACCGTCCGCGGATCATCGGAAAACAACAGCTTCAGTCTTTGAATCGCTGTCAGTGCCGGATGATATGATCCACCTCACCGAAAGCTTCTTCGCTCCCTTTGGCTTGCGAGATTCAACACAGGTAATGCGAGTCCTCGCCCCTTTAATTTTGGTTAACTCTCCCGTTTAATGATGAACAGCCTTTCTATGTTTTCAGGGTACACGTTGATTTCTCATGGCTTGAGCGGAATTTGCGAGAACCCAAGGATTCCGCCTTATTCTGTCCTCTTGATCACAGCAAGTCCAGCCTTCTGCGACCTCACCAACTACTCCGAGGTTCTTCCCCCCCCCCCACTTCCTTCCTTTCGCGTGCTAAGCAAGCTTTCAGGAACTAACTTGGTCTAAATAGGATGAACTCCTTGGCGTCAACTTTTCACAAACAGTTTTCCCCTCTCCCATTCCAATGCGTCCACAAGACCTACCGATTCTGCCCTACCTGTACCCTCAAGCAACAATGCGGGTCAGTCCGATTTTCAGGATCCATCCGTATTGGTTCATGAGGAATGGATCCATTGTGCATGCAGAGTCAACGATGCAGTTTTTCTATTCGCCTGACGGAACAATCAGCTTTGTCGTTCTTGGTGCTGAACAAGTTTCAATGTTTCAACTGTAACATACACCGAAGCATTTCATTGTTTCCTCTTGTTATCGCGGCCTTCTTAAGTCTTGGCGGTATCATTCTTTCAAAAAAGAGAATGTGCAATTAGCGCCTTGCTGGGACTTTCAGCAAATATTGTTCTTGCGGTAAAGTAGAGGCAGTACCCAGGGGAAATGAAGTATTTGCTGTTTTGCTGGGAAAGAGGTGAGTTCAAAGCGAGGGGCGCTTTGAAAAGAGCTTTCGCGGAGCAGAGGGTTTATTTATCATGCACAATGTGCTCATGGTAAAGAAATTACAAATCGTGGCTGTGACCACGATCTTCTTTCCTTTGACCTTGTCGTTGATTGCTTCAGCAAGATCCGTCCATTCAGCAATTTCCTTGGCCACAGCACCGCCGAATATCGTTGATAAATGTACACTCCCAAGAACTTGCGCTTGTTCGCTTCCTTGATTTGATTCTCGAATGCTTCCCAATCGACAGTGAGAGTCCAATTGGCGCCCAGTTTGTCCTGAGTGGCCTTGATGGCTGCATTGAGGTGTTGTTCTTCCTCCTTGAATCCCTTCTTCTCAGCGAAGGAGAATCCAGATGGGTATGAAACTGCCATTTGTGTGAGGTTGCTTGTTGTTATTGTCGCGGTGGTTGTGAATTGATGAAGAAAGAAGTTGTAGTTTCAAATCATATTTAAGGCGTGGGGCCTTCAGCTGAATAGATATCAGGAAGATCGAATTAGATCCACTCCGTGAACTTTGCCAGGGGAGGACCAATCAGGTTCTTTCGGAAGTGAGCAAATGAAGGGGAAGGGGGAGGGAAATTTGTGATGCTCCAGTCTTCTGTTTGTACTTTTCGCAAGAGTATTGAATACCAAGAAAAAGCTTTAGTTCCTGAGCGCAAGTTTCACGGGTACAGACTCACGATAAGAAAGTGTGCGGAAGGATGCTGACCGAGAAGCAAATTCGATGGAAGAACCAGAATTCTTGTTCGATTCTGATTTAATTAAGAAACCTTCCTTTTTTGAGACTGTAATTTCCGATTATGTTTCGGCCGAAAACAATTCTTGCCCATTGAATTGCGCGATTGCTTGCCCAAAACGACAACATGTCATCATTGTCTAACAATGAGATCTTGTGCCAGATGAGAAAGAGCAAACAAATATGTGCTTTCCTTCGAGCCTGTTCTCTTCTCAATTCGCACTTTAGGCTCTCGGACCCAGAATGTCGCGGAGCCGGTTGTACTGTTCGTAAAGAAAGTAAAGTACGTTCCCATTTCGCTTCGCAACGCTGTGCTACGGCGTATTTAGGGTAACTGCAACAAGGTTCAGCAGTTTCTAAAACAGATCTGAGGCTTACAGCATCGGCCCTCGTCACCCGCCAAATTGTCTTTTCCAGTCAAGAAAATGCCAAGAGGAACCAGATTGAGCAAACAAGCCAGACGTGGCCCAGCAACAGCAAAAGCCTCGTCCTTGTTTTACTTGGAGATGGAGGCAACTCAAGAACAACCTCGCAAGAGGATTGCACTGAACACAGCCTGTTGGGATTGTTATCGAAACCATCGGGGCTGTGATGGCCTTCGACCTTGCAAACGCTGTGTTGATCTCGGTCGAGGAATTTCATGTCGCGATCCCGCGCCCGATGAACGAATCCCTCGGAAGAGAAAGAGATCGAAGTCGAAAGAGAGAGGTCAAAGTTCTTTCACTTTGACGAAACAAAAAGAGGCTTTCTTCATCATTGATCCGCAAATCTGTTGTTCTTCCAAAATGCCGTCGTTGAACCGCGAAACCTGCTTCACTTCTCCTTCTTCCTTTTCAACCTTCGCCTCTTCACACACAGATCACTCCTCTTCCCCCATCCCTTCGCCACTCCAAGATCTTGATCGATATTTTGGTCGCGAAATCGAACCAACTGAAACAAATCAAGCTGAAGAAAGTCAGGATCGAAAGCCACCCCCGATCGATACCCAGCAAGAATTCACACCACAACTCACTCTCGATCGGCCTCGCTCAAGGTCTTATCTCACCCCGCGTCAAGCAACACGAATCACAATGGAATTTGGCAGACCTCCTTCCCTTGAAGATTTCATGGAAGAACTTCTTGCTGAAACAACAGAGAGAACCGACCATCAGGAGAAAACGACTTCGGTCTTTGAATCGCTGTTGGTGCCTGATGATATGATTCACCTCACCGAAAGTTTCTTCACCCCCTTTGGCTTGCGCGATTCAACACAGGTATGCAAGTCCTCGCCCCTCTTTTTCGTTAACCCCTATTCAACGTGTAGCCATTCCTTGTATTCAAGCACAGAGTCGACCTTCCATGGCTTGAACGGATCATGCAAGAACCCGACGACAAGGACACATTCTGTCCACTTGACGAATACTTCTTGCTCACAGCAAGTCCATCCTTTTGCAAACTCATCCAATACGCTGAGGTACTCCTCCCTCTTCAATTATAGGAATTGACATTGTCCCAAAAAAAGGATGAACTCCTTGGCGTCAATTGTTCGATATTGCTTCCCTCGCCCCTTCCCATGCCAGCGCAAGATCGACCAATCCTGCCTTACCTTTTCCCTCAGACAAAATTGCGGGTCAGTCCGATATTCAGAATTCATCCATATTGGTACATGAAGAATGGAATTTTAATTCAGCCCGACGCAACGATTCAGCTTTTCTATGCACCGGACGGAACAATCAGCTTTGTCATTATAGGGGTAGAAAGGATATCAATCATAAAAGGCTGACCCACAACACCACAAAGCAAAATTGTAAATTTCGTTGTATAGAATCCTTTTATTCATACTCGGAGTGCTTCTTCTTACATATGTCGTCCTCAGCGCGCGAATGTATAAACACGCGAGTCATAAACACTTACTCTGAAAGATATCCTGCCGAGAAAAAGGCTGGAAGCTGAAGAAGTAATTGGGTGCAGCCCTAAAATCTAAGCTGCAAGATACTATCTATCGGCGACGGCTAATGTTGAGATACAGTATTCCCTGTGCAGCGCGAATACTCTAACTCTAAGCAAGTTCAGATCTTCTCCGTTGCCGAGCAACCTATTCTTTCTTCCACGGTCAAGGCGAATGCCAAGAAGAACAGGAGAGCGCACACGGAGATGGAGGTCGAGCAAGACCATCCGCGCAAGAAGACTCCACACAACACAGCATGTTGGGATTGCTATCGAAATCATCGTGGGTGTGATGGCCTTCGCCCTTGCAAACGCTGTGTTGATCTCGGTCGAGGATCTTCATGTCGGAATCCTGCCGGATGAACGAATCCATCGAAAGAGAAAGAGATCCAGCGCCAAAGGTGCTGGAACTGCTTCAACGTAACGAAAAGGGATTTTCTTCATCGTGGACCCTAGAATCTTCATCTTTCCCAACACTCCTGCCAGAAACTACGAAACCTGCATCACCCCTCCTTCTTCCTTGCCTTTCTTAACCTCGAATTCATCCTCAACCTCTTTGGCGCTCGATCGGGAGTTTGAGCGCGAGAAGGAATCAACTCAAACAATATCGCAGAAGTGCAAACGCCTAACCCAGAACACCAAAAGGATGGCCACCACAGTTGGGTGGATTTGGACTGCCAGGTCATAACCTTAGACAGTCATTCAGTGGTATTTGTGTTCTCCGAAAAACAAATCAAGGAAGATGTCTTCGATATCCGCCTGAATCATTTCGGTCTATGGTTGATAGCGAACAAAGATATACACAACACTTCCTTCTCGACCAACTTCCTTCAAGATCTTATCTCACCCATGTCACCCCGCGTCCCTCAACACAAATCGCAATGGAGTTCGACAGTCCTCCTGCCTTTGAACTTTTCATGGAAGAGATTCGAGCCGAAACAGACGAGGTAGCCGACCATCAGAAGATAACGGCTTCAGTCTTTGAATCGCTATTGGTTCCTGATGACATGATTCACCTCACCGAAAGCGTCTTCGCTCCCTTTGGCTTGCGCGATTCAACACAGGTTTGACCCTAATTCATATTGTTTGCATTTACACTTCTTTCATTAATTTTACACACCTCATTGTTTTCAAGCAAACTGTCGACCTTCGGTGGCTTGAACGGATCATGCAAGAATCCAACGACCAGGACACATTATGTCCTCTTGTTGATTTCTTGTTGCTCGCAGCAAGTCCATCCTTTTGCAAACTCATCTAATGCTCTGAGGTACTTCTCCTTCCTCCTTCCCCTCATCAGGAACTAACTTGAACCCGAAAAAAGGATGAACTCCTTGGTCCCAATATTACCAAAATGATGCCCTATCCCATCCCCTTGCCTGCGCGAGATCGACATATGCTGCCCTACCTTTACCCTCAGACAAAATTGCGGGTCGGTCCGATTATCAAGGGCCGTCCGGCTTGGAAAATGAGGAATGGATCCATACTACTGGCCGATGCAACGATGCAGCATTTCTATGCAGCTGATGGAACAATCAGCTTTGGCGTTATCGGGGTTGAACGGGTCTCGTTCGCAGCCGGCTGACTTCCTGCACGAAAAATAATACCAAAGAATTGTAAATGAAAGATATGTAAATGGCAGAAAAGCGCCCAGGTTATAAATTGTCTTTCCAAGTCAGCCAATACCAAGAAGAACCAGATTGAGCAAATGGAACACAGCAAAAGCCTCGTCCTTGTTTTACTTGGAGATGGAGGCAACACAAGAACAACCTCGCAAGAGAACGGCACTGAACACAGCATGTTGGGATTGCTATCGAAACCATCGGGGCTGTGATGGCCTTCGACCTTGCAAACGATGTGTTGACCTCGGTCGAGGACCTTCATGTCGCGATCCCTTGGCCACCGAACGAATCCCTCTGAAGAGGAAGAGATGCAACTCCAACGAAGGACGGCAAAGATCTTTCATTGGGACGAAACAAGGGATTTTCTTCATCATGAATCCTCAACACTTTCAATCCTTCGAATCTCCTCCGTTGCCGTCGGCGGACAAAAAGGAACGGTTCTTCAGGCCCTCTTGCTCAACCTTCACCTCGAATCCTTCCTTTCAAACAAACTCCAAGCTCGAAAGAGATTTTGGTTTGCCTCATGAGGAAGACCAACGTATGCCGCAACTCATTCTTGGTCTAGCTCATCCGGCAAGTTGTGATCTTGCACCGCGGGAACCAACACCGATAACCATTCCTTCCCTTGTTGATGTTGAATCATTGATTGAAAAGATTCTCGGCGAATTTGAAGACACCACAGATCATCGGAAGAAATCAACTTCAGAATTTCAATCACTGTCGGTGCCAGATGATATGATGCACTTAACCGAGAGCTTCTTCACACCCTTTGGCTTGCGCGATTCAACACAGGTTTGTGTATATCCTGGTTCCGCTCATTCTCTCACCGCTCAATTGCTTTCTCAACAGCCTTTCATTGTGTTCAAGCCCTCCTTTGTTGACCAACAATTGCTTGCTCTGGCGTTGCAACATCCCGAGGACCTGGACAGAGTCTGTCCCATTCGTGAATTCTGTGTACTCACAGCAAGTCCTGCTTTTTGTGGTCTCGTTCAATATGCGGAGGTTCCTTTCCCAAGAACATTCTTTGTCGGACGAATCTAACAACAACGAAATAGGAAGAACTCCTTGGCTTCAATTGCACAAAGATGATTCCCAATTCGCCCTCACCCTTGCTTGTGAGAGATGGAACGCTCCTCCCCTTCCTGTGCCCACAAGTTTCGCTTCGGGTCAGTCCGATTTTCAGAGTCCAACCATATTGGTTCATGAGGAATGGTTTCATCTTGCATACCTACGCGACGCTGCAATTTTTCTATGCCGCCGATGGCACGATCAGTTTCAGCGTCTTGGGGGTTGAAAAGTTCACAGCCACAGAATTTTCAGTCCCTCATCAACTACTGCAAGAATGGCCAAATTAAAATGGTTTCGGCCACCAGAAGATGCCCCGGGTGAAAAGAGAGTGATTTGTCTTTCGTTCTCGAATTAAATCCTTTATTTTTGCACACGGACCGCTCTCTGGCTGTACCGTCTTCAATTCCTTCCAGTATTCTCCCAATCATCTCCCACCTTCCCCCTTTTCCCTTACTTTCCTTAAGAAAGGCTCCGTCTGATTTCAGGCTCATCCTTCGGAAGTAAGCTTCAGGCTAGCGGGAGTAAATCCATCTGATTTCAGCGCTTGTGTTAATTCTCAGCGTCTGTTTTCAGCATGTTGGAAAATCAACCTGTCTTCACTGTTCAAATTCAGCGGTCTTTTCTGAATATGGAAGTGATGTTTCTCCGAATTTATTCTTGTCAGTTGAGTAAGCGGCGGCGCGTTAGGGTCCGTCTTCAGCAAATAGGAAAAGATTCTCAGAATTCAACATGTGTACTGCCGACGTGGTGGCAGAAGCGGTCGTTGCTAGCGGTAGCTAAGTTGTTGCAGAATGTGAAGGGAAAAGCAGAGTGCAGGAACAAAATTGTCGGCAGGAAATACCAGGAAGAACCAGATTTAACAGAGCAACGCTCCGGAGCCGTGATGGAGGGCACTCAAGAGCAACCGCGCATGAAGACTCCACACAACACAGCATGTTGGGATTGCTATCGACACCATCGTGGTTGTGATGGCCTTCGACCTTGCAAACGCTGTGTTGATCGTGGAAAAGCGACTTCTTGTCGCGATCCCACACCCGGAGAACGAAACCCTCGAAAGAGAAAGAGACCCAAGTCGAACGAACGAGGTAACAGTGTCACAGTGAACTTACGGACCAAACAAAAAGGGATTTTCTTCATCATTGATCCACAAAGCTTTCTTTCCCCCAAACCACCGCCGGTTATCAACAACGAAACGTGCATCACCTCTCCTTCTTTCCCAACCTTCACAACCGATCACTTCCCTTCCTCAACCTCTTTGCCATTCGAAAATTTTCATCGTCGTGAAACAGACTTGACTCGAACATCACCATTTGGCTTTGATCGCGAGATCGAACCGACGGAAACAAATCAAGGAGAAGAAATTCTGGTTCGATATCCGCCTCCAGTGCTTCGTTCTGTGCTCGATACACAACCAAGATTCACACAACAACTCACTCTCCCTCGAGCTCCTTCAAGTTCCCATTTCACCCCGCGTCAAGCGACACGAATCGCAATGTCGTACGACACACCTCCTTCCCTTGAACATTTCATGGAAGAACTTCTTGATGAAACAAAAGAGATTTCCGACCATCAGCGGCCGCTCGCAGATCATCGGAAGACAACAGCTTCAGTCTTTGAATCGTTGTTGGTGCCTGATGATATGACTCACCTCATGGAGAGTTTCTTCACTCCCTTTGGCTTGCGCGATTCAACACAGGTATATGAGCCTCACCCCACTTCTTGTGTCTAATTTTCTTGATACAGCCATTCCTCGTTTTCAAGTACCACGTCAATGTTCCAAGGCTTGAACAGGCACTGCAAGAACCCAACGACAAGGAGCTGTTCGGTCCCTTTGATGATTTCTTCTTGCTCACAGCAAGTCCCTCCTTTTGCGATCTCATTCAATTCTCTGAGGTACTCTTTCCTTCCCGCTTCATGAACTAACTTGAACTCGAAAAGGATGAAATTATTGGTCTGGATATTGCCAAAATACTTCCCTCTCCCCTCTCCATGCCACCGCCAGATCGAGCAGTCCTCCCCTACCTTTACCCTCAGACAAAATTGCGGGTCAGTCCGATATTCAAGGTCCACCCATTTTGGTATGTGAGAAATGGAGTCATCATTCATGCCGACGCAACGGTACAGCATTTTTATTCGCCTGATGGAACACTCAGCTTTGTTATTATGGGGGTTGAACGGATCTCATTCGGCCAAAAGGTTGGACCCGCCCCAACAAAACTAAATTTGTAAAATAGGTTGGTTATTTTCCCCTTTGTTTTGACTACCTTCATCCGCAAAGAATGTTACCCCGTGCTTAGACACGGAGTTTCTGGTTAGGGTGAATACGAAAAGTAGCCAACACATTACCTCCCCTTCTCCTTTATTTCAGCGGTTTCCGCCAGAAACTGATTGAATCCCTCCTTATTTTTAAACCTTCAATATGCCATCGGAATGGTTCCTCTCACAACAACAAGCTCTGCAAGTCTCTACCTCACAATTGCTGGTTAATCCCATTTCAACCTTTGGGCAAGACGGAAGCCTAAAAGTGTATTGGACATTTAGTCCCCATCCTGGGCTCCGGCCCGATTGAATAAAGCTTTTTGTAGTACAATGAATGAATTTTATTGGTTTCTACGGAGACTTCGAAGCGCTTATTGAAACGGCTCCATTGTCTTTCGTTCTTCTTGGGTGCGAGAATGATTGTTATTTGAGAAAGGATCCTCTTCAGAAAATCCGAAATCAAGCAATGAGAATCTTCTGTGTGCGGTAACGCAGATCACTTGCTGACTAGATTTTGACTTTAGACTGACGCGGAAATTCCTGGAACTGTGAACAAGGAAGAACCAGATTGCACAACAAGCGGAGATGGAGGTCGCGCAAGAACTACCTCGCAAGAGGATCGCGCTGAACACAGCATGTTGGGAATGTTATCGAAATCATCATGGCTGTGATGGCCTTCGACCTTGCAAACGCTGTGTTGATCATGGAAAAGCGACTTCATGTCGCGATCCCGCACCCGGAGAACGAAACCCTCGACCTAGAGAACGAGTCTCTCGGAAGAGAAAGAGACCCAAGTCGAAAGACAGAGGTAACAGTGTCACAGTGAACTTACGGACCAAACAAAAAGGGATTTTCTTCATCATTGACCCACAAAGCTTTCTTTCCCCAAAACTACCGGTGGTCAACAACGAAACCTGCATCACTTCCCCTTCTTCCTTCCCAACCTTCACAACCGATCACTTCGCTCCCCCAACCTCTTTACCACTCGAAGATTTTCGTCGTTCGCAAATCGACTTGGCACTACGCGAAATCGAATCGATTCAAAGCGAGCTCGAACAAACGGAAACAAATCAAGGAGAAGAACTTCAGTTTCCCTATCCGCCTCCAGTGCTTCGTTCTGGGGTTGATACCCAACAGCTCACTCTCCCTCAACCTCATTCAAGTTGCTCCCATTTCACCCCGCGTCAATCAACACGAATCACAATGGAGTTCGGCAGACCTCCTTCCCTTGAAGATTTCATGGAAGAACTTCTTGATGAAACAGAAGAAAGACCCAACCATCGGAAAACAACGGCTTCAGTCTTTGAATCGCTGTTGGTACCTGATGATATGACTCACCTCATGGAAAGTTTCTTCACTCCCTTTGGATTGCAAGATTCAACACAGGTTTGTGAGTCCTCTTCTTTATTTCATTTTCTTTTGTGAGATTAATTTTCGTCGCCTTTTTACCACACAGCCTTTCATTGTTTTCAAACACACCGTTGATCTTCCAAGGCTTGAACAGATAGTGCAAGAACCCAACGACATGGACCTGTTCGTTCCTTTTCATGATTTCTTCTTGCTCACAGCAAGTCCCTCCTTTTGCGATCTCATCCAATTCTCTGAGGTACTCCTCCTTCCTTCCTCCTCGTCAGGAACTAATTTGAATGAAAAAGCATGAACTCCTTGGTCTGGATATTTCCAAAATAATTTCCTATCCCGTCTTCATGCCGGCGGCAGATCGGCCAGTCCTGCCTTACCTGTTCCCTCAGCCAACATTGCGGGTCAGTCCGGTATTCTATGTCCACCCGTGTTGGCACATGAGGAATGGATTCACCCTCCAGGCCGATGCAACGTCACAGCTGTTTTATTCTGCTGATGGAACACTCAGCTTTGTCATTATTGGGATTGAACGGATCTCATTCATAAAAGGCTGACAAAAACACAACAATACCAACATGAAACAATAGCGCGCTGGTCCTCTTGATGAATAATACCTGCTCACAGCAAGTCCATCCGCAAAAAACAAGCAATGAACAATCTCCGTGCTGAGTTTGTTTCTCATCGAAACTTTCACAATCTTGCCCAAATTATCGCCCTTAGCGGTGCTTCCTAGTTGGCGCAGAATGTGCGGGGAAATGCAGATCGCTTGGAGATTCAAAAATTGTCGGCAGGAAAGACCAGATTGAACAACACAGACCAACGCGGAGATGGAGGTCACGCAAGGCCAACTTCGCAAGAAGACTCCACACAACACAGCCTGTTGGGAATGTTATCGAAACCATCGTGGTTGTGATGGCCTTCGACCTTGCAAACGCTGTGTTGCTGTTGGTCGGGGATCTTCATGTCGCGATCCCACACCCGGAGAACGAAACCCTCGAAAGAGAAAGAGACCCAAGTCGAACGAACGAGGTAAAAGTGTCACAGTGAACTTACGGACCAAACAAAAAGGGATTTTCTTCATCATTGATCCACAAAGCTTTCTTTCCCCCAAACCACCGGTGGTCAACAACGAACCGTGCTTCACTTCTCCTTCTTCCTTCCCAACCTTCACAACAGAACACTTCCCTCCTCCAACCTCTTTGCCATTCGAAGATTTTCATCGCGAAACAGACTTGACTCGAACATCACCATTTGGCCGCTGCGATCGCGAAATCGAATCGAGTCAAACAAATCAAGGAGAAGAAATTCAGTTTCGATATCCGCCTCCAGTGCTTCGTTCTGTGCTCGATACACAACAACTCACTCTCCCTCGAGCTCCTTCAAGTTCCCATTTCACCCCGCGTCAATCAACACGAATCGCAATGTCGTACGACACACCTCCTTCCCTTGAACATTTCATGGAAGAACTTCTTGATGAAACAAAAGAGATCACCGACCATAATCGATCGCCCGCAGATCATCGGAAGACAACAGCTTCAGTCTTTGAATCGCTGTTGGTACCTGATGATATGATGCACTTAACCGAGAGTTTCTTCACTCCCTTTGGCTTGCGCGATTCAACACAGGTATTCCTGATTCCTCTTCCCGCTTTATTTCATTTTCTTTTGTGAGATTAATTTTCGTCGCCTTTTTACCACACAGCCTTTCATTGTTTTCAAACACAATGTTGATCTTCCAAGGCTTGAACGGATATTACAAGAACCCAACGACAAGGACACTTTCTATCCTCTTGATGATTTCTTCTTGCTCACAGCAAGTCCCTCCTTTTGCGATCTCATTCAATTCTCTGAGGTACTCCTTCCCTAGCTCTTCAGGAACTAACTTGGAGAATGAAAAGGATGAACTCCTTGGTCTCAATGTTGCCAAAATACTTCCCTCCTCCGTCTTCATGCCGGCGCCAGATCGAGCAATCCTGCCCTTCCTTTTCCCTCAGACAAAATTACGGGTCAGTCCGATATTCAATGTCCACCCAGCTTGGCACATGAGAAATGGATTCATCCTCCACGCCGACGCAACGTCACAGCATTTTTATTCACCTGGTGGAACACTCAGCTTTGTTATTATGGGAGTTGAACGGATCTCATTCAAGCTTGACCCGCCCCAACAATACCAAATTTGTAAATAGCGCTGTTTATTTTTCTCTTTGTTCTTTTACCTTCCGGAAGCAAAGACACCTGTTTTGTCTCATTCCCCTGTGCATCGCCGGTACTCTTGTGCCCATTGCAAGTTAGCCGCAAGAAGCCAACCATTTCCCTCACATCCCGGCAATAATGGTGCGAACAGGAATACGAGGACTTGGAATCATATTTCCTAGGAAACGGCGATTCAGACAGTCGCCGAGCGAAAATACCTGGAACCGCTAGGCAAGAAGAACCAGATTGAACCGCGGAGATGGAGGCCACAGAGCAGCCTCGCCTGAAGGCGCCACACAACACAGCCTGTTGGGATTGTTATCGAGCTCATCGTGGTTGTGATGGCCTTCGACCTTGCAAACGCTGTGTTGATCTTCGTCGTGGCCCTTCATGTCGCGATCCTGCTCCCAACGAACGAATCTCTCGGAAGAGAAAGAGACCGAAGTAGAAAGACGGAGGTAAAACTTCTATCACAGTGACAAAACAAAAAGGGATCTTCTTCATCATTGATCCGCAAAGTTTTCTTACCCCCAAACCGCCGGTGATCAACAACGATACCTGCATTGCTTCTAAAGATTTGCGTCGCGACACCGACTCGACCCGAACATCACCATTTGGCCGCTTCGATCGCGAAATCGAATCAACTCAAACAAATCAAG
>Ga0209935_1003923_pt1 | contig 14431 bp, 21 predicted proteins | sample ThiBio_1000_plan_2_FD_183958 | JGI IMG/M metagenome (GOLD analysis project Ga0209935, IMG submission 183958) | Wastewater bioreactor microbial communities from Cape Town, South Africa - Thiocy_cont_1000_plan (SPAdes) | ecosystem: Engineered > Bioreactor > Thiocyanate-remediating >... | reverse complement strand
AGATCGGAGAGATGATGCCGCGGTAGAGGTTGCCGACTCCCTCGGAGGCCGCGATGTGGCGCAGCGTACCGAAGACGGTCTTGGGGCCAGTGGTGGCGCCGCTGGCGAGCTGCATGCGAGTCTTGACAACATCGAGCGGGTACATGCAGAGAACCTCGATCGTACCGGCAGCACCGCCTGCGATCAAGCGAGCGATCAAGAGAGAGAGAGAGAAGATATTAACACATAGCGGAGATAGATAAATATCAATATCAATATCAATATCGATATCGAGCGACTACCAAATATCTCAGCTCGTAAATCATTCGATGATTTGGGGGAGTGCGGCGTATGGAGGGGTGGGATGGTCGCGTGCGTGTGTGTGCGTGTGTGCAAGACCCAGAGCTCTCTCATGGGATATCATGCGTTCCTCCCACTACAACCTCACTCGATGCACGGCTCATATCTCTCTCTCTCTCTCCCTCCCTCTCTCGTTCGCGGTTGGAAGAGCGCGAGATATCTCACCACGCGTATCCGCAGCAAAAATCCATCATATCTGCCTCTCGACTCTCTTTCCTCATTCTTGCACAACCTTGCGGTCGTCATCGTCGCAGCAGCAGCAGCAGTAGTGGTAGTAGGTAGTTCAGCTGCTCCGTACCGGCGATGACGTTCTTGACGAAGCCTTTCCAGCCCTTGCTAGGAGGAGCGTGAACCATGGCTGCTGCTGTTGTTGCTGCTGCGGCGGCGAAGAGCGAAAACCGCCTGCGAAAATGCAACAACCAACCTGCCACTTCCGCAGTAGAGCCCCTGCGCTCGCCCTGTACCTTAATTCATCGTGCCCCGCTGCGGGGTATTGCCTCACTCCAATCCAATCCAATCCAATCATCAATCCAATCATCAATCAATCAATCAATCAATCAATCAATCACCAATCCAATCCAATCAACCCAATCATCAATCCAATCATCAATCAATCAATCAATCAATCACTCAATCACCCTCACCCAATCATCGAATCGATCAGCTGATGCAGCTCCCCACTGCTGCTCGTTCTCGCGAGCGCAAGTCCTCACGCCCCTTCTCGCCACCGTGGATTCGAGCTGCACAACATATCCTCTCGCGACTATGGCTCTGGCGAACGGCCGTCTTTGCTCTCGCGTCTCTGGTGGCCATCCTTCTGGCCTTCGTCGTCGGTCGAGTCTCGGTATCCTACATTGGAATGGAGCACTCGTGGTATGCACGATGCCATTATCGTGCTCCTGACGCTCTCGAGGCCGCTACGATCGCACTCGCCAAGCTGTCGCTGTCGTCATACGCGATGTCGTCGTCCTTGTTGCACACTCTCGCAATCTTCGAGGCACAATCGATCGTCCAATGGGCGATGCTCTTCGACATCGCCACGACGTCGGCCGAGTTTGCTTCGCCGCCTTCCAGCACACGAGACACGTTCGATCACGAGTACTGGATGAGTTGTAATCAAGACTCGAGCTACTTTCGAATGGTATGCTGCGGCTCTCGTAGTCGGTTGGAGCTGCGCGGCGGCACACCAATTGATACGTGGTGTCCAGTATGCCGATCCCATGTGCACGTTCCTTTGGCTTCGGCAAATCGAGTATGCTCAAGTGAGCGCGATCGAATCGATCCTGCCAGTGGCGTTGGCTGGAGAGCACTCGGAGAAACCCGATCAGAATGGTGGCATCAAGCTCCAACTCGAAGATCGATCTCTCGTACGTGCAACTCGGGATCGTGCAACGACGACGATGATTCTGACGATGGAGATATCAGGCGTACTTCAAGATGTGTTGGGGAGTGCAGGAGTCTGCCTCCAAGGAGAGCTACGTCAAGGAGTTGGTCGTGTTCCATATCGATCGACTGCTTGGATTCTATCGAACACCGGCTGTGGCGGCGCGGTTCTTCTCTCAGGAACAGCTACAGCAACTGATTGCAAGCATGCCAGAGCCCGAGCGACCTCGTGCGCGAGCAGCATTGCGATCAATCTTGCAGCATTGTGGAGATGCCGCCGCGTCCACTATCAATGATCCCGACCCTGCAACCGCGATCGGTATCGAAGGAGCCATCGTTGGATGGGCGCCATTCCCGCTGACACTGGTCCGGCACTAGTACGCATTCGGGCCCCGTGACACTTGTGATGGCCGTCGCATTCCGTCTCACAGAACGTGTGCGCGTCTGTGAAGCTATCCCGAGTTCGAATCGTCGCCGTTGATCGCGTTGCACAATGTCACCGACTCCTCCAAGTTGGACGCAATGATCACTGAACTGCGAGTGACACCTGAGAGTCCAAAAGACCGTCGACGAATGGTTCTCGAGAGTGTGACATTGGTCATGTTCGGCTCGATCACTGGCTACACGACACGCTACCTGCACAATAGCTTCATGGCCACCGACCGCGCCGGTACCAAGTACGGGCCATTGGTCTTCATCGACAATGATCGTGCGCTCTTCAGCTATCCAACCTCGGGCTCGCCGATCGACATTGCGGCGTGCCACTCGTTCGTCACGCGGCTATGCCGATTCCCGCGAACGATCGCACTGCGTATCATGATGCTGGCGCCCGAGCCTCCGGCCGCACTGCAGGAGCTCGTCGATCGCTCCGAACTGTTGCTCTCAGTGTATTCGCAAGCATTCACGCTCGGGAACATGCTGCTGAACACCACCAAGGTCTACGGACGCGGCTCAGGCAACACGCGCTATCAGCCCTCGTTCACGTGCGACGAGGCTCGAGTCGTCGATCAGAACGTGCAGTTCTGGGCCGATGCCATTAGCCACTGCGTGGCATTGTATGGTGCCGAGAACGTGCTACTGCCCGAGCCATGGGATCGGCACGAGTATTCGGCCTCAAGCTTTGAGACCTTGTTTCGACTCAAGCGCACGAGAGCCAGCAAGCGAGCGTAGAGCACGCCCGGGCGAGCCAGTGTGGAGCGGATGCGTGCACATTGTGTATGTGTATTGAGCAAGAAGGAATGCACGCAAGCTCGACGGCGAGTGTCGCCCCGGTAGTGAGCTCTCGACCGCTTCATCGTCAAGGCACGCAGTGGACTTCCTCCAAGAGCCGCATCATTGCATCGAATCATCGATCGATGCTGCCAATCGCTAAACAGTCGGTTCGTCGCCAGCTCATTGAGGAACAATGTTCGCGGCAGCAATCCGACCAAGGTTCTTGTTCGGCTCGTCATGAGTCAATGTGTGAAGCAAGCAACCTCTCAAATGTGTAACCTATCGTCTCCTGTATCGGTCATGAGTCACATTGCATTAGTCTCGCTCTCGCTCGCTGCTTGACCTCCTACTATCATCATCGCACTACATTGCACGCAAGTGTATATACTTTTCATATGGCCGTCCACGGAACTGAGCGCCTTGTAGCTTGCGTGCTCGTTGATTCGTCCTGCCGTCTCTTCCTCGAGGGAATGCCATCTCTGAACCAGCCATACCATGAGTTCAATGAATGAGTCAATCAAGCGACGACGAATACGACAACTAGTAAGCACGCACCAGGGTCATCGAGTTCGCCCTCACGCTCCTCGTACTGCAACACGAATCGCTTGAGCTCGCGCTGTTCCTCGAGCTCCTCGTTGGTCTTGCTCTTACGATTCATCGCTAGCGTGCAGTCTCGTGGTACATTGAGCACCTGGCGGGTGCCCTTCTTGGTCAGGAGCTGGAACTGTACGTTGGACGGCTCCTCCTCGCCACCCTCGGCACTCTCGCCCTCGGTACTCGCATCGTCCGTGACGCGGTTGTTGCGCGTCGAGCCCGCTCCGGGCCGCAGGAAGCTCATGGGGATCGCCATGTTGGCCTTGCTGGAACGAGGCTCGAACTTGCGTGCCTCGAGGCTCTCTTGAACCATGGCATGGAAGGCTTTGTCGAACTCATCGTCTTCTTGTGTGACATCACGCGCAGGACGCGAGCCCGGCATCGCGAGGCCGCGAGGAGCGCTGATCATCGTGAAGCGGTCCCAGTCATCCCACGGGTCCTTGGCTGGCGCTTCCTCCTTGGCGGCGTCGTCGGTCGTATCGTCGTCCGCATCGCTGGCACGCTCGTCGCTGTCCGAGCCTCCCTCGCGATCCGAGTCCTCGTCGTCTTCCTCTTCTTGCGACGTCGGCACAATGTCTGCCTCGGACACGACGATAATGTGCGAGTTGGGATCGTACGGCATGTAGCGGTTACGCTTGTCGCTCTGCTCGAGTTTCTCAATCTCGTCGCTGCACATACGATTCATCAGCCACTCGATCGTGAGCGCGTGTACACACAGCTATCATCAATGCGACAATCAAATGCTGCCGTGGATCGTACCAAGCTTGTTGCAAGGTCGTGTAGCGAGCAAGCTTGGGCTTGATGGTATCGAATGTATCGGCGACCATGTACTCAATGTCCATGGGAATGAATGACTTGGCGAGGTAATATCGTTGAAAGTACGCCAAGAAGCGATCGAGCTTCTTCTCCGACGTTCCACGGTCAAAGTACTGGCCACAAGTCGACAACAGCGTACACACCAATCGCACTCTGGTACATGCACAAGTGGTCTCTCGTCAATAGAGATGCAGAGAGCCGGTGAGGCGGAGTATTGCATACCGAAAGCAATCGTGCGGCGGATCGAGCTCAGGCGTCGATCGAAAGTACAGCAGATTATAGAGTGCATCAAAGATCAAATGAGACTACAACGAGAGAGAGAGAGAGAGAGAGAGAGAGAGAGATTCGCATTATTAGACGAGAGCCGCCTTGAGGCCAGTACACAAATGATTGACTCTGACTCATACATACCTCAACAGCACAATAGTTGTACAGCTCTCCGAGATACTGGCCAGATGAGATACGACGGTGAGCATCGAGAGTGCGGCTACCATTTCATGTGGCTCGTACCTTCATTTGCATGACTCGAATTTGTTGGTTCGAAGGATTGTTCTCGAGCATGCCAACTCGAATGTCCTCCAGCAAGCAATCGATGACGCGAATAGCAAGGGCATCGTGAAAGCTACTGAGGCCTGAAACAACCGTAGCCAGCAGGTAGATATTGCTGTAACGAACGCGAGACACTCGGAGCAGATTCTGTGGTTGTGGTTGTGGTTGTAGGCCATTACGAGTCAGTCAGCGCGTAACACACCGATACAGCAACGTAGTCTGACCTTGAGCGTGTAGTCCTCGTATTTCTCCCAATCGATCTTCTTGAGTTGCTTCAAGACCACCTTGGTAGTAGCTTTGTTCAGCTCCTGCATTATCAACGAGGGAATCAATCGAATCAACCCAAGCAATAGAATCGAATAGAATCGAATCGAGCATAAGTGCGTGGTAGAATACTACGAGCATACCTCCAAGATCAGCCACTTAATGTACAATTTGACTGGATCCTTCTCCTTCTTGCGGCTTGCAGCACGTTCCGGGGGCTTGCAGTGGTAGTACGCATTCTGTCACACGCGGTTCGATCGTGGCGTTAAGATCAACGAAGCCTGCCGCTCTGTTCCGTGCATAGCGTACATCAATCACCGTCTCCTGGCGATTGTCAAAGTGCTTGACGTTGCGGAGGCGCATCATGGTGGTGAGCAAGTTGTTGGTGCGCACTTTCGTCTCAGGGCAGCGATACAGGAATCTGAACACCATGCACACGAACGAACGAACGAACGAAAGAGGTCTGAGTTTGAGCAAGTGCACCATCCATTTGGTGACGGCGGCGGATGGTCATACCGGCCGCATGTCTCAAGCAGGTTCGCTGCCACGTCAATGTTGTGATGAATAAAGTCGTCGAGGCACGTCTTGAGACAGTGGAAGATGAGGTTCGGAGGACATATGCGGAACTTGACCAGCTCGCCCAAGAAGCGAATGTTCTTGACCTGTTGTCGAGATGTACGGCAGGCCGCAAGTGAGAACACGCACGCACGCACGCACGCACGCACGCACGCACGCACGCACGCACGCACGCACGCAAGCGTCGTGGTATCGCAGCTACTCTACCTTGGTCTCAATGTTGGTTTGGTCCTTTTGTCGAATGAGCGCATTGAATTCGTCTTCGAGCATCGAGACAAGCGAGGTTCCAACATCGGGCATACACGGTGCCAGCACGGCCACCAACCGTGAATAGTACGGCAGCTGCACACGGTGGCGTGCAGTGAGTTCCACATTGATATCATAGATGCACGAGCAGCGGCTCGCTCCCGGCGTACCAACACCAACTCGGTGCGAGGCACTTGAAACAGCGCCTTGATCAAGCGTTTTCGATTGGCGCGTGAGTTGATGTAGCAGAAATCGGTAGCAATCTGATCGATCATGTCGCGATTCACACACGACGGCAAGCGTTGCAACAAGAGATCAAGTTTGCTCGGAATCTTGTCGCGCTTCTCCTCGGCAGAGGAGGAGGAGGAAGAGGAGGAGGCCTCTGGGGCAGAGCTCGTGGTCGTTGTGGCGAGGTTTGGTGCCGAGGTCGATGCAACTGTAGAAGCGCCGCCATCTGTGGTCGATGAAGCAGCAGCAGTAGCACCGCCCTGCTTGTTGGCATCCGATTCAGGCTCTCGCTCCTTCTCGTTACTGAAGAGCACTTCGGGCAGCTTGGCGCGCAGGTCTGGAAGGTCCTCATAAAACGAACGGGTCTCTTCGTCATCAAAGATCGGGTCTTCGACTGGCGTCTGCGACGCAGAAGATGTCGTCGAGGAGTCGGCGGTCGTGATGCGAGTGGTTGTTGCTTCCTCGGGCAGCTCGATCATTTGCTCTTGCAAGAGCTCTGCCAGACTATTGTGTTGCAATCGAAAGGCGCTCCGATCAGGGTGCAAACACGATAATGCGAGCCTCGATCGTGAGTAGCCCCGCCAAACACGTACGTGTAAACGTAGCCAATCAAGCGGTCGTAATTCTTGCGTAGCTTGTCATAGGTAGCCGATTGCTCTGCCGATAACTGCGAGAGACATCACCCATCGAGCATACTCAGTCGCACGTCAATCGCAACCTCCAACACACCGAATGCAGACCATACCTCGCCCTTGACTTGCAGCGTCGTGTGGTTCTGCTTCTCGGTGCTTCGTAGTTTCTACTCACCCTCGAGTTAGAAGGCAGAGGGAGAATCGCACGCAGGTGCTCGACGACACGTTCTCGCTCTCGAACCTTGTGCAGCTGCAGTAGGTGCTCGGAGATGCGCTGAAAGTATCCACTCACAATCGCATGAAACTCCTTGCGCTGCTCGGGTGCAAGTACACTCAATAGCTCGGGATCGATCTCTACAACTTCGACGTCAATCGCGGCCGGAGATGCAACGGGATTCGAGGCGTTCTCCGGCACGACGTCGGTAGCGTTATCACTGGAGGACGACGAGCTTGGAGGTGTGGCGTCATTCGCTTGAGCCGGAGGATTCAAGCCTGCAAGATAGGTGCGCATGGCCTCATTGGCAGCGGCGACTACTGGGTCGGGAATGCCCAGGAACTCATCGGCATACTGTCGCAAGAAGCTCTGCACAAGGAGTGCCGAATAGTAGTTGTCGTCCTTGAAATCGTCCTTGCACTGTGCCGTTTCTGATCGATCAGTGATCGAGGCGAGCGATCGATCGTATGCGAGATGTTAATGATTCAAACGTACAGCATCAGCCAGAGCTGCGAGCAAGATCGTGTAGTCCTGATACAGGCCACATACGAACAACTCGGCCAGGAACTTGAGCACCACTCGACGACGATTGAATCGTTCCTTGCGCTCGGCATCAGTGTCGCTACTCAATGGCGCCTCGAAGCTCCTGCTCAGTTGTGGAACCAAGAGCGAGGCGAACTCGCTGTACCGTCGGTGCATCAACGAGCAGAACTGTGTGTGTGTGTGTGTGTGTGTGTGTGTGTGTGTGTGTGTGCCGATCATCGCGAGGTTAGGATCGGTTGCGCCTTGTTCTCGCACACCCACATGTCAAGAGCTCTTCGATATACCTTGACGGCAGCGCTGACATCGGTATGTCGGATCTTGGATTCTACCACTGCCGAGACGACCTCACTCACATATCGCGAGAGATTCAGCTGTGAGAAGTCTCGACAGAGTGCCTACTCATCCCAGAGAGCGAGTGCAATCGACGAGTGTGTGTGAGCGAGTGATCCTCAACCATCGTGGTCGCAGCGATTGGACGCTCGAGAGAGAGGCCTGAGAGGCGTGTCGTGTCGTGCCATACGTCGACGTTGTCGTCCGTGATCTGTTGCTTGACCTTCTTGATGAAGGCCGTGTTCTTCTTGATGCCAGAGTCGAGCGTCTTGAAGATGGAGTCGTCTGCCATCGATCTCGAGCGATCAGTCGACTGGTCGAGGCAGCAGACTGCCATCATCGATGCAAGCATGTACCAGGCCTCTTTGGCGAGATGTTCGACTCGCGCAACGAACGGCGCTCCTCCTTGCTGCGGCGATACTCGACGGCTCGCTGGCGTGCGAGTTCAGCAGCTCGTTGGCGCTCAGCAGCCTCGCGTTCGAGGCGCTCGATCTCATCGCGCACTCGCTGCTCCTCGGCAAGGCGCTCACGTTCCGCTTGCTCGCGAGCAGCTTGTTCTCGTGCGAGTTGTTCCTCCTACAGTACGAGAGCGCGTGTACGTGTGTATGACTCGCGTATCAGCGAGTGCGTGGCCTCCATGGCAGCGTGAGCGAGGTAGCGAGTACCGCGGCCTTGCGTTGTAGCTCCTCGGCCTTGGCTCGCTGATCGTCCTCAGACGCCCTGGCTCGATTGCTGGCACCACCACGGCGCTTTTGATCACGGTTCTTCTTGGTTGATGCTGCGGCGGCAGCTTGTGGTTGCTGCTGCTGCTGCTGCTGCGACGTCGGGTGAGCGGCGGCGGTCGAGCCTCCGCGACCTCCAGCTCCTCCTCGAGGAGCCGAGCTGGCAGCGCCGCTACTCGTCGACGCAGCGGCCGCAGCCGCAGCCGCTTTGATACCACCACGACCTCCTCGACCACCACGAGGAGTTTTCGATGATGCTGGAGAGCTTGTTGTAGTCGATGTCGGCGTCGATGTCGTCGATGTCGTAGCGCCACCTCGCGCGCCGCCGCCGCCGCGAGCTCCACGGCCGCCGCGTCCACTCATCTATCAACCAAACAAACCAACACGCGTGGACACCTCGAGCTTCTCTCTCTCTTGTACTCACTCACTTGTGTCAGTGGTGGATGGTTGTATCAATAGATGAGGAGCCAGGGGGTCGTGCGTGGGCTGCGAGGCTGCGATGCGAATGAGCGCCATCATCGTCATTCGTTGCTCGCTCGCTCGCTCACGCATCCGCGCTGCCGCTGCCGCTGCTGCTGTAAGATCTTCATCAACGATAGTGGCTGGTCTGAATAGATCTATCGATTATTGTACGCGCGGTTATTATCGATGTTCTATCGATATCTATCATGTTCTATCGATATCTATCATGTTCTATCGATATCTATCATGTTCTATCGATATCTATCACGTTCTATCGATATCTATCATGTTCTATCGATATCTATCATGTTCTATCGATATCTATCATGTTCTATCGATATCTATCATGTTCTATCGATATCTATCATGTTCTATCGATATCTATCATGTTCTATCGATATCTATCATGTTCTATCGATATCTGTCATGTTCTACCATGTTCTATCGCTCGCGAACCATCAGTAACCTCAATATGTGCGCAGGTACATCCGGCATCGATCCCTCCTTCCAGCACCAATGAGCTCTCGACGACGGCAATCATGCGCCGACAGGATGGCCGAGGACGAGCGCATCTCGGCATCACAGCCTGTCCAATCTCGTGCGTCTCACTATGATACTCGCACAATGAGTAGGCTCGAAAAGTATCTGATGTGCCGCATACATTCATTCATCAGGCGAGCAGCGACGCCGCGAGGTACAGGTGGCTGCGATCTCGTCGTCCCAGCCTACACGCGGCGTCGTGGCGGCGCATGAACCTCCACTTGCTGGCACTCATCTCAACTGTGCATCTCTTGGCATATCCACGGAGGTACACGAACCTGAACCATCAATCATCAATCATCAATCCAATCACCAATCCAATCATCAATCATCAATCCAATCATCAATCATCAATCCAATCATCAATCCAATCATCCATCCAATAATCAATCCAATCCAATCATCAATCCAATCCAATCATCAATCACCAATCCAATGATATTCGTGCAACCCCGGCTTGATGAGTAGGAAGGCGAGAAATTCGTGGGCGACTTTATGCGCCTGATGCTGTTCAGTAGCTACAAGAACGTTCCTGTCAAACGCGCAACCATCTTCAAGGAGGTCGTCGGCGGAGGTCGCCAGCGCATCGCCAACGAGATCATTCGAGAGGCCGAACGTCGATTCCTGGATATATTCGGCTACCAGTTGTTGACGCTACTCGAGGAGGACAACAAGACCGTCAAGGGCTACGTGTTGGTGAATAACCTCGGCGGAGACCATGCTCCTCAGCGGGATCAGCTGTTGGATTGGAGCGAGACTGCTCCCGAGATCGCCTTGCTGATGACCTCGCTGTCGCTCATCTTGTTGAGTCACAACTCTCTCAAGAAACGTACGTTTGAACATGGTTAAGCAGCTTGCTTGCGAGATGCGATCGAATCCTAACTGCGTCTCGTGCCTTCGATTCGACAGGTGAATTGCTCTTGACTCTTGGGAAGCTGGGTCTCAAACCGGATCAAGAGGATGCCACTCTTGGCGCTTGGGACAAGAGAATCGACGGCTTCATCAGGGAGGGATACATTGCCAAACTGGCCGACGAGACGTTGGCGCTTGGCAAGCGTGCTGAGCAAGAGATCACGCGAGAAGCCTTGTTCCACTTCATTGCTATGGTTCGTTCACGTGGCTGCAGACATTTCAATGTCGATCGAGAGTAAGCTGGCTGAACGCTGTTACCATGTGCATGCAGGTGTATGACAAACGGTTGGAAGAGGAGGAGCTCAACGAGCTAATGTTAAACTCGGGTGCCCCACTGAAGCGCACGGACGAGACCACTGAGCCGAGCGAGCGAGCTTCGCAATGAGAGGTAGAGTTGCATTCGGTTGTTGGTGTTTATATATATATCTATCTCTCTCTCTCTCTCAATGTAGTGTCGATGTGCAACTTACAACAAACGACCCATTAAATTACTGGCGAGAGGCTCTATCGATAGGTAGGATTACAATTACATCAAGGGGGAAGGTGGTTTAGGCATACATTGTGAGTGAGGGTGGTAGTGGCAATGATATGGAACACGAGATAGAGCGAGCAAGGCCTCACTCTGGCGGAGCTTGCTGCTCGCAAGTCGCTGGTAGCTCTCCATCTTCTTGTTGCTGTGGCTGCTGTTGCTCAAAGAGCTCATGATAATACTCTACAAACGCCGAGAACACAACCTTGCGCTTCTCGATTCCATATGGATCGGGCTATCAAGTTGAAGCACGATCAGTACCGAGCCATGACACATACATACGGAGGAGAGAAAGACAACAAGCCACCAACATACTGCGCCGCCTTCGTCTGGATCGCGAAGAACGTTTGGTCCGAAGCAAATGGCAATGTTGTCAGGGCTCATCTTGTTATCAGCGTTGTGCTCCGAGACCTGATGCAAGAACGAGCAGAGGAACTTGAGCACTTGAAAGTGAACACGCGACAGTTGGTTGTGCAGAAGGCGTTGTAACTCTAGCTTGCGTTCCTGCTCCTCCATGTCTAGATCGATCGAATAGCGCGTATCAATGCAAAGAGCCACAAAACACGCGCTCGTGCGCTGCGTCGCCCATACCATAGACCCTCATGAACATGTCGTTGAGTGTCGATGGAATGAGTGGTACGGCGAGATCGCGGAAGAAGCGCTTCAATAAGCCAGCCACCGAGTGGATGGTAATGTCATCATGGTCGTGAAGCAAATCCTCGAACGCTGCATGTGCACCGGGTAGAACGAATTCGTCAGTCATTATTGCAGCGTTAACGCGCAAGAGCAACCACATACACTGCCCATCATTGATGGCCTCTCGAACGTTGTTGATGAGAAGTGCACGACCCGACTCCCGAAACAGACCAACCGAGCGAATGGCCTTGTCGTGCTTCAAGTACTCGATGCAGGCTCGCACAAACGATGGTACTCCATCCACTGAATCCGCTCGTTTGGCGAGATCCTCCAACGATGCACCAAAGACCTTGGAATCCGCGAGTGAGCCGTCGGCATTGAGTTGCTTGTTCTCATCCGTATCGACGCCATCAGGCAGGAAGACCAAATGAAAGAGGCCGTCATTGTCGATCGGTCCCTTTTGCGTCGAAGCAACGAGTTTCTTGCGAATCACTTGCAATCGATGGCCCTTGGAGGTCTCGAATGCCTACGCACACACAAGGTCACGCAGAGCTCACTGGTGAGGAGTGCGATATGGAGTGGGACGCTGGCTGCCGCCAGTACGGTACCCAAAGATCTTGATCGACTCCGACCGACGAAAAGGTGAACATCTCGGAGGTGCTACAGGTCTCAGCCGAGGCGCAGATTGGCGTAATGACGGGCGCCGGATACTGCGGAACTGGAGGAGCGCTCGAGTCGCCGGCCGCAGGAGCATCATCTCGCGTTGATCCCGCACGAAAGGCTCCCACACCTTCGGGGGCCTCATCCGTCGTGGAGGCGTCGTCCTCGGCCGCGCCGCTGTCGTCAGCAGGCGTGCTCTTCTGTCCAGTACCGAGGTACTTGCGATGAAATACCATGATCGACCATCGAATGCCTTGCTCGTGGTGCAGGAACAGAGTCTCCCAAGCAAGAGCCACACTACTTGTCGCCTAATCACTCGATCGTGTACCCACAGTGAGAAAGGGCACGGCAGCAAGAGGGCGAGGAGGAGGAGAACAATGCAGGTACCTGAATGCCCGAGGAGCTCATTGGAGCCTTGAGATACTTGTTCGTGGAGGCCAGCTTGAGCGCGACCTTGATGCACACTTGGAACAGCGTGGTAGCCAGTTCGGCAGCGTCCTTCTTGTCCACACGGTCAGAGAGGAAGAGTTCGCCTTGCGGAGAGACGCACACCCACTTTTCGGTTGCCACGTGCTGTAACGAGAAGCGATTGTCGTGAACCACGAGCGTAAACTCTTGTGCCTGCGGCGTGTTGGCATACGGCATGAGTTGAGTTTGCGTTCGAGGCGAAAGCAAGAATGACTCGGGATCGAATTGGTCCGAGGCCTCCGTGTCGACGGAGCCCGAGGTCGAGTCGACCGAACTCGACAGTGGTGCCGAGGAGAGATCGGACGGGTGCGAGTCGAGCACTACGACGGCTGGAGCGTTGCTACCTTGCGAAGCAAGGATCAACGGCTCGAGTACGATGGCCTTGGGACCGGTGGGATCGACCGTCCAGTACATGGGCGCGAAGCACTGTCGAATGCGACACACGCGTCCTCGAAGCCACTCGAAACGGAATAGCTCCGCCGTAGAAGACGTGACCTTGAAGGCCGAGCTACCGATCTTGCCTGTTGCTGCTACATACGATCGCTTGCTTGATGAGGAGGATGACGAGGAGGAGTAGGAAGACGAGAGGGGCGATGATGTGACTGATGGCGATGAGCCGAGAGGAACGAGGTTGAGATTCGGTACTGATGCAGGGCTGCTGTGGTTGAGTGGGGTCGAACCAATGCCCATCGGTGCCGTCGGCGAAGAGTCGGATAGAGTGGGTGCAGACGGCTTGCTCGACGATGCCAGCTTCTTGGAGCTCTTGTTCGAGAATTGAACAGCGCGCAACAGCTTTCCATTGGCACATGACTTGAATACGAGTCGTGTGACATTGCGAAGAGCCCAATCGAGTGATCCCTCGACGATCTGGTGCCGCATCGAGTTCTTGCCTCGTAGCGTGGCGACCTTCTTCTTGCTGCCGCCACTGCCAGACGAATCCTTCGATGGTTCAGATGACAGGGGAAGGATGATTCGTTCGATCGCTTTGGCAGTTTGTTGACCTGCCGCAGCCGTGGCAGTCGCGACTAGCCGAGCCGTGTTGCTACGATTGCGCAGTGTGGGGAGAAACGACTTGGCAGCCGGGCGAGTCGTAATCTCTTCGGGTGGATCGCTAACGCTGGGTGCAACAGCATCAGGAGCGGCCACGTTCGGTCGAGGTGAAAGAAGTGGCTCCGAAGAGTTCCTATCGAATGGCACCAAGCCAGGTGATGACGATGACGATGACGACGACAAGGACGATGAAGCTGAAGCGAGAGGAGATGTGCCCAGTCCTGTAGCTGGTGCGGTGCTGGTGCCACTGGATGGTTGCTGTTGCTGTTGCTGTTGCTGTTGCTGCTGCTGGAGTTTCTTGAGCGTCGAACTCGAGTCTTCACTTTGCGTCTTGAGCAACAGACGCTTGACTCGGCTCTTGTTGAGATTCGTGGGTGGCACGGCACTCGCGCCACTCGAATCACACTCGGAGATGGTGTTGGAGCGCTTGCCGGGCCGAGACGACGCTCGATGCGTGAGGCCTCTGCGTAGCTTGGACGCAAGGCTCGGCGGCTTGGTGTGCCAGTCGTCGTCATCGCTCGATGAG
>Ga0209935_1003922_pt1 | contig 14434 bp, 11 predicted proteins | sample ThiBio_1000_plan_2_FD_183958 | JGI IMG/M metagenome (GOLD analysis project Ga0209935, IMG submission 183958) | Wastewater bioreactor microbial communities from Cape Town, South Africa - Thiocy_cont_1000_plan (SPAdes) | ecosystem: Engineered > Bioreactor > Thiocyanate-remediating >... | reverse complement strand
TTGGATAAAGATTGTGTTATGTGGGATTTATCATCTGGACAAGTACGCTTTAAAAAATCATGTTCAAGTCCAATTACGAATATTCTTGTTGCTAAAATTGATACCGATGATGTGAATGAAGGATCAAGTATTTCAATTCCATTTAGTGTAAGTTTTCTAAATAACTCGTTCTATTTACATATGATCTTTTTTTCGTGTAGAATTTTACGAATGATGCAAATGGAGAAGTAGTAGCGCATACTCTTGCAACTCGAAATGGTCATTTTCAAAAACCACCTGGCAATCAAGATTTTATTAAATTTATTCCAATGGTAAAATATCAACTTTTGAGAGATTGTACGAGATCGATATTTTTCATTTTGTTTAGCCACCGGTGAATACTGAGGCAGATGAATCAGCAGCTTTAGCAGCACCGACGTTTTCTCAGATGGCTCGTCTATTACTTGAACAACAGATGAATTCGTCTTTATAATAAAAATTATTTTTGTGTGTGTGTGTCAGATATTCTGTGATGTTTTCTCTCTCTTCATCTCAAAATAACAGGTGTAAGGCTAAAACATTATCATACGTTATCATACAGAGAGGTAGATTTATCTTAGGCTTTATTTTTATTTACATGTGCTCATGTATTTCTAACGAATACTGACGAAACGAAGATAGTTGTAACAAAATGTCTCAAATTTGTGCTCTCGACAAATGCAGTCGTATTTCTCGTGGTCAATGTGATTGTTGTGATCAGCAACTCTGCTTACAGCACTTAAATGAACATAATGCATCTCTCATCAATCAATTAAATCCATTAACGGATGAATTTAATGCATTGAGTGATCGATTAAATACTTTGAATATTGAAAAGATTACTGGTGAAAGTCGCCGAAAATTAGAACAATGGCGCGATAGGTCTCATCAACAAATTGATCGTCTTTTTGAACAGAAATGTGAAGAACTCGACAGAATCATGAACGAGAAAATTCAAAAGCAACGTGACGAGATCAACTGTCTTCAATCTAAAATAGCTGACATAATTCGTAACCAAGAAACAACTCGTCAGCAGATCGATTCATTAAAAGCAACGATTCATGAGATAAAGGAGAAAATGAATGAACTTGAAAACACATCTCTACGAGTGACTACACAACGATTAATCATTGATGGTGGAATGATTTCAATTGAATCAACAGCTGAACATGAACTTGATCTATCAAATCTTCCATCTTCATGTAAAACTATTAGCCGTCCTGCTGGAAGTAAAGTTTCAATATGTGCTAGTGATAAGTATTTATTAGTACATCAAAAACCAAATTTATGTCTTGTTGATCATGAGATAAATGTAGTCAGAGAGACGCTTTGGAATTATCCTGACATATATGACATCTGTTGGTGTTCAACATTAGATCGATTTATTATCAATGAAGGAAGTAATATCTTTCTTTTTGACGAAAGCACAATGGCAATCGAAAAGATTAAAACAATTGAGGAGATAAAGTGGTTATCATGCACAACTTCTGAGAAGTGTTTATTTCTGTCTACCAACACAGACGGTTCGATTGTGAAGAAGTATGATCTGTTACCTTCGATAAAACCGGTGACAGAATGGAAGTCTCCTTTTACATGCACAAATAATGAATGGATTTCAAGCATCCAGTACAATAATGAAAAACTTGGTTTACTCATTAGAAATAATCCGGAAAAATCATTACGTATGGAACTCCGATCTGTAGATACGTTCGACCGAATTTGGACATTGAAATTCGATACTGTATGTGAACAGAATATAAGCTTTCGCTTTTGCTCACTCACCTGTAATGAGTGGCTTGTGGCTGATTACGAAAAGAAACGACTATTGCATATTACAAACGATGGCAAACTCAAAGCAGTTGTTCCATATGAAAATATTCCTTACCGTCTGACTCTATTTAGAAATATGTTAGGTATTTCAACATACAGCCCAATAGACGTCTATAAACTATGATGTGAAACAGAAAAAATTTTGTTTTTTTCAGCTCATTATTGTATTTTGTGATTTAAACACGATTTTTATTTGAAAATAAAGAACATGAATATCTTATAGATTTGTTTCATTGAATACAAACTCAAATTTTCAATGATACGTAGTAGCATATATTCAGTCAGCTCAAAGTGAACGTATTTACGCAAAAAGAATTGTCAAATATTTCTTGTTTTATTATGAAAGTTGGATTTTTCATAGTGATGGCAAGTTTTAAAAGATAAAAATATCGCATACGCACACGTATGAATCAGTAGTGAAAAATATCGTGATCAATCTATTTTTTCGATAAACTTAAAATGTTTCACTCTACACCACAGCACTTATGCACACTTTTGATTAGCATTATATCGAAAAGTAGTGAATTGGTGAACTCATGCCATCAAAATAAAAGAATAATCAAATTATCTGACCGAATATCTTGGTGGTTTTTTCAAACAAAAGACTGAAAACTTCTTGTCATCTAAAATTCATAAAACAGTGGTTAAATTCAAGAATATACAATACCTTGATGACATCTTTTCTTTCTGTTTTCGATTTGACTACCATTCGTTTCAAATACCCACCAGTTACACAAAATTTTTCACGTCGATTGATTGCATTGAATATCGATGCGTGAATAGTGGGGAAAATCCAATTCTTTGAGTAGCTTTAATCACTTGCGTTTAGCGGCAAATACTAGTAACAGAATGTCTCAAAATTGTGCTCTGGATAAATGCACCCGCATCTCTCGTGGTATCTGCGATTGTTGTGATCAGCAACTCTGCTTACAGCACTTAAATGAACATAATACAGCACTCATCAATCAGTTAGATCCATTAACGGATGAATTTAATGCATTGAGTGACCGTTTCAATACATTAAATATTGAAAGCATTACTGGTGAAAGTCGCCGAAAATTAGAACAATGGCGTGATAGATCTCATCAACAAATTGATCGTCTTTTTGAACAGAAATGTGAAGAACTCAACAGAATCATGAACACGAAAATACAAAAGCAACGTGAAGAGGTCACTCACCTTCAATCTAAGATAGCTGAAATAATTCGTAACCAAGAAACAACTCGTCAACAGATCGATTCATTAACAGCTGCGATGTGTGATTTAAAAAAACAAATTACTGAACTAGATAAGACATCTCTACGAGTGACTACACAACGATTAATCATTGATGGTGCAATGATCTCGATTGAATCAACAGCTGAACATGAACTTGATCTATCAAATCTACCAACTCCATGCACTACTATTCAACGCCCAGCCGAAAGTAAGCTCGTAATATGTGCTAGTGATAATTATTTATTAATACATCAAAAACCAAATTTATGCTTGATTGATGTGGAGACGAGTATAGTGGAAGAAGCAACATGGGATCATGAAAGTATTTGGGACATATGTTGGTGTTCTACATTAGATCGATTTATTGTGAATGAAGGAAGTAGTATCTTTCTTATTGATGAAAGCACAATGGCAATCGAAAAGATTAAAACAATTGAGGAGATAAACTGGCTATCATGCACAACTTCTGAAAATCATCTATTTCTATCTACAAATACATACGGTTCAATCGTGAAGAAATATGATCTGTTACCTTCGATAAAACTGGTGACAGAATGGAAATCTCCTTTTACATGCACAGATAATGAATGGATTTCAAGCATACGGTACAATAATGAAAAACTTGGTTTACTCATTAGAAATAATCCGGAAAAATCATTACATATGGAATTACGATCTGTAGATACGTTCGACCGAATTTGGCTATTGAAATTCGATACTGTATGTGAACGGACTCAATTATTTCGCTTTTGCTCACTCACCTGTAATGAGTGGCTTGTGGCTGATTACGAAAAGAAACGACTATTGCAAATTACAAATGATGGACAATTAAAAGCAGCTATACCATATGAAAATATTCCTTACTGTCCGACTCTGTTTAGAAATATGTTAGCTATTTCAACATACAGTCCAATTGACGTCTATAAACTATGATGTGAAACAGAAAAAATTTTGTTTTTTTCAGCTCATTATTGTATTTTGCGATTTAAACACGATTTTTATTTGAAAATAAAGAACATGAATATCTCATAGATTTGCTTAATTTAATACAACCTCAAATTTTAATGACAAATAGTAGAACATGTAGAGGTATAGTTTTTCGGTGAAAGTGACTTTGAATTGGTGTTGAGTAGGATGAGAAACGAAAAATATAAATATCGACTGACTGTTTTTATAAACCCAAAACATTTCACTGTATACTGAAGTGTAAGCTAATGTCTGCGAATATTTTTATTTATTGTGTGCAGCGTTAATACTATAAGAAAATCTCTCGATGTGTTGCATTGATTAATAGATGAAATCCACAAAAAAGTGGTCATTTGAAAACCTTTACGGTTAAGCCGATACTAGTGAAGTGTCATCAGAAATCGAAAGAACAATCAGATAACTTTTGTTAAGAAATCAGTTCTCTGTCCCGACAGATATATTAAATTAGTTAGAGATAGCATTATCAATGTTATGCAATCTTATAGTTAAACTACGTAAGTAATTTCGAGTAACTTTATGACATCTTTTCGTTTTCTTCTAGATTCGAAATCCATTCGTCTTGAGCATACACCAATTGAATAAAGTCCAATCACATTAATTATTTATTATGACTAGGTTTGTTTTTACACTTCCGAAAGTAGGAAAAAGATTTAGTCATAAAAGACTTGAACCTCTGTTGTTTAAGAGTAAAGATTTCGAAGAAAATGTCTCAACCATGTGCTGCTAACAAGTGCATTCGCGAATCACGTGGTTTATGCGATTGTTGTCGACAGCAACTCTGCATTCAGCATCTGAGTGAACATAATGCAGCACTCATTAATCAGTTAAATCCATTAACGGATGAATTCAATGCATTGAGTGATCGTTTAAACACATTAAGTATTCAAAATATTACTGGTAAAAGTCGTCGAAAATTAGAACAATGGCGTGATAGATCTCATCAACAAATTGATCGCCTCTTTAAACAGAAATGTGAAGAAATTGACAGGATCGTAAATGATAAAATTCAGAAACAACGTGAAGATGCAAATCGTCTTCAAAATAAATTAGCTGAAGTGATTCGTGAACAAGAAGCAACTCGTCAACGGATCGATTCATTAACTTCAGCGATACATGATTTAAAAGAACAAATGACTGAACTTGAGAATACATCTTTCAGAGTAACGACACAGCGTTTAATTATTGATGATACATTAATTTCGATTGAAGCAATAACTGAGCACGAACTCAATCTATCGAATCTCCCACATCCATGTAAAACAATTAAGCGTCCAGCTGGAAGTCAGGCAGTGATATGTTCGAGTGATAATTATTTATTAATACATCGAAGAACAAACTTTTTTTCGAATAATCCGAAACCATATTTATGCTTGGCTGATCGAGAAATGAATATAGTGAAAGAAGTCATGTGGAACTATCAGGATATCTTTGACATGTGTTGGTGTTCAACATTAGATCGTTTTGTTGTTAACGAGGGTAATAACATATTTCTTATCGATGAAATTACAATGACAATAGAAAAAGTGCAAGCGATCGAAGAGCGACAACGATTATTGTGCACAACTTCGGAAAATCATCTATTTATATCGACAAACACGTCGGGATCAATTGTAAAGAAATATAATCTGTTACCTGCGATAAAACAAGTGACAGAATGGAAATCTCCGCATACATGTGAAGAGAATGAATGCATATTAAATATTAAATATAACAACGGAACGTTGGCTTTACTTATAAAAAAACAATCGAATAAATTATTACGTATGGAGCTACGATCTCAAGATACACTTAATCGTATTTGGATGGTACAATTTGACACTGTTTGTGAAGAAAATTGGATATTTCGCTGTTGTTCATTACCATGTAATGAATGGCTTATGATTGATTATCAAATGGAACGATTATTACAAGTCACTAAAGATGGAAAATTAAAAGCTGTCACTTCATATGAAAGTGTACCTTGGAATGCTACTATATTTAGAGATCTATTAGCTGTTTCGCACAATGGTGGCATTGATTTTTATAAGTTATAAAAAGGAGTCGATATTGTTTTATTGCATGAATAAAGTTTTGTTTTCCTTTAAGATATCTTTGTTAACTGACTGACGAGTTGTACTTACAAAGACAGCTATGATGTAAACTATCTCTTTTTCAAATTTGTTTGACTATTTGTAAATCGATTATTCAATCAAATTGAGATACAGATCGTCTCAATGTTTCAACTATAGTTTGAGAATCAGATATAATTTCGATCTATATATACCGTCAGAAAAGATACAAGATCGGCATGTGAGCTTTTTTTTACGCACATCCGATCGAATTCCAAAATTAGTTTCAAATAAGATTAACCAACATACATTAGATAGAGAGTAATTCGACTTCAATGATCCATCTTGTAGTCTTGATATTTTAAGAATAAACAGATAGATCGACAGGAGTCTTTGCACAAACTTTAATCAAACTAGTTCAAACATTACTACAATACCTATCCGATAAAAGCTTCAACCTGTTAGAACTCATCCAAGACTACAAGACTAATGACCAAATAAATGATTTGATAATACTTTTATTTTATCACATCTTTTCATTCTCTTTCTTTTCGATTCCAATATCATTCGTTTCCAATATAAACCAATTAAATAAAATCCATCACATCGATTGATTCGATTGGGTTTCGACGCTTCAATAATGGGAGAAATTCAGTTCTTTGAGAAACTTTAATCACATACGTTTAGGAGTAATCATTTCGGAGAAAATGTCTCAACTATGCGCTGTAAACAAATGTATTCGTGCATCACGTGGTCAATGTGATTGCTGCAATCAACAACTCTGCTTACAACACTTAAATGAACATAATGCATCTCTCATCAACCAATTAAATCCATTAACGGATGAATTTAATGCATTGACTGATCGTCTAAATACATTAAACATTGAAAACATGACTGCTGATAGTCGCCGAAAACTAGAACAATGGCGAGATAGATCTCATCAACAAATTGATCGTCTTTTTGAACAGAAATGTGAAGAACTCGACAGAATCATGAACAAGAAAATTCAAAAGCAACGTGAAGAGGTCACCCACCTTCAATCTAAGATAGCTGAAATAATTCGTGAACAAGAAACAACTCGTCAACAGATCGATTCATTAACGACCACTATGCATGATTTAAAAGAACAAATGAATGAACTTGAAAACACATCTCTACGAGTGACTACACAACGATTAATTATTGACGATGGATTGATTTCGATTGAATCAACAGCTGAACATGAACTTGATCTATCAAATCTACCAACTCCATGCACTACTATTCAACGCCTAGGTGGAAGTAAATTTTCAATATGTGCTAGTGATAATTATTTATTAATACATCGAAAACCAAATTTATGTCTTGTTGATCGAGAGATGAATGTAGTCAAAGAAATGCTGTGGAATTATGAAGATATATGGGACATGTGTTGGTGTTCAACATTAGATCGATTTCTTGTGAATGAAGGAAGTAATATCTTTCTTATTGATGAAAGCACAATGGCAATCGAAAAGATTAAAACAATTGAGGAGATAAACTGGCTATCATGCACAACTTCTGAAAATCATCTATTTCTATCTACAAATACATACGGTTCAATCGTGAAGAAATATGATCTGTTACCTTCGATAAAACTGGTGATCGAGTGGAAATCTCCTTTTACATGCACAGATAATGAATGGATTTCAAGCATACGGTATAATAATGAAAAACTTGGTTTACTCATTAGAAATAATCCGGAAAAATCATTACGTATGGAACTACGATCTGCAGATACTTTCGACCGCATTTGGCTATTGAAATTCGATACTGTATGTGAACAGAATATAGGCTTTCGCTGTTGCTCACTCACCTGTAATGAATGGCTTGTGACTGATTATCAATCCAAACGATTATTACAAGTTACAAAAAATGGCAAACTCAAAGCAGCTGTTCCGTATGAAAATTTTCCTTATTATCCGACTCTGTTTGGAAACATGTTAGCTGTTTCACGAAATTATGGTATAGTTGTTTATAAGCTATCTCAATCTGAATAAATAAACAGATTTTTATTGTTGGAAAAAATTTCTTCATAGTTGATATTCTTGTTCTGTTGAACAAGGTCTTTGGAGAGTTACTATGAAATAAAACTAAAGAAAGAAATTATATAAGGTCTTTTAGTTTTTAGGTATGTATATTAAGTTCATTCATGTATTTAGTAATAGAATCTTGCATTTACGAAAAATTGATGTAACTTCACTGCTTGATTTTAATATGTTGATTTCTTCTAAATTTTAAATATCAATATTAATGATTAAATATTTTTTAGCTATATTCTTTACCGGCACAAATGAGAAATTTTTTAAATACTACGTTTATGCTAGATATGTTTGGTCACCTTTGACTATTACCGTTGAACACTCTGCAGGAAAAATTGTAGTTCTTACGTTTACCATCAGTGACTTCTCTTCAATTAATCGAAGGAAATCATTGCTACATATTATTAAAAATGAAAAAACAATGAGTATTCATATGAGATCGCTGCGAAATATTGTTGTGCTGTTGAACAATGTTGTAATAAACTTCCATAAACTGTGATCGCACACAGAAATTTACATTTGTATATCATGTTTTGGCTTTATATCGTCGTAAACAATTCATGCTGTTAATACTTTTTTCGTCGGACTGACAACTAATATAGAGCAGGAATGATAGCTGTCAACTCATATTTTCAGTAAACAATCTTATATTTTATGAGTCGACAGTTTAGTTCGCATGATCTAAGACAAAAATTTAAAAGAAATGGTGATTGCGATTGAAGAATTCGGTAACATCGGTAATACCACATTCTACAGCATTATTAACTTTCGAATCAATAGTTACGTTATAAAAGAGTCTTTCTAACACTTTCTTTAAACCTTATTGGAATATGCAAAACACGTGTTCTATGAAAGATTTGATAATACTTTTATGACATCTTTTCATTCTGTTTTCGATTCGAATATCATTCCACTCCAATATGCACCAATCAAGTGAAATATTTCATATTGGATTAATAACGTCGATATAGGAAAATACCCCTTATAATTCGTAAACTTTAACGCTTCTATATTACACGTAAAGACGAAGGAAAATGTCCGAAACTTGTGTACTCGACAAATGCAGTCGAATTCCACGTGGTATATGCGATTGTTGCGATCAACAACTCTGCATTCTACATCTGAGTGAACATAATGCAGCACTCATTAATCAGTTAAATCCATTAACGGATGAATTTAACACATTGACTGATCGTCTAAATACATTAAACATTGAAAACATGACTGCTGATAGTCGCCGAAAACTAGAACAATGGCGTGATAGGTGTCATCAACAAATTGATCGTCTTTTTGAACAGAAATGTGAAGAACTCAACAGAATCGTGAACACGAAAATACAAAAACAACGTGAAGAGGTCACCCATCTTCAATCTAAGATAGCTGAAATAATTCGTAACCAAGAAACAACTCGTCAACAGATTGATTCATTAAAAGCAACGATTCATGTGATAAAGGAGAAAATGAATGAACTAGAGAATACATCTTTCAGAGTGATTACACAACGATTAATCATTGATGGAGCAATGATCTCGATTGAATCAACAATTGGACATGAACTGGATCTATCAAATCTTCCATCTTCATGTAAAACTATTAGCCGTCCTGCTGGAAGTAAACTTTCAATATGTGCTAGTGATAAGTATTTATTAATACATCAAAAACCGAATTTATGTCTTGTTGATCGAGAGATGAATGTAGTCAAAGAAATGCTGTGGAATTATGAATATATATGGGACATGTGTTGGTGTTCTACATTAGATCGATTTATTGTGAATGAAGGAGGTAATATCTTTCTTGTTGATGAAAATACAATGACAATAGACAAGGTGGAAACGATTGAAGAGCGACGTTGGTTGTCTTGCACAACTTCTGAAAAGTGTTTATTTCTATCGACAGATACGTTTGGTTCAATTGTGAAGAAGTATGATCTGTTACCTTCGATAAAATTGGTGACAGAGTGGAAGTCTCCTTTCACATGCACAAATGACGAAGTTATACACAGTATCAAATATAACAATGAAAGACTTGGGTTACTCATAAGAAATAAGCTAGAAAAATCATTACGTATGGAATTACGGTCCGCAAATACTCTCGATCGCATTTGGCTATTGAAATTCGATACTGTATGTGAACAGACTTACGTATTTCGCTGTTGCTCACTCATATGTAATGAGTGGCTTGTGGCTGATTACGAAAAGAAACGACTGCTGCAAGTTACAAAAGATGGCAAACTCAAAGCGGTTGTTCCATATGAAAATATTCCTTACTATCCGACTCTGTTTAAAAATATGTTAGCTATTTCAGCATACAGTTCAATAGACATTTATAAGCTGTGAGATGAAATAGAAAAAATCTTGTGTTTCCATCTGGATATCATTTTTAGTGATTTTAACTCGATTTTTATTTGAAAATAAAGAACATGAATATCTTATAGATTTGTTTCATTGAATACAAACTCAAATTTTCAAAGATACGTAGTAGCATATATTCAGTCAGCTCAAAGTGAACATATTTACGCAAAAAGAATTGTCAAATATTTCTTTTTTTAGTATGAAAGTTGGATTTTTCATAGTGATGGCAAGTTTTAAAAGATAAAAATATCGCATACGCAGACGTATGAATCAGTAATGAAAAATATCGTGATCAATCTATTTTTTCGATAAACTTAAAATGTTTCACTCTACACCACAGCACTTATGCACACTTTTGATTAGCATTATATCCAAAACTAGTGAATTGGTGAACTCATGCCATAAAAAATAAAAGAATAATCAAATTATCTGACCGAATATCTTGGTGGTTTTTTCAAACAAAAGACTGAAAACTTCTTGTCATCTAAAATTCATAAAACAGTGGTTAAATTCAAGAATATACAATACCTTGATGACATCTTTTCTTTCTGTTTTCGATTTGACTACCATTCGTTTCAAATACCCACCAGTTACACAAACTTTTTCACGTCGATTGATTGCATTGAATTTAGACGCTTGAATAGTGGGGAAAATCCAATTCTTTGAGAAGCTTTAATCATTTACGTTTAGGGGTAAATACCAGTAATAGAATGTCTCAAAATTGTACACTCGACAAATGCACTCGCATTGCTCGCGGTTTATGTGATTGTTGTCACCAACAACTCTGCATTCAGCATCTAAGTGAACATAATGCAGCACTCATCAATCAATTAAATCCGTTAACCGATGAATTCAATGCATTGAGTGATCGTTTAAACACATTAAATATTCAAAGTATCACTGATGAAAGTCGCCGAAAATTAGAACATTGGCGTGATAGATCTCATCAACAAATTGATCGTCTCTTCGAACAAAAATGTGAAGAACTCGACAGAATCATGAACGAGAAAATTCAAAAACAACGTGAAGAGGTCACCCACCTTCAATCTAAGATAGCTGAAATAATTCGTAACCAAGAAACAACTCGTCAACAGATTGATTCATTAAAAGCAACGATTCATGAGATAAAGGAGAAAATGAATGAACTTGAGAAGACATCTCTACGAGTGACTACACAACGAGTAGTTATTGATGGTGCATTGATTTCAATTGACTCAATGATTGAACATGAGCTGGATCTGTCAAGTCTACCATCTCCATGTAAAACTATTAAACGTCCAGGGGGAGGCAATGTATGGATCTGTGCTAATGATAATTATTTATTAATACATCAAGAGCCAAATTTATGTCTTGTTGATCGAGAGATGAATGTAGTTAAAAAAGTACGGTGGAATTATGATGACATATATGATATGTGTTGGTGTTCAACATTAGATCGATTTATTATAAATGAAGGAAGCAGCATCTTTCTGTTTGATGACAGTACAATGACAATACAAAAGATAAAAACAATTGAAGAGACAAGGTGGTCATCATGCACAACTTCTGAAAAGTGTTTGTTTCTGTCTACAAAGACAGTCGGGTCAATTGTGAAGAAATATGATCTGCTACCTTCGATAAAACTGGTGACAGAATGGAAATCTCCTTCGACTTGTACAAATGATGAATGGATTGCAACCATACGATACAACAATGAAAAGCTGGGTTTACTCATTAGAAATAAGCTGAAAAAATCATTACGTATGGAACTACGATCTGCAGATACTTTCGACCGTATTTGGACATTGGAATTCGATATTGTATGTGAACAGAATGTATTCTTTCGCTGTTGCTCACTCCCCTGTAATGAGTGGCTTGTGGCTGATTACGAAAAGAAACGACTGCTGCAAATTACAAACGATGGCAAACTCAAAGCAGTTGTTCCATATGAAAAAGTTCCTTGGACTGGCACTATGTTCAGAAATATGCTATGTATAGCGTGTAACAATGGAATCAATTGCCATAAAATTTAATACTTCATTTTTCAAATGTTGTTCAACTTTCATTTGTATCTGTTTTGAAATAAAGATCATTTTATATAATCTCGAAAAAAACGTGTTACGATAAAAATAGTCGAAACAAAGAACGTTATCATTACCAATGAAAAATTCAATGTTACACAACGATAGTAGCGCGCAAAGTAAAAGATCGTTTGATAGACTAATGTTCTAACATAAACACATTCACTGTTCGATTTCAATATTGTTATCATGACTGAATCTGGTCACGAATCATTACTTAACAATCTACTCAAATCACGTTATCCTCTCACTTATTATCTTAGTCGACAACAAAATTTCAACGTCGAAACGATCGATTGTCAAGCATCTGAATGTACGTAATATGCACACATGAGTATTTCTCTAATAATATCTTTTTTTTATTATAGTTTACGATTCACGCAATCAAATGAATATGAATGAAAGCTATCAAACCAGTATTAAAGAGCAAATAACATGTTTAGAAGAATAATACTGAAACCATAAAAAAGATGAAATCAACATTTTTATTCTGTCAACGTCAACTAAGGTTCTTCCAAATAATTCAAATAAAATGACTAAAAATTTACTTTTCTCTTCCTTACATTAAGCATTCATGACCTAAAGGAGAAGAAAAAAGTACAAGCCTGTTTTGTTTTAATTTTTTTTTGCTGTCAGTACAGAACAGAACAGAAAGAAAATAAAAAAACACATTATTCATATATATATATATTACCAACAACAAAATGTATTTATGCATGCAATTATTTTTTTAATTTATACTTGCACTGCAGTAGGACTATTGAGGCGTTATTTTGGTAATGCTGTTCATCATTCTTCTCGTCTTGGCTAGTAGTAGTTATGCTATGGCTATGGAATATCGATATCATAATTATACTGAAATGACATCTATTCTTCAAAATTTTGCATCTCAATATCCAACCAAAGCATCATTAGTTGAAGTTGGTAAATCTTACGGAGGTAAATCCCTATGGGCTATCGCATTGAGTGCCTCATTTCCGGACAAACACGTTTTTCTTCGACCCGAAGTGAAATATATTGGTAATATGCATGGAAATGAAGTCGTTGGCTTAGAAGTTCTGTTATATCTAATCGAATATCTTCTCACATCAACGGATGAACAAGCTACAAAATTAATGAATTCATCTCGTATTTGGATAATGCCATCGATGAATCCTGATGGTCTAGCACGATCAACAACTGGTGATTGTATGAGCACAAACGGGAGGTAATGTAAACAAGATTGCGAAACAAAAATAAATCGAGTTGTTTTGTTTTTCTTCGTAGATATACATTGAATAATATTGATTTAAATCGAAACTTTCCAGATTATTATGGTGCAACACTTGACTCATCAATACGTGCAACTGAAACTAGCGCAGTTATGTCTTGGTTAGCAAATGTTTCATTCGTTCTTTCAGCAAATTATCATGGAGGAGCATTCGTTGTCAATACACCATTTGATCGTTATTGTAAGAAGAAAATTTTCAAAAAAACTCATCTCATCATTTCCGTGTAGATGTTCAAACAGTTTCAACGAGCAGTGATGACGATGTCTATCAACTCATTGGTCATGCATACGTCAACCGTATTACATCAACTAATACCGGTTGTTCGCATGATCAGACAGCGCAAGGTTATGTCACGCGTGGTGCTGATTGGTATGAAATTACAGGTGGTATGCAAGATTATGGATATCTTAATTATGGTACTATTGAATTAACAATGGAAATCTCATGTTGTAAGTATCCTAGCGTTAGTACATTAGAGAATTACTGGAATTATAATCGAGATGCTATGATTGAATTATTAAATCAAGCACAACGAGGTGTTAAAGGTGTAATTCTCAATGAATATTCAGAACCGATTCCGTCGACTCA
>Ga0209935_1003920_pt1 | contig 14445 bp, 15 predicted proteins | sample ThiBio_1000_plan_2_FD_183958 | JGI IMG/M metagenome (GOLD analysis project Ga0209935, IMG submission 183958) | Wastewater bioreactor microbial communities from Cape Town, South Africa - Thiocy_cont_1000_plan (SPAdes) | ecosystem: Engineered > Bioreactor > Thiocyanate-remediating >... | reverse complement strand
CAAGTGAATCCACGGCGTATCAGTCCCAAAGCGACTCAGCAGCATCAAGGTCTTCACGACCTTGCGCAGGCGAACGGGTCCCGACGAGTGCCGCCACGGTGCCCAGATCCAAATCGCTGTGCAACAGAGTCCAAGCGAGTGAGTACAACTACTGTTGCTGCACCATTGTGGCCGCCATTGGCACCGCCCGTACGTGTCTGTAGTATCATATCGCGAGTGTACGAGGAGGCATTGAACACTTGGTGAGCGAGACACCGCTCGTTCTGTGCGTGCCCCAACCGCTCACGAGCCATGTGAGTCATGATCGAGCAAGAGTGGAGCAGGCACGAGCAGCAAGACCGTGCCACCGGCATTCATACGTTGCGTATCGAGCGGCAGGCGCCGTGCTCGAGCAGCTTCTGGAGAACGCCAGTTGCGTTGTTGCTGGCCGCCAGATGCAAGGCCGTGTTGCCATCCAGATCCTGGAGGTCGACGTCGGCGCAGCCATCGAGCAGCGTGGCAACCAATTCCGACTCGTCCGTGAAGGCCGCCCAGTGCAGCATCGTTCGGCCTTTGGAGTCCACCACCGTGCACGGCACTCCTAACGAGTGCAGCTTGCCCAAAGGCTCGCGGCACTTGAGTAGGCCAAAGGAGAACGGCCCCGCAGCCAGGAGCAGACGTTGGAGCACGTGGACCGGGACGCCCAGATTCGCCGAGGCTGGTGCTCTGCTCCCGGTGGGAACAAGGCGCTGGCGTAACATCTGATGTTTGCGTAGCAAGGCGAGACGACCACTACCGTAGGGACCGCGCAACAAGCCGCAGTATTGGCTGCGATAGGGAGCGAGGGAAATGTGACCACGTTCTACGAAACTGCTCGTGTGGAGCCAATGGGACTCGCGAGCGATGCTTCATGGATTGACGGCTACTTCGTTTTCGACTCGAGATCGGGAGGTCGTCTGTTCGACTCAGACCATCACGCGCCGGCGTGATTGTAGCTCAGCGGGAGAGCGCCAACAAACACTTGTGCCGCGTCTGCCATCATCGCTGCTCTTTATCTATCTATCTATCTATCTATCTCGGCCTCTGATGAGCCTCTTGTTGGATTTTTGGTTCGATGCTGCAAGAGAGTGGTTCAGATGGGTTCGATGCTGCAAGAGACTAGTTCAGATGGGTTCGATGCTGCAAGCGGCTGGCTGCAGATAGGAACAAAGAACAGCACCGCATATGCCACTCGCTTGCTTTGCCTGTTGATCGCGGTACCTCGTGCGAGAGCTGATGGACGCTCTCCTCCTTGACGTTGACGTTGACGCTGATGCTGCTGATGCTGTCGATCGCTCGGTGACTCTGAAGAATCGAGACCTCAAGCGCCATCGACGGCGACAACTCCATGCGTGGAGCGAGCGAGTTCGCGTCGCAGACGGCTTGTGGCGCTGCTGTGGCCTCGATGTGCTCTCGATCGGCGAGCTGCACCGGCACTGCATGGTGCATCACGAGGCCGAGCTGGCGCACGCAATCGAGAGCGAGGTTGCGCGCGAGAGCGCCAGCCAACGCCGATTGGCTGCACTACGCGAGGCCGCAGCTTCCGCGGATCGTGAGCACGACAACGACGCATCCACTCAATCTGCAGCTCGCGACGACGGCGTGGTGTTGCTGTTCTATCGGTACACGGCGCTCGAGAACCCTGCTGCAGCAGTCGAATGGGTCGAGATGCTGCTGTTGGAGCATCGCATGACGGGCAAGGTGCGCATCGCGCACGAGGGTATCAACGGCACGGTGGCTGGCTCGTCGATCGATGCTGAGCAGGTCATCGAGGCGCTGGTGCGCGACGGACGCTTTCGCCTGTGCCACGAGGACTTTAAGCGCAGCCGTGGACCGGGCAGGGCAACGTTCCGCTCGGTCGGGCTGCGTGTGCGGTTGGTCGATGAGCTGGTGCCGCTGCGATTCGATGCGCCGTCGACGCTACCGACTGGCAGTGCCGCATCGAGTCGCGGCATCCATGTCGATGAACACGGCGTGCTCGATACGGGACGCCATGTGAGCCCGAGCGAGTTTCACGAGATGCTACAGCGCAAGCTCTCGCGCAACACCGACAATAGCGCCACCGACAACGATGACCTGGTGCTCGTCGACTGCCGCAACTTTTACGAGATTCGTGTCGGCACGTTCGAGGGCTCGGTGGCTCCCGACGTGCGCAAGTACCAGTTCTTCCCGCGATACGTGGCCGAGCACGCGAGCACATTCGACGGCAAGCGCGTGCTGATGTTCTGCACGGGCGGCATCCGGTGCGAGACCGGCGCCGCCGTCATGAAGCAGCTCACGGCCGCCAAGGAGGTCATGCAACTCCAAGGCGGCATCCATCGGTACCTCGAGCAGTACGGTGATCGCGGCCTGTTTCGAGGCGTGTTGTTCGTGTTCGACGACCGACTGGCGATGCCGATGCCAGCGGCGTCGCACGACCATGCCGGCAACAGCACAACAGACACCAACGTCATTGCAAGGTGCTTTGGATGCGGCGCACCTCACGACCGATACTCGTATTGTCGCAGCAAGCACTGCAAGTTGCTGGTGCTGTACTGTGCGAGCTGTCTCGCAGCCGACGACAACGAGCTCGCTGGCTACTGCTGCAGTGCGTGTCGGCTGGCGAACGACACGAGCCCCAGGAGCGCCAAGGAGCAATGCCTCTGCACGACGGGACACGACGGCACTCGCAACATGGAGACACCTATATCGGCGCCAACCTCACAAACACCACCGTGTAAGACTGCTACAACAACTACAACTACAACAATACACTCATGAGATCGATGCGCGCGCCACATTGATTGGATTTGGCGGGAGAAGATATCAAGAACAGCACACTATCTCTCTCTCGCTGCATCGATCAATCACTGCAGTCTATCTCGTGCCCTCGTCCTCCTCACACCTCCTCACCACCACTAGCTGCTACGTCATGTTACGTTCACTCCTCGCTTCACCGCGATCGCTCGTCGTATCATTATGCAGGCACACGCAACGACGTGCAGCGTCATCGAGCACTCTCACACGACGCGCGGACTTTGCACGAGTACGATGCCACACGTGCGCTCTCGTTCTCGCTCTCTCTCGATCTCGCCTCACATCCAAGGCTGAACTCAGGTGACAGCCAGTGACCTCGAGTTCTTTCGATCGGTTCTTCCGAGTGCCGGAGGCGTCGTGACTGATGCGTCGGACCTGGCGCCTCGCAACCGCGACTGGATGAACAAGTACCACGGGCACAGCGAGGTGGCGCTGTTCCCGTCGACCACCGAGCAAGTCTCGCGTATCCTGCAGCATTGCAACAGCCGCAGGTTGGCAGTGGTGCCACAAGGCGGAAACACGGGCCTCGTCGGTGGCAGCGTGCCCGTGTTCGATGAGATCATCGTTTCGACCGCACGAATGAACAAGCTGCTCGGCTTCGACAAGGTCTCGGGCGTGGCGCAGTGTCAGGCCGGTCTGGTGCTCGATCAGCTGGCCGAGCTGTTGCATCCCGAGGGATTCACGGTGCCGCTCGATCTCGGCGCCAAGGGAAGGTGTGCGTGTGCATACAAGTCACGAAGAATGCTGCGTAACGTGACTGACCTGCTACGCTCGTATGCGCGTACGAAGCTGCCACATTGGCGGCAACGTATCGACCAATGCAGGCGGCATTCGGTTGCTGCGATACGGCTCGTTGCATGGCTCGGTGCTTGGCCTCGAGGCCGTGCTGCCTGACGGCCGCGTTCTCGACTCGATGACTCGACTTCGCAAGGACAACACGGGCTACGACCTGAAGCAGCTGTTCATCGGCTCCGAGGGCACGTTGGGCCTCGTGACTGGCGTCTCGATTCTCGCCGTACCGAAGCCCAAGGTACCGCGCTCGACGAGGCCTGGCTTACATTGCTGCTCACATCGACGTATATACGTACCGAATGCAGAGCGTCAACGTGTGCTTCTTTGGTTGCAGCAGCTACGAGCGAGTGCTCGAGCTGTTCATCGATGCCAAGCAAGACCTGGGCGAGATTCTATCGGGTACGAGGCGCGCCGCATTGCGACTGTGCGACTCGGCACTGAGAGATCAGCTCGTGCACTTGTAGCGTTCGAGTTTATGGATCGACGATCGATCGAGTACCCGCTGGGCCACATTCCTGGTGCTCGTGACCCACTGCCATCGCAGCATCCATTTTACGTGTTGCTCGAGACCTCCGGCAGCAACGAGACACACGATTCGGAGGTATCTAACAAGCTGTCACTCTCTCACGCTCGACTAGCGACATTAGCTCACGCTGTTGGCAATCTAGAAACTGCAATCATTCCTGGAGAAGGTCATGGAAGCTGGTATCGTCGATGACGGATGTCTCGCGCAGGACCAGAAGCAAATGCGCTCGTTGTGGCAGATACGCGAGTCGATCGCCGAATCGATGGGCAAGCGTGGCGCCGTGTACAAGTACGATCTCTCGATCCCGCATCATCGAATGTACTCGATCGTCGATGCCATGAAGCAGCGCATCCGCTCGGTGCCCAAGTTTGCCGACATTGACGTCATTGGCTACGGCCACTTGGGCGATGGTACGAGTGCCACCGATCACACCCGCAATACAGCCTCATAATGATGTGGGCGCGTGCTCTCTCTCTCGTGCTCAGGCAACATTCACGTCAACATCCTGTCGCCCAAGTACAACGATGAGCTGGGCAACTTGATCGAGCCGTACGTTTACGAGTGGATCGCGAACGAGCGAGGCAGCATCAGTGCCGAGCACGGCATCGGCGTCATGAAGCCGCAACATCTGCACTACTCCAAGTCGCCCGAGATGATCAGCGTCATGCAGGCTCTGAAGCGCGTCTTTGATCCCAACGGCATCATGAATCCCTACAAAGTGCTGCCCGAGCTCTAACGCGCGCGTGGTCGAGTCGAGTACGATTGTGTCGCTTGCGCATTCGTGTGTAATACATCATCATCATCAGCAACATCAACGGGCAAGAACAACGAGGAGAATGACGAGTTAATCAGTATCAGCAGGCGGATCACTGAAGGAGATGGCGAGCACGGCGGCGAGGTAGGCGACAAAGAACAGCGACAGGTAGACCTTGGCCTTGATCGGGCTGCCGGCAAACTCGCGCCACACGACGAGCCCGATCAGCACGGCGATGATGACCGAGGCCTGGCCGAGAAAGTACGAGATGGCGAAGCCGAGCGTGCTGCTGGCGACAATGTTCATCAGCGTGCCACAGCTCCAGATGGCGCCGCCGAGGAAGGCCAGCAAGTGCCAGCTCCAATAGTAGTTCGAGTACAGCGAGTCGTAGTCGGTCGGCGACGAGAGCATGAGCGAGAAGGCGCTCGGCGGCGCCGGGCGGTAGAAGCCAAGCCACTCGCGGCAGCCGCGGAACGGGAACAAGAAGAACATGGCGCTCACGAACACGACCGCCAGCACGCCGAAGCACGTGACGAGGAAGAAGGCCGTGTAGGGCGACAGCGGCGGCATCGTCGGGTCGGTCGGGTTCATGGAGTACTCGAGGAAGGTCGGCCACACCGAGAAGAAGATGCCGGCCACGATGCAGGCGCCCGTGCCCTTGAGCTTCAGCGAGCGCTGGTACGCGTGGTCCTCGTCGATCACCGACGAGGTGACGGTCGAGCGAGCGTTGCTCATGCGGTTCGAGGGCGCGAACGGCAGCGAGATGTCGGGCGTGTGGCGCTCGTCGAACGCCTCGACGTTCTTGTCGTGACCGAGATGCGATGAGGAGGAGCTGCCGCCACCGCCGCCGCCATGCTCCCAGTGCGCCAGCGACGCAAACAGGTTGGCGACGATCGCCAGCACGACGCCGAGCATCACGAGGTAGCCGTTGCCCTGTGGGTTCTCGAGGTAGTTGAGCGACGTGCCACCAAAGACCGCGGTCGACAATGCAATCGGAAACTGTCGCACGACCAGCCAGTCGCCCCACGCACGCACACACACGCACACACGTGTACGCAGATGCATTCGGCCATCCACGCACGCACACGCGCATTGAGAGATGCATGTCGCGAACCAACGTTAGTTTAACGCACGCTTGCCGGCTCAGGAACAGAGCTGCTGCATCTCACGCGACCACCACCACGACACGCATCATCTCGCACGAGCACGCACGCAATCACACACCACACGACACACACAAACACCACACACGTACAGCAATCGCCATGCCGGCCATCTCGGTACCGGCCAGCAGCAGGAAGTTGCCCAAGAACGCGCATGTTCCAGCGGCCATGAGCAGCAGCCACGCCTTCCAAGTCAAATCACTCGCCAGGTTGTTGAAGAAATCCATGTCGCCGCTCGAGGCCGTGAACAACAAGTCGGTGCCGAACGTGCTGGCGAGCACGAACGTGCAGAGACACACGCTCACGACCCAATCGACCACGAACACATGCACCGGTATCGCGAAGCGATCGGCCGACACCTTGTACGTCACGCCCCACACGCCCCATAACAGCGTCGTGGCGAACGAGAACAGCAACGCTACCGTGTGGTCCGTTACGTCCAACATGCTCGAATGACTGCCACGTACTCAAGATCTCGCACTCTCACTCCTCTGCTTGATCTATCGAACTCGAACTCGCACGGATTCACGCACGCTCGATATCGATGTCGCACTCACGCCGCTTCGTTACTGCAGCACCTCGCGGAGTACTATCAACGCGCGCGGAACAGCTTCTCGCGTCTCCAAGCTATCGCACCCGCTCTCCTGCACCTGCTCTCCAACTCCGAGGACGCCAGCGCAACCACACCGAGCACACCGAGCACGACAACGACGACGACAACGAAGCTTCCGCTGGCTGTCACGGCTTTTATCGAGATGGAAAGCGGGAAATGCCAGCGAGGGCTCGGTATTGCTCTAGAGCTCATCATTGTATTTATCGATGGATTTTTCATCTAAGCTCGCTGTTGTATTTATCGTCCACTCCTTCGATCATTCGATCGTTCGATCATTCACTCGTGTATCTGCGCCACATCACACACACCACACACATCGACCGATCAGCGGTCTCTCTCCTCGCCAGCACCAGCGGTTGATAGAGTAGTGGAGTTGGTTGACTGGTTGGTTGGCTGACTGGCGGGATCTCGTGAGTTTTTGTTCTCGTTCTCGTTCGTAAGTAAGCGATGGCGCTCGTGTATGCGCTGGTATCGCGCGGAGCCGTGGTGCTGGCCGAGCACTCGTGTGCGGCGTACGGCAACTTCATTCCGGTCTCGCGTATCATACTCGAGCGCATTCCGCCTCAGGACGCTCGCATGTCCTATTCCTACGACAAGTACTTGTCTCCTCACCTATGCGCTTCGTTCGCGAGGTCGCGAGGTCGCGCACCACCAGCACTAACGCTCGTGCACTCGCTCGTTCGTTCGTTCGCGCAGATATGCCTTCCACTACATTGTGACGCAAGGCCTGACGTTCTTGGTCATGAGCGAAGAGACCTACTCGCGTCGCAACGCGTTCGCCTTCCTCGAGGACATTTGTGACCGCTTCATGGCGATGTTCCCTGCGGCGCAGATCCAGAGCGCCAACGCCTTCGCCATGAACAACGACTTTGCGCCCGTGCTCTCGAACCAGATGGTACTGCACCGACACACCGAGACACTGCCTGCCCCCCGACTCGCCTCGATGTGCCTTCGTCGCGAGACTCACGAGTTTGCTCCCCGCTGCGCTCGATATGTAGAACTTCTTCATGAACGATCCATCGGTCAATCGCCTGTCGACCGTCAAGAAGCAGATCGACGACACCAAGCAGATCATGGTCCAGAACATTGGTACACACCCACTGCCAGCATTCAGCAACTCCACCTGACGCTCCCTCTCGTCATCGTCCTCATCTCACGCGTGCTGTGTGCGTGCGCCTCTCACCAGAGCAAATCCTCGAGCGCGGCGAGAAGATCGACATTCTGGTCGAGCAGACCGATACGCTCAACAGCCAATCGCTGCACTTCAAGAAGAGCACGCGCAAGCTCGAGTGGGCCATCTTGCTCAAGAACATCAAGCTCTTGATCCTGGTCGCCATCGTGCTCATCGTACGCTGCAAACTACCACTCCACAACAACCGTCACCATCGACGACCACGACTAACGCCTTCCAATGTCGCGTCAGTTGTTCGCAATCTTTGGAGTCTTCATGATCTGCGGCCCAGGCTTGTGCGGTTTGATCCGCTTCTAAGACTCGTGCAGCCGCGCAATCGCGATCATGCATCGTTGTAATGCCCGATCGTCGCGGTGCCTGCTGCCTCCTTACTGTCTGTCTGTCTGTACAAACGCCCCTCACCAAGCATCGTCTCTATCGTATCTTCCATCCAGCACCTCCGCCTTGCTGGCCCGAGCTGCGTGACCTTCCTTCATACCTTGAATCTATATATCTCCAAGCTGCATCAGCGGCCATAAACCCCACATACCACCGAGCACAATGTGCTGTTCTCCGTCTGTATCAACTTCTCTCTCGTATCGCTCGCGCGTGTCATTCTCGTCGCTGCCGGCTGCCCCTCTGCTCTCTCTCCCTCTGCTCTCAACGCGCAACCATGGCACGCCCCGCTCCCTCTCCCTGCCATCCATGGCTGCTGGCCTTGATCGTTGCGTGTTTGCTCCTGCTCGCTTTGCTGCCATCCTCTGCCGTCGCGCAGGAGGCCGAACAAGCCCACCAGGCCGACGAGCAACCGCACGAGCCTGCTGCCCCTGCTGCCGCCACTCACGACACTGCAGCCACCGACTCTTCGTCTGCGCCTGCCGTATCCAGCGATTCCGATACCAACGAACGAGCTCGCAGGCTGCCTTCGGCTCGCCAGTCCAGCCGGCGCACGCGAATCGACAACCAAGGCCTGAGCGCTCGTCTGGCCGCCGCCACCGAGAGCGTCGAGAAGAAGCTCTTTGAGTGCCGCGAATCGTGCGCCGCAAACGACGACATGCATCTGTTCTGCGAGTGGCACTGTGCCAACGCCGGCGAGTGTGGCACTCGAGCGCTCGCTCGTTGGAAGAACGTACGTGATCTCTCCATGTCCGCAGCCACACAACCGCCGCTTCGATCTCGGAGCGTGCCGCTCATATCTCGGAGCGTGCCACCCTCTCAACGACACATCCACCTCGCCCAACACTCAAATCATTGCGAGTTGGATATTGCTGCGCACTAGCAAGTAGTAGCAGCTGACTGACGATCCTGTGCTTGCGCTGTCGATGTTGCTGGTTGCCGCACTCACACAGCGAGCTTCCCACGAGGTCCGTGCGCAGCTCCATGACCTCACCGCCCGGCCCGATCTCTCATCCTTCATGGAGCAAGAGGACTTGAAGGAAGCCTCCGAGTATGTCATGAACTGTATGCGCAAGGGCTTGGTTCGCAGGACCTTTGCTCGAGACGAGCTGTAATATCTCGATAGCGGCGCTCCAATCATCAATCAAGATCCACGTTGCCTTCGATCGCCAAAGTCTCTCTCTCGCTCTCGGGAGAATTGGATCGAATGTACCTGATACCATGAGGCGAGAGCTAGTCATTGACTGATTAGATATCGATGGATGGATAGATAGATAGAGTCAGTCAAGAACAGCGATTCGATATTCGCTTGCTTCCTCGCTCTCTCACTCACACACACTCCATCGTCGATGCAAGATGCTTCGCCATATGCTGCAAAGTCGTATCGTCGCATCACGTGTACTACCTCCCGCATGGACTTGTTGTTCGATCGGAATCACGCAACTCAGCTCAACATCACACAACAGCAGCAGCAGCAGCAGCTCCGATGATGGTGGCGCTGCTGATGCTGTATCATCGACACCAACACGCAAACCACGAGGTCGCCCACGAACCTCCACCACCACAGCCACAACTACCGCTAAACCTGCTACAGCCTCCACTACAACCTCGACACTGAAGGCCGCTGCTCGACCTCGTGGTCGTCCGAGATCCACCGCCTCCGATGCAGGTGTTGCATCGAGCAAGGCTGCTGCTAGGCTCGCTGCCATCGCTCGACAGAATGCGCCGCTCCTCATCGATCGAGATCCACGCAACTTGCAAGATGAGTTCGTCGAGCGCGAGGAGGACGTGCCGTACCCATCGATGCCGCTGGCTCGTGATATCGTGAAGCGCAAGACCATCTACGTTCACGCTGTGCGTCTCCAACGAACCAACGAACGAACGACTTGGATCACTCGCTCATCGTCATGTGCGCGTGTGTGCGATCTCGTCGTGGCTCGTGTGCATTGTAGAAAGCCTTCGTCGACAAGGTACGCACGATGGCGCGAGCAGGCAATGGCGGCGACGGCGTCGTGTCGTTCCATCGCGATCGCTTCACGCCACGAGGACCTCCCGACGGCGGCAATGGCGGAGCTGGCGGCAGCGTCATCGTGCGCGTGGGCGATTGCAAGAGCCTCGTCGGCCTGCAGACGCACCACTTCAAGGCCGGCAACGGACGGCCCGGTGCTCGCAAGAACAAGGAGGGTCGCCGAGGTGCCGACGCCGTCGTCACGGTGCCTCGCGGTACGGTCGTCAAGCTGCTGCCAATGCCCGGCGAGGTCGGCGAGCCGCTCGTGCTCGCCGACCTCAGTCGCTCGACCGACTCGCTGCTGCTGGCTCGTGGCGGCGATGGCGGCAAGGGCAACTCGTCGCTGCATTGGACCAAGTCGCGCGATCGCTCGCCCAACTCGCCGATCGTGCTGCGAGCCAAGGGCGGCCTCGGCGAGCACAAGATGATCGAGCTCGAGCTGCGCATGATCGCCAACGTCGGCTTGGTCGGATATCCCAACGCCGGCAAGAGCACCTTGCTGCGCGCCATCTCGGAGGCCACGCCCAAGGTCGCTCCCTATCCCTTCACGACGCTGCATCCGATCCTCGGCGTCGTGCACGTGCCCAACACCTTTGCTCGCTTCACGGTCGCTGACCTGCCTGGCCTCATCGACGGCGCCCACAAGAACCGCGGCCTGGGCCACGCATTCCTGCGCCATATCGAGCGAACCAAGGTACGACGATCGCCCTTTCGATCGATGCCTCACGCTCGCTGCCTCACGCTCGCCGTGCTCAACAGGCATTGTGCTTCGTGCTCGACATGGCGAGCATCGACAAGCGCGATCCGATCGATGACTTCCTGTCGCTCGTGTTCGAGCTCGAAGCCTACCAACCGGGCCTCGCGAGTCGGCCGTGCGTCATTGCCGCCAACAAGATGGACCAAGGAGCTGTCGCTACCAAGAACCTCGAGCGCTTCACCAAGTACGACCGCTATCGCGAGCGCCAGCGCCTTCCTGCTGCAGCCCATCACTCACCGCCCCCGTGCAGGTACCTCGCCACCAAACCCATCATTGGCTTTCGAGCCGGTCCTTCCGCTGTCGTACCCATCAGTGCCAAGGCCTGCGACGGTACCGAGCAACTGGTCCAGGCACTCTACGAGCTTCTGAGCAAACTACGGCTGCAACATCAGCGCCAGCAGCAAGAACTCCATCCTCGTGATCAACAGATGACGCAATAAGATCAGCCCCGCAAGCTCACACGCGATCGTGAATACAACGATGGTTTGGACGATTCATTCTCGTGATACGACGAGTGTTACTACAGTTACAATGTGTGGTATGGTTATTGATACAATGCGGCTGCCGCTCACGTCTAGCGCTCGCCGCTCTCCTCGCGCTGCTTCTTGCGCAGCTGCGCAATGCGCTCCGATGTCGTGGACTTGCGTGGCGCTCCGTCGTTGTGGAGCACGCTCGAGCGCGAACTCGAGGCGCCAGAGCCCGTCGTGATAGCCGATCGGCCTGCCGTGTTGCTCGTTGAGAGTGGTCGGACCAAGCTGCATCGTGCAACGCTGCTGGATGATGACGCCAAGCGTGCGACGCCAGGAGCCGAAGGCGGTCGAGCAAGGCTTCCGCTCGACGACGACGAACTGGCACGAGTGATGCTAGACGCAGAAGAGGATTGAGGCAGAGCGCGGCTCGTGCCAGCAGTCGAAGGACGGCTTGAACCAGCAGTCGAAGGGCGGCTCGCACCAGCAGTCGAAGGACGGCTCGCACCAGCAGTCGAAGGGCGGCTCGTGCCAGCAGTTGAAGGGCGGCTCGAACCAGCAGTCGAAGGGCGGCTCGTGCCAGCAGTCGAAGGACGCCTGGCGCTCGGTGCTGCCAAACGATCGAACACACCAAATCGTGCCAGCTCCGGCGACTTGTACGCGGGCTGTACCGCCGGCGGGTCATTCAGGAGATCCTCATCATCGATACTGCTGGAGGCGTCACTCGTCTCTGTGTGCAAGAACTCGTAGAGATTGCGGCCCACCGCTCGCACACCGTCGTCGTCGGCAGCATCCGGAAGCTCGATCTCGCTGTCGCAAAAGTCGGCCGCGTACATGCCGCCGGCTGCTGCCGAGTTGCGCTCAATCTCTTCGACCGCTCGCGAAATGCCTCGTCCCGCCAATCGTGGCGTGTGGTCCACTGCCGAACGCGGCGTCTTGATGCGCGCTGGCAACAACGCCGACGCTGCTGGCGATTGTGGCTCGAGTGGCGCCGGCGGAGGCGCAATCACCTCCTTGGCCTCGAGGATCGTGCGCAACAGCGTGCGCATCATGACCGTCGCCTCGGTGAACTCGTCGATCGCCGGCTGCTTGCGTGCCGCCGTCGCGCTGTTGCCACGGCTGCGGCTGGTGCTCTCGACCTTGCGCTCCACCACCGTCACGATGCTCTCGATGCGTGCCGCCACGTTGAGTTGCTTCGTGGCCCATGCTCGCTCCGGGCTGCTGCACAGCACCAACATCACGTCCGTGATGCGCATCAGCAACTCGGCACGATCGCGCGAGTGCGCCATTTGGTCCACCAGCGTCTGGATCGACTGCGGGCACTCAAACACGTGGCGCGCCGTCTCCTCGCTCGCCACCACCAGGTTGTACAGAATGTTGAGCGCCAGCGTCACGAGCTTCAAGTGCGGCTCGCTGCGATTGCACGAGCGCATCAGCTCAAAGATCGTCTCGACGATCTTGAGCTCCATGATCTTCTGGTAGCAGCTCGACGACACGTAGGTCGCCAGCTCGAGCAACTCGCACGAGCGAATCACCAGCGACAGCTTCGGCTTGCCGGGTTGCATCAGAATGTCGAGCGCCTTCACTGTCAGCGCTCCAAGCTTCTTCTCCTCGGTCACTCGACGACGTGCAAGAGCCAGCTTGCGTGCCGCCTCTTGGATTCGTCGGTGCGCTCGGCGTCGCTCCAGGAAGCCACGCCAGTGCGCTTGGATCACGGTCGCCGCTCGGTCCTCCTTCTCGACCAGCCGAATCGCCAAGTGTCGCCGAATGGCACTCTGTACCACGATCGCCGCACGGTGCATATGCAACTTGATCTGGTAGATCCTGCGCTCTCGCATTGTACGAGCCCAAGATTGCAGAGTGACGATGGCATTCACTTGGCTCGAGCGTCGCGCTTGCGCCAAGCGCATTCGCACTAAGGATTGGAGCAGCACAATGTGAGAGCGAGCAGTCAGGAATGCTCGGCGTGCTTGTACACCACGAGCAACAGCTTGGAGTTGAACCGCTGCTTGCTTCTCGAGCTTGTACTGCTTCTGAGCGACGTGGCGACGGAATGTCGTCTGGATCACTGTCGCAGCCTTGAGCACCTTGCGCTCAGTGATGGCTTGATGGCGGCGAACGGCCGACTCGATCATGATTGCTGCTTGTTTCTCGAGCTTGTACTGCTTCTGAGCAACGTGGCGGCGGAATGTCGTCTGGATCACTGTCGCGGCCTTGAGCACCTTGCGCTCGGCAATGGCTTGATGGCGACGAACGGCTGACTCGATCATGATCGCTGCTTGCTTCTCGAGCTTGTACTGCTTCTGAGCAACATGGCGACGGAATGTCGTCTGGATCACTGTCGCGGCCTTGAGCACCTTGCGCTCGGCAATGGCTTGATGGCGACGAACGGCTGACTCGATCATGATTGCTGCTTGCTTCTCGAGCTTGTACTGCTTCTGAGCGACGTGGCGGCGGAATGTCGTCTGGATCACTGTCGCAGCCTTGAGCACCTTGCGCTCAGTGATGGCTTGATGGCGACGAACGGCTGACTCGATCATGATCGCTGCTTGCTTCTCGAGCTTGTACTGCTTCTGAGCAACATGGCGACGGAATGTCGTCTGGATCACTGTCGCAGCCTTGAGCACCTTGCGCTCAGTGATGGCTTGATGGCGACGAACGGCCGACTCGATCATGATCGCTGCTTGTTTCTCGAGCTTGTACTGCTTCTGAGCAACATGGCGACGGAATGTCGATTGGATCACTGTCGCAGCCTTGAGCACCTTGCGCTCAGTGATGGCTTGATGGCGACGAACGGCTGATTCGATCATGATCGCTGCTTGCTTCTCGAGCTTGTACTGCTTCTGAGCAACGTGGCGACGGAATGTCGTCTGGATCACTGTCGCAGCCTTGAGCACCTTGCGCTCGGCAATGGCTTGATGGCGACGAACGGCCGACTCGATCATGATCGCTGCTTGCTTCTCGAGCTTGTACTGCTTCTGAGC
>Ga0209935_1003919_pt1 | contig 14446 bp, 15 predicted proteins | sample ThiBio_1000_plan_2_FD_183958 | JGI IMG/M metagenome (GOLD analysis project Ga0209935, IMG submission 183958) | Wastewater bioreactor microbial communities from Cape Town, South Africa - Thiocy_cont_1000_plan (SPAdes) | ecosystem: Engineered > Bioreactor > Thiocyanate-remediating >... | reverse complement strand
CTTCTTTGAATCCAATCTTCAATAGCTTTTCGTTCAAATGTGTGATTATTCTGGTCTATAACAGGTTCTTTGAAAATGTCATGTGTGATTGGACACAATAGTGACTCGAACTGCAATTGCATATTATCCACATCCATGTTTGATTATTATCGTAGTATTCGTTAAAAGCTTCTAAAAACATAAATTAATAAGACGTTTTTAGAGTCATGATTACAGAATAAAATGAGACTGTATAGTTTCACTCTTTGTCGTTTCTTTTTCTTTTTAACGCTTTATAAATCACTCACAATAATGTGCCTTTTGGCAGTTTATTCAATAACTGTATTTTTTTTCCAACACGACAATGAAGCCATGAAAACAAAAAAGAAAATTCCAAGAAATACTGCGCTTGAGTCGTTTTTTTGATCACTCCTTTTAAAAGTTGCTTTTAACGACGTCCTTTTTAGATGAGTCATAAATTTCTATTGGAAGAATCTAGAAGTGCTCCAGTGCTAGTGAGATCAATACCAGCATCAATTCGAAGTGGTAATTTTGGTACAAAGGCTGCCATCGGTATTACTATATCAATTATAGTGATACTAGTTGTCATTATTATTGTCCTCAGTGTTGTTCTCACGCGAAACTCGTCGGATACTAAAGTGACAAGTCCAATATTATTTAATACAACTACTGTGACAACAACCACTACAACAACAACAACATCAACCTAGTTTATTCCGATATGTTCAGTTCTCTCATTGATTACTATTGTTTCAAAATAGTTGTTATATCTATAGTAGTTTCCGAACAAGCACTAACTACTACGAGTACAACCACGACAAGTACTCACAATGTTTTAATACTACGTCATTTGATACAGACTTGAATTTATATGTGTATATTATATAGAGTTGAATTTATTTATGAATAGAAACTGACTACAACATCGACTACTACAACTACAACAACGACAACCACAACCACAACAACTACAACAACATCGACGGCAACGACAGCTACTCGTATTATATTTCCAAAGGAGAGATCTGAGGACAATGGTAGGTTTATTCAGAAACTAGGACGTCCTTTCGAAATCATTTTAAATATGTATTCACGTTTTAGGGTTAACTGATGGCGCAATCGCTGGGATCTGTATTGGAATTGTTGTTTTTTTCGCTATCATAGTATGTATAGCTGTTTATGTATATTTAAAAGATTAATATCGATTGGACCATTAAATCTACTAGTTAATTTTGTGAATCATCATCGCTATTAGTACAAATATGTAAAATTTTATTATTCCGTAATATTTTTATTTTGAAATTCATGATTAATAAATGACAAGTACATACAAATGTATATGAACTTTTTTCAATATATCAGTAGAATTCTCTAAAACATTATCGTTCCTTTGTTGCAAAGAACACCTCAAGTTAAATATTTTCAAAATCAAGCTGCATCTACAAAAATTCGGCCTTTCGAACATATCGGATTCTACACGCTCAATTAATTTTGATTCACTTTTACAGAAACTATTTCTGACATCCAGCAATGGATTGAGAACAAAATAAATGATCAGTAAAAAGCATTATTGCACCAGCTATGCAGCTTTAGCTTTTGATGGTCTATCTCGTCTTGGCTTCTGGTGCTGGTTTGCAATATTTTAAACGAATAGCCATGCCAACGATATGTTTACAAATGAAGTTTTTAAGAAAACTAGGGCAAGTGTATTTCGATTGTTTCCAATTGAAATCGTTAGTCATCGCTAAGCATCAAATATTGAATGATTTTTTTGGAGCAAATATCTTTGCATTTAGCGAACTAAGTTTGAATTCCCTCGAACCACCCACCATTCGACTGAACCCACTCGTTATCAAAATAGGTCAAGAAATCGATTATCGATTAATTTTTCTGTTTGTTTTTTATTTTCCATTTCTTGAGCAGCGGCTTTATTATCTAGTTGACTGACACGGTTGTCGTCTTTTCTCTTCATATGCGACCAACACATAATCTGATCATATTCATAATCAAAAACTTTGCTAAATCCATTTTTAATAGACCCTGCAACGTCAGCAACCAATGCAACTTGTTTGAGTAAATCGTTCCCTATTTTTCGCATACCACTTTGTATACTGTTGAAAATAAATTGAAAATCTGATGTTTTCTTATTGGAACACATAGCTAACCCAAATGGATGGAAAGCTTTGTTTAAATCAGTTGTTTCAACAGCCAATACTGGATAACCTTGCCAAACCAATTTGTATGTGGCATCGGCATTAATATGAGATGATATGGATGGAATATTTAACAGAAGAGTAGAAGAAATAAATAGACGAATGATTGGTTCGCATTTAATGGAATCGCTGAATCATTTCATAGAAAAATTGAGGGACTGTTCGGTGAATAGAATAACAGCTTAAGTAGATTTTCTCGATTTCGTAGTTGTAAAATCGAGACACGTCTGAAGTATTCTATGCGAAATGACACTCTCTTCTTGCTTGAAACATTGTATGAATCGCCATAAATTTGAATGAGGTTGAATTACTCTCGAAAAGAATCAACGATTTTTGAGCTGAAAATAGAAAATTGCTAAGTGTCAATGTGAAATCGTTCTTTACCTTCGGCAAAATCATTCCTGTTCTATGTACCCTCTCTAACTGACCACACTGTAGGAGCTGTTATCTTGACCCCTTTCAATTTTACACTTTTATTTTCTAAGCTTGAAATTTCAACTTTCGTCGATATGCCCTCCGTGTACGCATCCTCAAAGTACATAAAAATAAGTTCTACATTTTACAACTCATTTTCAAAAAACCATCCTTTAGCATATAGTTACTTAGACAGGTCGTTGGCTAAAATTTTTTAATCTTGTTTATTCAAATATAATGCTTGGTAAATCATTCCGAGCATTGAAAAATCGAGAAAACTATGTTGTAACTGTGAAATACTGATCATCTTTAAATAAGTTTTTTCACTATCTTCAGCTACTCCAAATGTTTTGTCAGGTTTTTCATTTTCCAAAATTTCTTCATATTCTTCTTTGGTAAGCTCAATAGCATAGAGTTGTGCTCGATGTGACGATAATGTAGCAGCCAATTGTCGTTGTCCAACGTATTTAAAACGTGTTGTGTCATTAATGGTTATACCACATTCTTCCTCTAGTTCATGTTTAGCAGTGAGTTGTGGATCGGTGTTCAATGTAAATGAGCTGCCACTAGGTAGTTCGTAGACAAAACCATCTGAGTTATTGACAGGACTACGAAATTCTTTAATTACAGCAATCTTAATGTCACCATCATTATCTTTATCTTTGTAATAAGCTAAAACAGCACTAATATCTTTACGAGCGAAGACGAACTCATTTTCTTTGTATCGTTTTTCTACTTCAATCCAAATTTTGACCCACAATACATAGGAGAAGACTTGTCTAGATTTACTAAAGTCGACATGATGTAATAGTTTTGCTTTTTCCAGACGATTTCCCACTAGTTTCAAATTGGAATACCACGATTGGAAATGTTCTGTTTCCCAGATAAATAGTGGAATGTAAACTTCGCCATTAGTTCTGTATGCACCACTGTTGAGTAGAGATGCAGCATAATGAAGCGTATCTGCTAACGAAGAAAACACGGGTAATTTTAAATCTTGTATACGTTTATCTAAGTATTGACATTTTTCAGCGTTTTCTGGACGACCGTATACAATTTTACTCGAATGAAGATCCTCACCGAACTCTACGTTTGTGGTAAATCCTGGCATTTCTCCGTCAATATTACGAGGAACCCAAAAGACAATCAAATCAGCTACATGACGGCACTCACATTCCCATGAAATCTGATTGTCGTAGGTCCACGTAGAAGGATTATGATTTGCACCATAAAAACGTTGTTCAGGAATTGGAATGAAAACAGTTCCATTGTAATTAATCGGCGATGAAGAGAGATACGAAAGAGCTTCATGACGCCAATCGATGATATCTTTTCTTCGTGGAGATGGACCCGCTAGGAAAATTGATTTCGTAATAACAGAAGGAACGGGATGATCGGAAAAGACGAGTTGCATAATTTATTCGTCTAAAAAGAAAAAAAGAAAGAAAATATGCAATGTAAAAATGGGCAATCGCACACGTGTATCGTTACCATCGAGCAAGACAGACGAAGGAAAAAGAAAAAAAAAAGAAAAAGAAAAAGAACACGGCAATGAAAGCTAGTTCGTTATAGATGATTGATCTCATGGAATAATAGACCAGAATTTACTAGTAATTGGGATATACCAAGAGCTGAGCCGTATATATAAATCGGTTGCGATTGAAATGCAAATGTGGAAACTGGAATATGAAAGCGATAATGAGTGCCTGTTGTTTGACATGATTGTGACACAGCTGATTCTGACATGGCATTCGATAACCAAGATCCAATGAACTGTGATTGAGAAGTACCTCTCGGTCCGCCAAAATAAACGTCCACAGCTATAGGAACTAATGATCCTACAACACATGCCCATCCATTCAAAGAATCAGATGCATGTGGTATATCAATCACTCCTATTATTGAAGAGCCTGTTTGCTTCGGTGCCGTGTTGTTATTCCAACAGTACGGACTGATAACTGATGCATTAGCGTCAAACGGATTTTGAATTAAATCGAATCCTTCACTTGCTAATCTCCAAGTTTCTGGATGAATTGGAGTACCAACACTTCGAATAGCGTCAATAGGAATGTATAGAGGTTTTGTATAGTTACAAAGAGAATGTCTGTCAGGAGTGCTTGCCAGAGCAAATTCTTCAGTTGTCTGTTCATCAGGAACTGTAAATGATGTGATAATTTGTGTCAAATTACCATTGATGATAAAAACTTTACCATAGTTGAATATCCACACATCAAACTGGTCAACGAATTGCCATTCAGGTCCAGCACCGCCAAATCCAAGAAACAGATGATCTGTAACAGTTGATCGGTTATACGGTACAAAGCCAGTGGGTGTCCACTGTTCCGTTTGTAGCGGTGGAAAAAGTGGACTCGTGGAACGTATACAATAGATTCCACCACCATGAGAAGACGCTCGACCTGTTGTATCTGTGTAGAGCATCCAAAACATGCCATCCTTGAATACAACTGACGGTTGTCCAGCTCCATACAACGAATCCCTAGTAATCATTGCACCTCGAACAATTGGAAGTCCATTGTTGAGTCGTGTAAAGGTATAACCGTTGTCAGTACTTTCGGCTACACCGATTGCAGTTCCACCAAAGACAGTCTCATTACAGATATTATGACAATTTCGTGACGTAAAAAAAGAGCAATCGCATGCTCCACCATAGTACAAATATATTTTTCCACTTCCATCACTCACTACACTTGGATCACACGTATGAAATGAATCCCAATCATCTCCATTGTGTGTTGATTGAAAAACAAATGATTTTTGTGCAGTAAGGGGATTCCATTGTTGTCCTACTTTTGTATACCATGGCCCGTGCATACTCGAACCTTCGGCATAATAGACGGTGTCTCCAATATGATCTTTTTGACCACCAGCACACCAGTACGTTCTGTACTTTTGTCCTTGTAGTACAGATGAGAAATCATAGATAACCGATGGAGAATAGTTGTAGTCTAAGGTTCCATCGGGATAATCGACCCACAGAGTTGGTGTTGCACCTCCACGATAGTTAGTAGAAGTGAAAGAACTATTTATGGTATCGCATGACGATACGAGCAAGAAGATGAGATAGAAAGTGGTAACCAGATGCATCGAAAAATGAAGCTTACATATGAAGAAACACCAAATAGTGTAAAATTTATTTTCAAAAAAAAACCTTATCATTGTGTTAATGATAACAATGAAAACGTGGCCTAACTCAGTAAATAGATATACTTTAGTGTCACTGATTTTAAAAGCGTTCTGGTGTAATTTGTCGAGTGCGTCTGTGTGCAGTTCGAAAATATACGCCGATTTGAACCACAAGAGGAGCAAGAAATCTGAGTGAAACAGTTAAGCCACCATCTATTTAAATACAAATGCATTTTTTTTTATAAAAAATGAAATTTTAGAAAATATTCTTCTTACATAAACCAAGAAGGTTTGTACAAATGGCTAATGGATTCTTTGCATCCATAGTTGAATAAGTACATTTTTCCAAGTTACATGTATCAAAATATTGAGTATAATTAATTTGATTTGTCCACTTTTCTAGCATGAAACGATCAATAATGTAATTCAATGTTGTGTTTATTGAATATTGACTCGATGCAAATGGGTCGAGAGAATTAAGTGACATATTTTGTAGATTTAATGTTTCCTTAATTTCATTTAAACATGTTTGATTATAAAAACATTCGAGTGTTGACAAACGTAATGAAGTGATTGGTAAACAACCAATATACATTCCAGATATGATTGTATGATTTTTAATGATAAGTGAGTCTTTACAAGTTAATGATTGTGCCGTTCCACATGAACAATTATCTAAATCAAACAGAGTGAATAGAGACAACGAAAATACAAATTGAAATTTTACTGTATGATCTTGATTTTGTATACAAAGCATTTGATCCATTTGGATCAGGAATAAAATACCAATTTGTTCCATAGATAGACATTAATTGATTTCCTAATATAATATCAATAATAAAAGAAAGACTACTTTTAAATGTATTAATTGTTTTATTTTGAAAATCTTCTATAAAAGATTCTGTTTGTTGAATAAGTTGTTTTTCTGTTAATAAATTAATGCTAATAAATTCCATTAAATTAAAGTTATTTATGGAATTGGATAGTGTTGTATTAGCAGTCTGACAGAATGATCGCAGTAATGTAAAATGTGATGCAAGTACACCTATATGTACTGAATTTCCCATGCTTGACTGAAACAAAGCTTCTAACCATGCATTAGAGATAAAATTACTTGAACAAATCTATTGGAAATTTAAAAAAAAAGAACAAAATCCAGAATAAAATTTTTTTTACTTGATGTAAATTAAAATCTAATGATGTAAATGTTTGAAATGGTATGGCAATTTTTGAACAAGGACAAGTAAATTCATCGAGATTTTGTGATTGATATTGTTCAATAATATTAATTGATGAATTTTTAACTTCAAAATTTGACTTTGCTCCATTTAAACCATTGTAGGCACAAACAATTGTAAGACTGATTGTCCAGAAAATTATATACAAACGAGTTGCAACAATTTGATTACGACGATTGTTAATATTTTCATTTGTTTCAATATTCTGGAAAAAATTCATTTCACGAATTCTTTTAATTAAACGACGATACCAACGATCTAATAGTTAGCCTTAATATTTACTTCTCATAGATGTGTAGTTGTAACTTACCTTGATAAGTTGCCATAATAGTTTCTCTTTGCTTGTTTAGAAACCACCTAATCAATTGAATCATTAGTGGAATTAGGATTTTAAGAACAACAGATAAACCACCGAAAAGACCAGTAATAGTTGTAATAATAGTTGAAATATATAGATTTTTTGTTATTGTATAAAAACATTTGACTGGATTACAATTTTTATAATATGAATCATAATTAATCTGATCATTCCATTCTTCAATTCCAAGTGCATTCATTATTGTCAAAATACTTGAATTAATAGGAAATCGTGATGTTACATTTGGGTTCATCGTAAAATTAGATATGGGAAATGAGCTAAGATCTATATTTTGCAAATATTGTATACCACTAAGACTAAAAAAATTAAAAATATATGCGTTAACTATTTGATAAAAGTATTAGCATACATTGCACGAGTACACTCTTTATCATAAAAACAGTCTAGCCGAAACGCCAACACTGTACCGAGGGGATAACAGCTTATATGAATGTTGGCATTGGGCATACTACATGTATCTGTAGATCCATAGGTAGAAGTATAATTACAATACTTATCAAGTGATATTGTACATAAATCTGATGTTAAAGCACAATTGCATGATTTATTCATTGGATTGATCCATCGCATTTGTATTCTATCTTCTTCATTTATTAATGAACTATTATAAATAAGTTCTGCATTAGTAAAACCACCTGATAATAATTGATTTCCTTGTATTATACCTTGCGATAATTCTAAAATGGGTGCCATCGTCGTAAGTAGTGAAGTTTCAAAATTTCTTATTGATATATTTATACTTGAAACAAACTCATCTTCATGTGTTAAATATGTACTTAGATATGTTTCTGTTAGATATGCTGTTATTGATTCAGTAATTACACGTACACCAACTTCACAAAATATACGTGCTGCATAGTATGGAATTTCAGACGCCAAAGACAAAACAAATCCACTTATAATATATAAATTAGTGAGCGGAGCATAATGAACATCCTTAAAATATGACGGCCACAAAGTGTAACAAAATTGATGAAATCTGGGTGAAAACGAGATAAACACTGAATAATTACTAATAGTTTGTTGACATTGACATGTTAAACTTGGATATTTATCAACAAATTTACGGTATGTATCTATGATGGTGAGTCGATCTAAATTATTTACTCAATTGATCAAAAATAAAATGGATATATTTGTCTTACGGTATAAGTAAGATTATATGGAATAATCGATGTATATAGTGCAATAATTGTACAACCAATTATCATCAATAAAATATAGATTCGAGTTGATAGAATTCCATTTTGTCGTTTATATTCATCAAGATGTGCTTCTTCAAATAAATTAAAATTCATACTTGTCTCGAGAATTGTATTGTAAATTTTTTTGATATTGGTAGAATTCAATTTTTTTGACAAAGCATTTAAATTATTTATTCTGCTGTATGATGATCTCTGAGAACATTTTTTTCTTATTGCTTGATAAGATTAACAATAAACATTGAAATCATTTGTAATGCTACAAATAGACCGCCCATTAATGATAAGATCGTCAATATAACAAATGTAGCATCGCCTTTTGAACTATAAGAATAAAGACATTTATTTGGTTTACATTCTGAATAAAATAATTCGAATTTTTTTGTAATTGAAATAGTTTCAATGAATAATTGTTGAATAAGAAAATCAATTGTCGTATTATTTGAGTAAACACTGTTTATATCATGATTTAATGGTTGAATATTTTCAATATTGATAAATAATTGTGATAAGCAATAATCGTCATAAAAACATTCAAATGTTGACTGTAAAATAGATCCGTAAGGCATACATCCAGCATATAGACCTCGTATTGGTTTTGAAGATATAATTGATGGATTCACTATACCATAATATTCATATGAATCATATCCAGTTAAATTTGGATATATTCCTGATGGATATACACAAGTTGATTCGTCAGTACAATAACATACGTCAGACTCGGTAACACTATTCAAATCTGGTGAATATGTCCAATTTTTAAAATATCTATATACGTATATTAAAAAACATATATATTTTTTGTAATCAAAATAAATTTACTTAGCAGTGTAAAATCCTTGCTGTTGATTGTTAATATTCATATAGAAAAAATTACCACTCAATGAATTAAAGACTATGCTTGCATGAAGAAAGATTTGAAAATATTCTTGAATTTGTTTTTGCTTGGAAATAACCGATTGTATAGCTTCATCAACAAGAATATTAATTTGTGAATTGATTGCATCTCTAGTAATCATTTTTGGAATAAACATTCGATTCGATAAGAGAACATCTAATGTTTCGGTAACCATGATTTGAGATGAACGACATTGTGATGCAATTAATTGTAATTGTGATGAAATCACTCGACGTATGTCGAGAGAATAGTATATATTTGGTATTGGATTTGATATCGATGAAATAAACTCATCGGTTACGAAGATACTCGTGCAAATCTAAATAAAATTTTATGTGAAGAGAAAACGAATATTTATTTACTTGATGATACGAAATAGTAAAGTTAACGAATTTGTTAATTTGAATTGATGTTTGTGAGCAAGAACAACTTAATGTTTTCGAATAATCAGCATAGAGTTTTTCAAATGTTGATTGAGATGGATTCTTCACTTGGACATTTGATAATCTTAAAGTTAAACCTGCATAACCAACTAAACCAATTAAACTCATCAGAAAAAATATACTGAAAAGTCTCGTAGCAAACAATTGATTTTGTTGTATTTCAATTGTATCATCATCTTTTTTTATGTAGATATTTGCTGTTTTCAAATATTTAATACAACCGCTCAACATACTTTTCCAGGAAAAAATGTCTTTGAAGGACATAGTCATGAAGTTATTTATTAACAACAACTAATGTTGCTGAGTAGTTTTGACGTCTTTCATCAATTAACAAAACTAATTTCATATAGTCTTTCATAGGTGAACAAATATAACTACTTATATTCACACAGATACTGATTTCAATTCATATAACAATGCCTGAAGACAAGTCATATGATCCTTATGTTGTCGATGAATATATATTTCTTTTCAAGTTCTATATTCAATTTAAAAGAAACAAAAAACACCCTCAACACCCTCACCCTCAAAATTTATTCTTTAAATGAAGAGATAAATGACTAAGTAAGAATTCTTTGTGATAAAAGTCACAAGTTCTTATTAGTAGTTGGTAGCATAGTGAAAGGGGGAGCTTGGAGGAGCTCAGCTTCCCCTACAAGACTTTCTTCTTTTAGCTATGGCACTTTTAAATTTTTTAACATAATTCAAGTTTAATACTTTTGGTGTAAACAGCCTAATCAAAGTTTCGCTTTTCAAAACTTTCATGTTTTCATTAATTGAATATATGCAGTACGAAATATCAAGGTTCGATCACACCAATAGAGTATTTCTATCAGAAATATAGTCGACCATTGTGTTTTTAAGGGATTCTGTACGGTAAAAGAAATAAATAATTCGAGAATATTCGACAAAAATTATCTCTGGTCGTATTGTTAAAAATACTCTTGTGATATATGTGAGATAGAAGCAGATTATTATGAGCAGTTGTTTAAAAAATCTATTATTTGTCTTCCTCTCGTTTCCCTCGAAGAATTACTTCAAATGATTGAGAAGACAAAAAAGAAAGAAAAACAGTTGATGCTAGAGGTTTAAAGTCTGTCACATTGGTCGTTTCTTCTAAAACTATTTCACGTATCATTTCAATCTGGCATTCTTCCCTCAACATGGAAAGATTAGCAATCAATGCTCCTGTTTCTACGGTATTTATTGATTTTCGTTCCGCATTCGATATGTTATGACACGCGAATTGTATTGGTAAATTAAGAAGACTGACTGAGTAATTGATGCTCTTTTATTGAAATATACAAGTGTCGTTCTCATTGGTTCAATATAGAAAAAGGAGGTCCTGAAGGGAGTGTTTTGACTCCTACACTTTTTATTGCTTACTATTGTACAAGCCAACGAAGCAAAAAAACAAACTGTGTTTCACTGGGATCGAATAATCCACAATACAATCGACTACCAGTCAGTTTTTCGTGTACAAGTCGATTGCCCATTTCATGATGGTCTATATTTGGATAGAAACAGATCAAATGAAAAGAAAGCGTATTTACGAAACGCTCTTTTATACTTACGAGTAATAGTTTCGGCTAGTGATCCTAATGTTGAATTGACATATTCGTATTCACCGCAAGGACATGTCATTACATAGATAATATTTGTGGTATCACAAATCTAAATGAAATTCAACAGAATTAATTACTACTGAAAGTATCATGTGTGTGTTATACTGCTGGACAATTTAAATATGTTGTATAGCCATTTGAGAATCGATGTGTCGAAGTTGATGTGAAATCAGCCACAGGTCATGGTTGACTTTTCTCTGATTGACTCAGTGGATGACAGCATGGACATATTTATATATACGAGTGGTTCGATTTAATAAAGTCGGAGATTTATACACACACACAACCATCGTCTTTTCTCTCTCATCCTCTCACTCTAACAATATATAACAATTTTTTTTCTTTACCAAAAAAACTCCAATAATAATGTCAACTTGTTGTTTGTATATCTATTGGACACTAGCTCGAAGTAGAATGTGTATGACAACCAGTTCAATAATATGTAGCATTGACTTGAAGAAATCTAATCATCGACTACAACACAATCATTCTTTTTAACGTTATCAAAATCTTTATAAAATGAGTAGAATCATTCAATATAATCTCGAGAACTATAAGCATATTTATAGCGTACTAGAAATGGAGATGGAAATTGGATCACAACATCTGATTCCTCCAACTGTTTCATGAATTATTGCTTATGCTATTGATATTTGGGCACCTGTTTTCACTAGCATATGAGAAATTCGTTCGCAATGAAAAACAAAAACTATATTTTGTCTTGTCTTTTTTTTAAAGGACTGCATTTTTTTAATTCTGTCTTTAAAATAAAATTTTCCTTTAACAAAAGAATTTAATTGTGAAAAGTAGATATAGGTTTAGGTTTTGTGAGGGTGTGAGAGATGAATACATGTTTCGTCGAGTTGATTATCAGCTGAACAATGTTAGAATAATTATGCAGTGAACGAAGCTTGTAACAACTTGTCATTAAATGCTGTTTGATCATACATCGTTTAGATCAAAAGTTTCATTTGCAAGCATTTTGTCGTCGATAGATAGAATGTGTCTTTGAAATGATGATTCGAGCGATTTTTCGGTAGCAATGGAATCTTTTTTTTTGCTTAAAAAACAGTCAAAATACGAAAAACATTTTTTCACCCTCACTCTCACTCTCAAAATTTTTATTAAGATAAAGGAATCAATTTAAATCAAAAACTAATGTTTATATCTTGATTATTGATATGTATAAGTATAAGTTACTCGCGAGCCTGTGGAGTTCATCACGGGATTAGAAACTCCTGTCGCGTTATCAATCAATTCTTCACTTATATGTTCTTCATACCACGACCCATTGTGATAGACAAGACGACCATTTGGTTGTCTCTTATCATTTTTCCATTGACCTTCAAATTGCATGCCATTAGGCCAAGTGGAAATACCTTTTCCATTTCTTTCAAATCATCTTTCCAATGTCCTTCATATCGACGACCGTCTGGCCATGTGTAAACACCTTTTCCATGCTTTTTACCTTGTTCCAAATCACCTTCGTAGTTCGGATCCAGAACCATTCCAACTAAAAATACGATTTTAAAAACAATTTTTTTTATCGATGGACAAATCGTATGTACTTTGTTCGAAATTTGGTATTAATATACGACAATAGTCCATGTTATTTTTGCAACTATAGAATTTTAATAAATATTAATGAGAAAATAATAAACTCTAATTGCCCTTGTATGAATTCTTGTTGTGTTATTTTTCCAGCTCGTTTCTTATCGCAAGTATCGAGAATTTTCTTTGCAAGCATTTTAACATTTTGCATTTCACAAGGTTTGCCGAGAAGTTCACCAATAGCAGTAATAATATGAAGTATTTCCTTTCGATCGATTTCACCTGATTTATCATAATCAAAAATATTGAATGCCTATAATTATAAATACAAAATATTTTGAAAGAACAGGAAAAAAAATGCATAAACTATATGCTTACGAGACCAAGACTTTCTTCAAGATTATCCATTTCATGAATATGCATTACAACAATATATTCAGTAAAATTTAATGATCCACTATTATCTTTGTCAAATTGACTAAATGCATATCGACAATAAGTACTTGTTTTGCCACTAAAATATATCAGTATTGAAAAAAATACGTGTGTGCATTATGCAATCCTACTTTGAAAATACTTTCTGAAAAGCATTTGCAAACACTTCTCTTGACATTTTTCCATCAGGATTAAAACAAGAATAAAGATAAAATTTTGTTTTTGTTCATATAAAATCTCTATGCTATTATCATTATCATTTCTGCTTACCATAATTCCATGAATTCAGCATGCATTTCTCGCAGTTTATCTTCATCCAAACTATCGACTTCATGTAGAAGATCATCGATTTGTTGCATAGTCAATTCTAAAAAAGAGACAATATACCAAGGGGGAAAAAGCCATTCCGGCATTCCCTGCATTCCCATCCATTCCGGTGCACCAAAAATCATCATTATAATATTTTAAGTTGTCTTTTGCAAAACATCAGCTAACTTTTGGGTAATTAGCAGATCTATCGCATTTACAGATTCCAAAAAGTATATAAAGTGAATATAATGTTTTATTACGTAGTTATATATTTTTTCATGGACAAAGTATAGCTAAAAATTATTGTATCTAACAAAGGTTAGCTGAATAATGACAGTATTCATCTGACTACATCCACTTACCTCGAATTAAACCGAGAAGTTGTGATTGGAAACTCAAAAAGCATTGCATTTTAATGATACCTGAAGGATTATCGAGCAAGTTGAATCTTTATAGGTGTATTATGAATGAAAATATAGATATAGAAGAGATATCTAGATACAACCAACACGAGATTAATACGTTGACAATAACAAAAAAAATGTTCATATAAATCTATTATTCGATGCATGATTTCTCAGTTACGTCGACA
>Ga0209935_1003915_pt1 | contig 14459 bp, 17 predicted proteins | sample ThiBio_1000_plan_2_FD_183958 | JGI IMG/M metagenome (GOLD analysis project Ga0209935, IMG submission 183958) | Wastewater bioreactor microbial communities from Cape Town, South Africa - Thiocy_cont_1000_plan (SPAdes) | ecosystem: Engineered > Bioreactor > Thiocyanate-remediating >... | reverse complement strand
CGACGCCAAGAACCTCAAGCCGGAGTTATCCCGCGAGGAGGTGTCGGCACTCATCTTGAAACTCCGTAAGGCGATCCCGGAGTTGAACGACGTGGAGACCCTGGTGGACAACCTGGGACTCCCACCCAAGGTGCTCAGCTTTGCCCAGACCTACCTCGCAGCCAATGGGAGCGATCCGGAGTTGGTCGTCAAATGGATCCTCGACAATGTCGACAAAAAGGGGTGGATGGGGCTGAGCACCGCATTGAACGACGCGTGCAAGGCCCGCAGGCCTCCCCACCTCAACCTCATCCTTCAAGACGGCACCCCTTGGAACCGCGCCACCCTAGCAGTGTTGGGGTGTCCTCAGGTGCAACTCTCGCGCACTCAAGTGTACATAGCAGGCCATGTGGGACTGGGTGGGATCGTATCCCTATGGAAGTCCGCACAAAAGTTTCGAAGAAGTGACGACGCAAGGGACCCGGGCCACCTCTCCGCCTCCGCTGCGAACGCCATCAAGGTGCCACTGGAGGACATCTGTCCTCTCCAAGAATACAACGGCTTCGACGACCTTCATGGAGTGCTTGTTGTGGAAAGGGCGACCTATGTAGCCGATGCCATGACGGGTCTACTTGCATCCAAGACGCAGGACGTCACCGCGGAGGTCGCAGCGCTGTTGGACCCGGTTACCGGGTTCCTGCCCCTCAGCCAGGTCGCCCTACCCGCCACGTGGAGGATGGGCAAGCATCGATTGAAGGTCATCTATCGGGCAGTCCCCAAGAGTCAGGACACTAAGGGACTCGTCAAGCGCAGCACAGCACTCAGCAAGGCACTCGCCGACGCGGGTCTCATCGATGGCGCGGCCAAATTGCAAAGCGGCCCTTTGACGTGGTACAAATTACCCGAATGGATGCAAGTCGAGATCGTGCAGATCTTCGGCGAATCGATGAATCACACCCCTTGGTACCGATTTCCTTTTATGGATATCCTCAAGACCTATTTTGGGGTATTGGCCAAGGAGGCCTCTGTGGTCGCCGATCGGCACGGATGGTCGGCCGCGTTGGGCAGCACCGCCTTCTTCACCGACTTGATTCCTGGAATTGTGATGGGTATTCTATTCGGCCAGATGTCCCTTCTGGCTTACCCACTCAAGCAGGGTATCGGCGAGGCCTATGACGAAGAGACCCTCATCGAGCAGGTCATCGCAACGGCACCTCGAGGGACCGACTGGAAGGATGTCGACAGTCGCATCACGGAGATCTCCGAGGTGGTCGGGGGTGTCTGGGTATTCACTGTGCCAACCTTCAAGCCTTTCACCGAGGTCCTAATAAGGATCGCCAGTCAACTGCCCTCCGCGACTCTCCTTCAGATCTCCAACCAGAAAGTCATTCAAGTGAGGGTGGAGATCCCTGCGAGAGACCCCAAGAACCCCCAACAGGGGCTCCCCGAGATCCTTCGAGGCTTCAACAAGCTGCCTGGCTGCCACGTCAACTTCGACTTCCAGTACCCCCATGTGGGAGGCGACGAGCGTCCTCGAACGCAGGTCTCCCTCGCTGTGCAGGTGCCTTTCCTTCTATCCGTCATCCGCCATTGTATAGATCAAGATATCCTCGTGGTGCAGGTGTATGACTTCTGGGGTTGAAACATCCCACCTACCTGCTTGTTGTAACCATTGTGCATAAAGAGCTTCCAAGAATTTCTTCAATTAAGCGCAGAAAACATGAAGAAGAGCAAGGGTACGCTTCCCGTTAGTTTGAACTTTCAACCCTCTGAGGCACTATCAAAGTCGCGAAGCCACCTAAAACCATAGTTCTTGTGGGCTCGTCGAGCGGCATTGGTAAATGATCAATAATTTAAATCTTATTTTACAACTTAATGATTAAAATTTAAATCGATTACCGCCCACCCGAACAGGAGCTGAGCTCGCAAGGCAGTACGCGAAATCCAGAGACTATCCTGTAAAGTACGGATCCCTCAGCCCTTTAAATCCATCGTTGTAATAATTTTGTAGTTTGGTCTTGGCGGCAAGGCGAAAAGAGATGCTCGAGAAAGTGGCCGAGGAATGTTATAAGTTGGGAGCAACTCAGGTGCTTTGCGTTCCCACCGATGCAACACAAGAAGAAAGTATCAAGTAATGCTGCTTTTCCCGGTGACTTTGATTAATTTTTTCAATCAAAAGAGCTTTGATGGATGAAACAGTAAAGGAGTTCGGAAGCATTGATGTGGTGTATTATATTGTCGGTCAGGCAATGCATGTCTTCTTTGGTTTCATCTCCCTCCAAAAAAAGGATTGTTAATTGGCGAAATCTAACGCTTCTTTGTCAGAGAACATCACGGAAATCGAGAAAGTGGCCCGTTCGATGATGAACGTTAATTTCCACGGCGCAGTCTACACAGCCTACTATGCTCTCCCACATCTCAAGAAAAGTGGCGGACAAATCGTCGCTGTATCATCGATTGCTGGAGAAATAGCTCCTCCCTTCTTGACATTCTATGCTGCTGCGAAACATGCAATGCATGGTAAGACAACATCATTCCCTTCTCAATGCCTGCATCCACTTACCTTTTCCCTTGAGGTTTTTTCGAATCTCTTCAAAACGAGGAGACTGGGGTGACCATCACTATTGTTTGCCCAGGATATGTGGCAACTGAAATCGATGACAAGAAGATGTTGGGAGATGGTAGCGTGGAACCTGTAGAATTAAATGTTGATAAATCAAAGTACATGCCCGCCGATGTAAGCCTCCTATTTGCCTTGATAATGATACTAACGCCGAAACAAAGAAAGCAGCAAAGATGATCATCAAAGCAGCAGAAAAGAAGAAAAAGAAGTTCCATCTGACATCTTCTGGATCGCTGGGAAGTACCATGCATGGCTTGTTCCCTGGAGTTGTCAACAGCGCAGTGAGAAAAGAAATGAAGAATATTACGGAGACAGACAAAAAGAAGAAAGGAAAGTAGGTGCTTGTGGCCTAGTGTGGTTTTGAATCAAAGAACATGTTTTTAGCTCGTAGACCTCGTCTTTTTATTTGGTTCATCATCCGTTAGAACTCTTTCTTTAGTCAATATGCCCAGGAACACCTCTTTGCTGAAGGCAATACAAAATTATGTTTCAGACTGCAAGAGGCTACCGATCAATAGCGGCCAAGGTTGAAAAATAGATGTCAATTTCACATGATTGTTCCCTGGCGTTAGAAAATCTTCCTTCAGAGGATAGTTGTTATGAGGATGACCCAGGATGGTATTTCTTTTGCCCAACTGTACAATACGCGATTAGAGGGGACGGGAAGCAGAGCGTGAGCGTCAGCTGGAACGGAAACCTTCTTCACAATTCGCGCATGTTATGAGCAAATTTCTTCAACAGGGCGTGACAGCCAAACCAACAGCCTCTCCGCATCATCACGCAATTTAGTTAGCTTATTCAAGTGGTTTGCTGCAGCTTCTGCATCCTCTTGATGGATAACACAATCCGCTTCAAGGCTACAAGAATCAATCTTAGCAAACAACTCAAATAAAAGAAGTAAATAGAGAATCGTACGTTTCGATGATGTGATTCAACCTTTCAACATAGCTCTTTTGAACCGAGAGGCGAAGCAATTCGAAAACTGTTAGTGCAGATATAAGGCGTTAAACCTGAAAATGGGAGTAGTACAAATGAATGAATTACCTTGTGCTAAAGTCTGTTCGTACCAGTTCAAGAAACTTCCAACGGCGTCGGACCCTATTTGGGTAACCTCTCCCACCACCTTATCTACATTGATGGCATACTTCTTTACTTGCTCCGAGACCTTCTGCCATTCAAACTTTGCCTCCTGCTCCACTTCCTGATAGGTGACTGACTGGGTCTTGGAGGAACCTCCGAACAGCCCACCCAGGACGCCAAGACCCATACCAATCAGACCTCCAGTGGGTCCGCCGAGGGAGGGTTCAATGGCACCCATGGGCAGACCGATACCACTCCTTCCCCAGACTTTTTTAGTAACAGTTCTATACTTAGCGGGGACCAGATATGGCTTCTCCTTTTCACCCGTTTCTTCAATCACCTGGATAGCGCCTTCCTGAAGGGCGTTCAGGTTCAAGCTGCTTAGATTCCATTCAACGCCCTCACTTTGCTCTTGCCAGGCGGGGGGGGCTGAAAGCACTTTCTCAAGATGGCCAAGTTGTTCGGCACCCAATACCGAGCGCAGCCCTCCAATCAGAATCCTCTCTACACTTTGGCGGCACTCTCGCTCAGCGTTCCTCTTGAATTCATCCAATCGCTGCTTGACGATAAAATCGAGCTTCACCTTCTCCAGTTGGATGGTCGTGCGGAGGGCTTCTTGGGTGTCTTTCAAGAAACCTTTGCATCTCAACTCGGCAGCCTCAGAAGTATCGGAGGGAGATGCCTGCAACCTGAAAGAATTGGCGCAATCCTGGATCTTCTGATGCAGAGTGTTCTCCATCACACCCTTGGCCGCTGCCAAAATCTTGGAAATGCCGCTGTTCTGAGCTTGCGTCGTCCTGCAGTTTAGCGATGAATTCTTCGGCTGCGCCCTGGCCTTTCTTCAGCGCCTTGACGATCTCTTGCGATTTTTCGAGGCCCTGTTGCCACAGGGTGTGCTTCAGGGCAACCTCCTTTCGAAGCTCTGAACAAATGCGACTGAGATTACCAACCACGACAGTCGCGAAGAAGCGAGGGGCGTTGATCGTGAGGCTGTGGCAGAGTGGTTCCTCCATCTGGAGGAAGCGAGAGTCTTGCATGATGGCCTCCAGGTTCTCTCGCTGTGTTGCATTGAGAGGATAGGAAAGCGGACCTTTGGGGACGCGACTGCCGTAGAGCCACTTCTTCACAAGTGTGATCTGTTCTGCCACATGCAATTTGTTTTCGAGGGCTTGAAGGCTGTAGATGAAGCTTCCTGTGTAGATAGCGAGAGTGTTTTTCTCAGCAATGTCCGCAAGCTTGGGGTCGATGTCACAAACGAACTTGCGCATGTAGTCCTTTGCTCGCCTGATAATATTATCGTCATAATCGGCGACGTCGATCTTGTTGAAAATGAAGAGCATCCTTCCAGCAGCCAGAAGATCGGGCCGCGTAGCCACGAATCTGCTGAGGTATTCAGCTTCGTCAACCTGCCCGAGGCGAGTGATATCTAAAATGTAGAGTGCGACATCCACCTCCCGCAACAGATCCTCCCTGGCCTGAACTATGACGGTGTTTTTCTCGTTTAGCCCCGGGTATCGAGGAGCAAGAAATTGACCGGCATATCCTCTTGGCTGGTATCGTAGGCCTCAAAGGCGGGGATCTTCGCTCTCAATAGCAACTTGCGCATCGAGTCGCCGAACCGAGTATCGTTTACTGTGTCCCATGGCCCGTTCTTCTGAAATAATCTTTGAGATCTCTCATGAAATTGTAAATCTGAGCTGCCCCTTTGGCCAGCAAACTGCTGCCATCATGAGTGAACAATTGGGGGCCCTCGGTGCAAGAAGGATCATGCAGGATCGAAACGATGGCCGAGGTTTCAGGCAGCAGTCCCTCAGGAAGGAAGGCTTCTCTGAGGATACAATTGAGTAGGGTGCTCTTCCCGCATTTGATAAGGGTGACGGACACCTTGAAGTGTCTGGCCAAGATCCGCTTCTCTTCGTCCTTCAGGTTATCGAGCAGGGTGGCGATATCTTTCGTTGATGCCGGTCATACGCCAGCTTCCAGGGTTGAGGTTATCTTTGAAGGAAAAACCGAAGCCGATGATCAGGCAATCCCATGTATGTTATTATTCTTATTTCTCATATCTTCATGCAGAAGGCAACAATCGTCGAGGCGACCAACAGGGTCATCACCATCCGAACGCCCCGCTGTTCGGCAGGAGCTTTTCCAACTTGTATCAAAGACGGGGACAGAAAAATCCATGGGTGCTTTAAAAAAACAACGTTTACGTTTAAGGACTCATTGCACGCCGCTGGCGAACCTTTCACTCCCTCTCGGGATCCAGATACTGATACCTTAGAACCTACTTCGTTTGATTGTAAATACTTTCTCTTTGCTCTCTTCCCTCACAGTCAATTTTTTCCCCCAAGGTTGCTTCAAACCGTATCACCGTTTTTTTCCCGGCAAGGCCCGCCTTCGGTTTTATCTTTTTGTATACGAGATCGATCTGCTTGCGCTTTGCGGTCGATACGGTCACTGGCAACAGAGCGATGGGTTGATTTGAGGCGAGGAAAGGCAAGAGATTTTCTTCGGGTTGGGGCAATTGAATGAAAAGCTCAGCTTTCAGCACCACGTCCCCCTTTGTAATTGACATTAGAACTATCGAAATTATGCATTGCAATGTTACCGAAGATCCAGCAATTTGCAAATGATGCAACTGAAGTACCCCGTTTAAAGGAACCGGGAAAAGCGCCTTATCACCATCGATTGCATCCTTGCGTGAACAAGGACGAGGTGGTCTTCCCGTCCGTTTTTCCGGTGAATTTTCAACAGAGCGACAGGACTGGTTCGCACAAAGCTTAAAGTTGCAGCCAGTTAACTGAACCATCAGGCTCGCCCGCGGTACCAAACCGTACGTAGGATGATGGAAACCCAGAAGACTCCAATCCCTGGGAGGAACGGGATAAGGTAATTGTAAAAACAAAAGGCAATCAATACTTGGGCTGTGCTTCGCTCGCTTCGGGTAGGAATCGAAGGCTTAAGTTTTTATCCACGTTACGATGGGCAACCACGTTGACTGACGTGGTAGGTACTGTAATGCCAAACAAAGTCAAACCGGCCTGAACCAATTCTCGAGGAAGATAATTCAAATAGGAGAACTCTGCTTTGTTCTGCCACCTCCGTATGGAGAGGCCATAGTTGCTTGACAAATTTTAGTAACTTTACACGACGTTTGAGCGGCTCGTACTTGATAATCTTGCCTCATTTTGCGGTTGATTTGTGAAATCCTCAACTAAGCTTACCGTTAAAAAGCCATTTGCGTTGCACTTGCGAAGCGTACCGTCATTGTACAAGTCTTCGAGAAACATTAGACCATAATCATTTGTTTGCCAGCCCGCAGGCGCGCCCAAGCCCTCCATCGTTGAGATTTTAAAATTAGTTTTGGTATTAATTTCTGCGCAGGCATTACTGGTAGGTTCTACCCTTTTTACTTCTCAACCACCGAGCGGTTCTTTGTGCTACATGCCTATCTCTCCTTCAAAACAACGGTTTTGCTGCAACAAACGACGAGTTGGCGATCATTTCCTGTAATGAAGTGCAGTGTTTTGACAAATTCAAGAATAAATACGTGTTTCATGCTGCACTCCTTGTCTCCCAATCGAGTTGGGCACAAGGTTTGCAAGTCTCCCCTCCCCAAACTGAAAATGATGGCCGAGCAATTGTTGAAGCAATTCTGCCAGTGCTTTCGCAGCCTAAAACGCTTCGTTAGCTCAAGAATGCACCGTACTTTTGTACAAGGTACCTGAATTGTTTCGTTGCCACTCGCTGAGACTCGATGGCCAGGAACAAAGAAGCAGTGGGTGGGCAGCCGTTGAACCTCCAAGAAGGAGAGGAGGGCAGATATCAGGTTATCCTTCACCACGGTGTTTCCTGGCATTTGCGGGACCGCCAGCTTGCTTTCCTCCTTTGCACCGCTGTGAAGATCCTCAAGCTTCGCCTCGTTGAGGGAATGGAAGTGAACTCCGTTCGAAGTCCCCTTTGTGGGCAAGAAATGCAAAGCGGAAAGAACGAGCACAGATTTAACTGTTCCTTGTCCTCCAATGAAGGAGACAAGTTCACTTGCAAGAAGAACCGCCAGTTCATCCATGACAATAGTGTTGATTATGACAAATGTGACCTGAATTGAGAGTGAATTTTGACCAAAATCATAAATACACAACATACAATTGGTTTTCCATCCTCGGAGAAGGTCAGTAATTCAAAAGGTGCCAGATCTCTTCCAAATTTTGCATCTTTGGATGAAGTAAAAGCAACCTTTCCGCATTCGAAAAAGCTAACGCTTCCAACTTTCACTATCTAAGCATGAGTTTTATAGCCAGTTATTCCAGTTACTTACAGGACAGCACGCTGGACGGAACCATTGAAAGTAATGCTCGTGAGCCGGCACAAGAAATATCGGACACTCCGATCACCACTCGAGGCGCAACAAAGAAATCTTTTGGAGATACCTCCCACTGGAACGTTGTGTACCCTTCCTCATCAACCTGGTGGTGGTCCGCCGTAGAGGTACTTCCTCCTTGGTCCTCCATGTCTTCTTCTTGCGCCAAGTTCTTGGAATTGTAGGAAGCAGGCCAGAGAGAAGACGAACTTTATTCACAACTTAGCCTTGTCAGCGTCAGCATAGCCGTTAGGATTAGTGCTTTGCCATTTCCAGGCATCCCTGCACATTTCCTCGAGGCCATACAACGCCTTCCATTTGAGCTCTTTCAGCGCTCGCGACGCATCGGCATAACACGACCCTATGTCCCCCGGCCGCCGTTCTACAATCTGCACAGGAATGTCGCGTCCGCTTGCCTTCTTCAGCGCCGCAACCATTTCCAACACAGAATAACCTGTCCCCGTACCCAAATTATAGACAAACACCCCTTTGTTGCTCGGATTTTCGAGTCTGTTAAAGTGAAGTGTTTTGGGGGAAAGAGAGGATTAGATGAGGATCTGAGTAACATAAAAGTTAAAAGGGATAAGTGCACACTTACTTCCGCAATGCTGCAATATGTCCCCTTGCTAGATCCACAACGTGTATGTAGTCACGCAACCCTGTACCATCATGTGTGTCCCAATCGTTTCCGAAAACTTTTACAAAAGGAAGCTTTCCTATAGCAACCTGTTTGTATGAGAGATATTGAGACAACACATAAAATAAAAGAAAGAGGAGTACCTGAGTTACATAAGGCATGAGGTTGTTAGGAATGCCTCTAGGATCTTCTCCTATCTTCCCGCTTGGGTGTGCCCCGATAGGATTGAAGTATCGCAACAGAACGAACTGATTATCTAGGGGATAGTTGCGTTGTCAGCATGTCAGCGATTAAAGCGCATAGAAGAGTGAAGGCTACTGACCTGGATCGCTCACAGCGGTATCGTTGAGGATTCCTTCAATATAATATTTGGTTCGGCCGTAGGGATTTGTAGGATGGAGAGGAAAGCTTTCACGGATGGGTACAGAGGCAGGGGCTCCGTACACTGTGGCCGATGAAGAAAAGACTAACTTCTTTACACCTCGCTCTTTCATTATCTGGATGTTTCTTAGAAGAAAGAAGCAGGGGAGAGGGAGAAGGAGGTACTTACATCAAGTAGCGTGAGAGTGCCATAAATATTGTTGTCATAATAAAGCAAGGGGATTGTTACAGACTCGCCTACTGCTTTCAGCCCAGCAAAATGAATGACGGAGTCGATGGAGAAGACGTCGAATACCTCGCGAAGCTTATCCCTTTCTCTAGATGCGGGATGTGAGTATATAACAAATCGGACTATGCGGAGTTGGCAAACTTTACCTCAAATCTACGTCATAGTAGTAAAGATTCTGCGCTTTATCTTCGCCGACGATTTCTTTCACCCTTCTCAGGCTCTCTTCTCGCGAATTGACAAAATTATCAACTACAACAACAGTGTATCCTTCGTTCAACAATTCAACACATGTGTGACTTCCGATGTAACCCGCACCACCTAAAAGGAGACAACAATAGGTATCATCCATACAATAATGCACTAAATCTTGAGAAATCTACCTGTGACAAGTACTGCCTTCTCTGTAGGTCGCCTGATGACAATAGATGTTGAGGATAACAAGCCGCGATCAGTCAAAGATGTGCGCTCTCCCATATCAGGAGAGAAGTTGAACGCGGCAAAGGTCATCGCCACCAATCCAAACAAAAGAAATGCTGTGACGCCTAAGAACATTATCATGTACAACCGCATACCCCCAGAGGAGGCGGTTCCTCGAATTGCCATTCTCATTGGAGGGCAGCGGAAGTACCTATGTGTCCGTCGATAGCCTCGAAGGGACTGCACGGTTCAACTGAAGAAGCTGCAAGCGAGCGCTCCGCGCCTCCTTCCTTCTTGCTACCTTCAAGAATAACTCGCGCACGTCACATTAATCAACTTGTAATTGTTGAACTCCAAGAAAACGCCTTTTGGACAGAGTCGGAGTTTTCACTGTCAAGAAGGGAGAGGAACGCTACTCGCCCCCATGCAATGGGGGGTTCCTTTGCTGTTGGCCACAGTGTTGTTTCTAGGCACTGAGATCTTAGTGCAAGGCTCAATTGTGTGTGAGGGCACTGAGTGCCAACTGCAAAGCTCAAGGTGGGTGGTATTCTCCTCTGATGCTCAGCCTTTCTACCTCTTCTTTGCGCCGATCACCACGCTGCTATGGAGCGTCAACATAGGCTACACCCCCATTGTTGTAATTGTTGTTCCTACTGGTTATACCCGCGAGGACACATCTGTGCCTCGTCCACAGGGCTGGAAGATTTTAGATCTGGTACTTGCGAGGACAGAGGAGGCTGGAGGGAAGGTTGGTCTCCTCTACAATAACAAAGGGAAAGACGGCATCATCAAAGATGGAACAGTAAGTCAACTATCTAGGCTCTACGCTGCTGCGTTGAACTTGAGCGCTGAAGATTACATTTTGACATCTGATGTGGACATGTTTCCCTTATCGAAGGATCACTTCCATCAACAGGATTTCTCGCCCCTCCCAGTGCATCTATTCTACGCCAATGCCTACTCGCATGTATTTGCGAAGGATGGAACGGTTATGTACCCATTGTGTTATATTGGGATGAAAGCGGCAACATGGAAGGAGGTGATGGGTATCCCTACTGAGACGAGGGATGATGGAAAGGATGTAGAGAGGATGCAAGGTATGGTGCTCGCAGCTATTGAGGACGGAATTGCGAGGTATGGGAAAGATAGGTGGCAAGACAGCAGGAAACAAGATGGCGACATTCAGTGGTACTTTGATCAGGTGCTCTTTGGAGAAATGATTAGCAAATGGTGGGGGCATCCTCAAGAGTGCTTGAAGATACCTCGGTATCCTTTCAGGGATCGCCTTGATCGAAGCAGGTGGACATTCACTGGTCTGCGGGAGGAACTAAACGGGAAGATAGACTCCCATGTACTTCGCCCAGGCCACATTGAGCAAAACTGGCCCAAGTTGGTTCAGCTGCTTGCCGTACTACTTCCAGAAGACAAAGTCGCTTGGCTACAGTCATACCGTGCTGAATTCATGCAAATACTTGCTCAATAAACAGCACTCCCCAGAGTGTTTGCTTCTTGGAAAACGAGACATGACGCGGCAAGGGCACGCAGCAGGAGGGGTCCTGTTCTTCGCTTCTTCGTGTTTATTTTTGCTGCTGGTCCTTTTCCCCACTTCGTGCACAGGTAGAGGCGTTCCTCCAAGACCGCAAGAACCCGACGTTGTTGAAGAACCAGATGCGGAGTACGTATTTCACAGATCCCGAAATTTGCTAACTTTCGCAACAAAGAGAAAGCCTGGCACTTGTAGCATCGGATGCATGTGCTCCTGAGAAGACAAGAGCTGCGAGACAAAGCTTAGAAGAAGTTTGGTAACAAGTATTTTGACGAAATTTTTAACAATTCCTCTGATTTCAGATAATGTATGCTGTGACAGATTATGAGGATTGGCACATTCCCATGTCTTGTCCGTTCCATCAAGATAACGATATGTTGAGATCACATGACAAGAGCAAGAGACAAAGAAGGAATAATTGGAGATGTCAAGTGTGTAAAAAGGTCTTCAAGGAGGAAGCTATCTTAGATGTACATATAAAAGTGAAGCACCCTGAAACTATCGACCAGGTTAGTTTTGAGATTTGATGTAATTTGAGAGTAACCTTGCCCTCAGTCCGCTACGGTGTGTCTGGCTGATTACTGCGACATCCTACGATGCCAAGATTATACGGACACGCTATTTATCTCGGCGTGTAATCCCACCACTATGGCTAAGAGAAAGTCCGAGTGCGAGGTAAAGCACCCGACTTACATTGTGTTGTAACTTCTCTTGACGTTCTTCATCTTTACATGAAGGTGCTCATGCACCAATGCTTCCCGCCAAGTGAGGGCGAGGTACCCGCGAAGCTAAACAAACTATTTATTGAAGAGTACTGTGACCAGCTCACCTGCAACCCAAAGCCGAGGGTAAAGAAACTCCCTTCTTCTTTCCTTCCTTCCTCTCCGCAATTGTTACTCATATGTTTTTGAATCAGCTATCCACCAAATGGACAATCAGAGGACAAGTCATGTGGTGGTTGGCGGCTTGCTTGATTGGGGCGGGACTGGTGCTGTTCTACATTTTGTATTGGGCCTTCTACAGGTACTAATCTAAGCCCCGTTTGGCACTTGAGACTCAATCTATGTGCACAATCAATAGGGAGAAACGGCTAAGTGACGATCTAAGAAGGCTGGCGACTCGAAGACATGCTTCAGTGTCTCCTCTTCGTTTGTTTAAAAGAAAAGTAAAGGGCTATTGAACCGGCCCTTCTTCTTATCCTCTGTCGCTTTCCGCTGTCTTTTCCTTTTCCTTGTCGACAAAAAAACTGGCGCAGAAGAACGCACAAGAAGAGAACAACATGACCTCCTACGAGGAGCAGCTTCAGAACTTCGGTATGTTCTTTGTTCACTCGTAGGGTTACGCCGCCATTAGACACTCATATTTTACGCTTCACCACTCACAGGCAAGGAAATTGATGATCTCGAAGAAAAGAGGCGGCAGGATGAACGCAAGAAGCGAAACAGATCTACGAGCACCAATGCCCCGTCAAATACTTTACTTCCGCCCAGCTCGAGTAAGCCCCAAAAGCCTCAGATGAGAGTGGTAGGATTTGGCGTCGAAGCGGAAACCACTGCACTTGTAAGTATTTTCAGGTTAACACTTTCGTGAAAATTACTGACGCGGACCAGCAGCTTGTACCCCAATCAAAGCCAGTCTCGATTCCAGTATCGTCGTCACCAGTAGTGCCATCAAAACCAAAGCCGTTCTCCCCACCCAGCCCGGGATCGCCACAGACACACTCTCCTGTTCACGCCGCCCCAAGGAGCATGGAAGAATTAAAAAGCTATGAGTAAGTTCTTTATGATCTTAGTGAGCAGTCAATTAACTTGATTATGGCAGGAGTCAGATCGAGGGTTGGTCTGATAGTCCGCCTTCATCTTCCAGTCCTTCTCCAAGCAATGATTTCTTCTCATTCGAAAAGGCAGAAAAACCTGAGCTGCAACCCAAACCAGAAGTGAAAGAGGTTTGTACCTTTAAAAAAAGGAGGATGATTTATGATGCAATTTTGATTCATTTGCCGTAATTCAGAAACCTGCACCAGAAAAGAAACCAGATAAACCCGCACCAGAGAAGAAACCAGAAAAACCCGCACCCGAGAAGAAACCAGAACCGCAAGCTAAACCACCTTCACAACCTGGTTCTGCTACAGCGTCTCCTGGCACTACACCATCCCCAACCTCTATCGCCGCCCCACCCACACCAACCGCCTCAACCAATCCTGCTGCAGCTCCCCAGAAAGGAGCAGCGAATCCCCCAGTTAAAGGTGCCTTTGTGAAGCCTCCTAAAGTGCAACTGTCACGCGCAGAAAGACGCGCTCTCCAGGTAATTCTCTCTCTCTCTCTCTCTCTCTCTCTCTCTCTCTCTCTCTCTCTCTCTCTCTCTCTCTCTCATATGTTAAAATATCCCTCAGGAAGAACAAAGAGCTGCCAAAGCCGCCCGAACAGGCAAACCCGTGGGCAAGCCTGCTCCCAAGGAAGGGGTTACCGCACCCGCACCTGAGGCAGCCAAACCCCCGCGCAAACCACAAGGAGGAGCTGCTGCAGGTGGTGCTGCAGGACAGAAAGGAGGAGCCGCTGCCCCAGGGGCGAGTGCAGCACAAGGAGGAGGCGAAGCTGCAGGAGGTGCCTCCGCACAAGCCACACCCAAGAAGCTGACCGCTGGCTCGGGTATCCGAGAGGACCGGCCGCGGAAAGGACAAGTAGGAAAAATCTTTTCTTTCTTTTCCGCTTCCGCTTTTCGTTTTTCGTTCTCTCCATTATTTTTTCTTATAATTTAATCCTTTTTTTTTTTTTTTGCAAACGAAAAGGGAGAAGATGAAAAACAACATCCGCTATTTTCGCATCTCCCGCAATACCGGAAGATCAGCTCGCAGGGTCTCGGGGTCGGTTTTGCGCCATCCGAGAAGATCCACCCCGCCATCATCGAGCTTGGGCTCAAATATGCCAACAATGTCATCACAGGCTCGAACGCCCGATGCGTCGCCATGCTCACAGCGTTCAAAGATGTGCGTTTATTGTGTTGTGTTGTGTTGTGTTGTGTTGTGTTGTGTTGTGTTGTGTTGTGTTGTGTTGTGTTGTGTTGTGTTGTGTTGCTCCGGTGTTGGTGCTGGTGTTGCTGACAGCGAGACTCTATAGGTTATACGAGATTACAATTCACCTCCAGGGACAGCTCTTCATCGGACATTGGAGCCACACCTCAAGCCACAGATTCAATTTTTGACAGACTGTA